>Ga0272449_1001198_pt1 | contig 27521 bp, 32 predicted proteins | sample YNPCB0241_FD_198679 | JGI IMG/M metagenome (GOLD analysis project Ga0272449, IMG submission 198679) | Hot spring sediment microbial communities from Yellowstone National Park, WY, United States - YNP-CB-024-1 | ecosystem: Environmental > Aquatic > Thermal springs > Hot (42-90C) > Sediment... | reverse complement strand
AAGGCCCTTCAGAAGCTCCTCGAGCAGAAGAACCTGACCGCCGACGACATTAAGAGAACGATGGAGCGCGTCCAGCGGCAGGCAACCGACAAGGTGAACGCCTCGCGCCTCTCCCGCGAGTGGCAGGTTGCACTCCAGAAACTCGGCTACCAGCAGGATGTCGGCAAGATGAAGTACGGAACCGAGCTTGATATCTGGAAGGAGAAGCAGATGACGCCTATTGAGCTTCAGAGGCAGGAAGCGCTTCTCAAGCTCCAGCAGAAGTACGCGCCAAAGTCGTCAGGAGGAAGTGTGAGGAGGTCAAGCTCGCAGAGCAAGCCGCCATTTAAGTCGAGAGTCGATGCGCTGAAGTATCTCGAGCGTCTCGACCGCGACTACAAAGCAGGGAAGATTCCGGGACCGGTCCGCGGACGTGGCTACCGCGAGGTCGGAGCAGTCTACCCCGACCTTGTCAAGAACATCCCGAGGATAATCCCAGAGAAGAAGCAGACAAAGAAAACGATTGACATCGCTGCTATAGAGAAGAGAGGCAAGCGCCTGAAGAAATAACAGGAGGTCTCTATGGCACTCAAGCAGAGCCCTGGTGGAGGCGGAAGCGGAAGCTGGTATTCGGAATGGCTGAAGCGGTCAAACCAGGTCTCGCGCCGTAAGAGAAAGAAAATAGAGATTCCTTCGTACATGAAGGAGAAGGTCACAGAGGAGGAGTACGCGCGGCGTACGCAGTATAAGCCGTGGGCTCCGAAGAAGCCCGCGGCAAAACCGCCTTCGTCAGAAACCCGGGCGCTGCCGGCACACGTAACGCAGCAAACCTCGCAACGAACAGAGTCTACGTATGAGAAATACGGAAAGCAACGCCCCGTCAAAGCGGGCATGCTTCCGTTCAGCGTTCTCAGGTTCAACATCAGAGGCGAACTTGAAGATATATTCGAAGACGTAAAGAAGGCAATAACGCACCCCATAGCGAACGTCGTCTCCCCTGCGCTGAAGGGACTCACAGAGCACGTTGAGTCGATGTTTGAGGAGCGACCGAAGGCGCTTAAGGTTGTTAAGGCTGTCGAGTCCGGCGCAGACGAGGAAACGGTCATGCGTGTTGTGAGAGAGTACGATAGACTCAAACTCGAAGAGCAGCACGAGCTGAAAAAGTATATGAAGGGGCGCGACATTGGCCCCGCGATGTTTGCGTACGGCATCGGCGAGGGGATTGGGAGCGTTCTCGAAACGATTGGCTTCGTTGCTCTCGCAGGCGTAGGCGCTGCTGCTGCGGCAGGCGCTGTTGGTGTGTCGGGGCCTGTTGGAGCGTCAGCGGCAGCAGCTGCAGGCTATGCTGCCGCGGCAGGTGTCTCTGCAGCGTACGGGGCACAGCGATACGCAGACAATATCCTTGAGGCGTATCGAGCAAAGAGGAAACTTACCGACCCGATGACAATCCACACCGCGCGCACAAGTGGCGCAATCGAGGCCGGTGTCGAGCTTGCGTCGACCGTGGTCCAGGCGCTCAGGTTCGGGAAGCAAGCGAAGGTAGCGAAGGCTAGTGCCGGCATTGCGGGGGAGATTTCATCCGAAACACTCGAAAGAGCCGCGCAACGGACGGTGCGAAAGAACCTCACGCAGACAGGCGTCAACGTAATCGTGAATGCACGTAATGCGCTCGTAAAGAAGACGCTTGCCGACGCTGCTTCAGAAGGGCTTGAAGAGTCGATACAGGAGATAAGCGGCAACCTGCTTGACGAGTACCAGCGCAGGAGAACGATAAAGGACGCGAGTCTCGACGAACTCATCAGAAACACGGTAACGGCAGGCATAATCGGCGCGATATCTGGTGGCGTCGGGAACGTCGTCATCGACATCGCACAGGTTGGGCGCATTGCCTCCTCGCTCAAAGCTCTCGACGATGACGCATATGTAAAGGCGAAACAGGCGGGGATGGAATATAAGAAGGCGAAGCCCGCTGACATTATCCGTGCCGCCGCACGAACGTACGCGTACGTTATCGACAAGGGAGTCGAGTCGATACACGATGTAGCGCCTGAGGTCTATGAGGGTCTTGGCTTCAACCCGCAGGATGCGGTCAGAGCGAGAATGGACGCTCTCATGAGGCGAACCGGCGCAACGCCTTTAGAGGAGAGCGTGCAGAGGGGCGCAGAGCAGCAGGTACAGCAGCAGACACAACAGCAGACAGAGCAGCAAACACAGCAGCGCGAACAGCAGGTTCAGGAAGAAGCAGCGGTGCAGCCCGTAAGGAGAAGCGCCCCATTCAGAAAGGCTCGGGCGACGCACGAGGTAACGCTGTACCTTGCAGAGGGTGGATACACACAGGTTCCGCCTGTTGTCAATGGGCAGACTCTTGAGGTGCCAGAGATTGAGCCAGGGCAACCTGATGTGTTCGCGAGCGCAAAGACACAGGATATATACCACGTCGAGGTCGGCGACAGGGTTGTTATTGCCACCCCGGTGGCGTCGTTCACGCACGACGGTGTTGAGTTCATTGTTGTACAGAAAGGTGGAACATTCGTTGTCGCGAACTCGGTCACGGGCGAGGTATACGACAGCGAAACGTCCGCCCCGACAGCATTCCATGCTCGCGAGAAATTCGAGAACCTTGCGGCAAACGACCCCGCATTTCAGTCCCGTGTTTCATTCGGGCAGACAGTCCGCCGTGTCGCGCGCACGGGGAAGATATCCCCGAAATACAATCTACAGGCATTCACCGATATAGCCAACGCTGTCATTGAAGCCGCGCAGCAGTACAGGAAACTTCGCAGCGCGCAGCAGGTCTCGCCACAGCAGGTAACCGAGGAGCAAGCGCCGGAGCTTCCTGGCGGCGAAACAGAGGGCGAATTCGTTGTTGGAAGCATGCAGACGTCGAGGGGGAGGTTCCTGCGCGACGCTGTTGCCAGCACCTTCGAAGCGAGCGCCGGTGGCGCGAAAGTCCCCATCAGACAGCTGATATCGGTTCTGTGTGGCAAGGAACCGGGCGGCATCATCGTGTTCAGGGGGGCAGGGCGCGCACTCTCCTCCGTCATCAAGAATGCACGGCGCAGAGCCGCCGGGTCGGGGGTAACACCGAGAAACAGGCAGGCATTCCTCATGCTCGTCTACGATCCGAAGGAAGCGACGCTCACGATAGGTGAGGCGGAGCCTGTTGTGCGGCGGTACCGACGCGGAGGAGAAGAGCGAACGTCAGTCTACTACAGAATAGTCGAAAAGAACTCACAGACGCTTCGCGTTGACGCTGCAACGAATGAGGCAATTACGCGTACCCGACGGACAGACAAGCCCCTCATTATGGTCACGAACATAACAGAGCCGTTTATCGGGATTGCGCATGTAGGGCGGGAGCCGTTTACGGAAGATGAGCTTGATAATGCGTTTAACTGGGACGAGACAAACCTCATCGTTTCATTGACTGGCGGCGACAAGGTCCACGATGATGCTCTGTTCATAACGAGGGATAGAAGGGTTCATGGAGGATACATTGAGCTTCTCGGGCTCGGGAAGGTTGCGCAAAGGCAACTCAAGGACGGACTCATAAAGACACCGAGAAAAGTCTACGGAAAGACCGGCATCTCCGGCGCAATCCGCTCGAGGCAAATGGCTACCGAGCGAGCGGTACAGCTGGGGAGGGTTGCGAGTTACAGAACCGCTGACCCCCACGAGAGAGAAGAACACAACGCAGGGCTGGTACGGCGCATGATGGATGCGCTGCGGCGCTCGCAGGGCGATGCTGCTGCTCTATCAGCCGCACAGGGCGGGGCGAACGGAAGAAGGGCTGAAGGATGGATGCGCGGGGCGCTCAGGATGGCGAGACTCAGGCTGCCCACCATCGGAGTCATATCAACCGTCGAGAGAGCGCGCAGGCTCAGGCAGCGCATCACGATAGCAGACATCATCGAAGAAATGAACAATGTCACAAACGGTCTTCTTTCCGTCAACAAGATACTCACAACCGCAGTCAGGACCGGCATAAGCAAAAACAGCGCAATCTTCGGCGCAATGAAGCCGAGCGATGTTGGGCAGACCGGCGGCCCGACCACAGCGCCCGCGGATGTTGCCGCGGGGCTCGAGGGGGTCGATTTCGATGACATCATCTTCGACATGGCTGGGCTCGGCAGAGGGTATACGCGTGACGACACAAGGGCATATATAGCGTTGTTCGTCAACACAATTGATACCCTCGGGCACGAATACGGCCACTGGGTTCTTCGCTACCTGAGAGACAGGGCGCCTGCCGAGTTTCTGAGGTACGCCAGGTCGCTGAATCGGCTGTTCCGCATTCAGTTCGTAGAGTTTCTAAGGAGCAACAGCCTTCTGGCACATTCAGAGGGCGCGCTCTCATATATCGAGCGCGGCACGTCTGGGGGTAGGGTAGAGTTCAACGAGGAGACTGCGGTTCACTTTTTCTCGATGTGCCTCATCATGCCGGAAGAAATGCGGCAGCGATTCAGAAGACAGTACGATGCACTGATGGCTCTTGTCGGGCGCGATGTATTCATCTCTCAAGGGTTTGCGCGCATTCAGGACCTCATGAGTAGATACTACGCAGACCCGGACTTCACGGTTAACATGGCAGCAGACCTCATATACATGTTCGCCGAAAGGCGAGCCCCCCTTCTCACGCGCATCTTCAACAGGTTCATGTCATGGTTTGTTGACGACGCACACATGCTCATGTCAATCGACAGAATAGAAGGGTACGACCTCAGAAACGCAGAGAACAACGTATACGACCTGTATCACATATCGCGGCTTGCGCCAAGCATGGCAGACGGAAGCCTCAACGAATCACCAACGATTGTGATGTGGAGTTCCAATGGCACCGTCGACAGGAGCCGGGTTCTCTCTGCGCCGACGGAAGAGGAGATGAAAGAGTACGACAGACTCACCCACGATGAGCGCGTTGAGAGAGGCTGGCTTCCGTTCAAGCAGACGAGGGGTCTCTCTCATATCATTGCAGAAGCGCTCAGGACATTCTCAGGACGGAACAGAAGGACAGCCGTTGAGAGGCTTTCGACACTCCTTCTCGCGAAAGACCTGCGCGAGAAGTATCTGGTGAACTACGTCACTGCAATAATTCGTATTCTTGTGCGAGCTGAAGCCGAGGCGCGTGGCATCAGTGAGGCGCGGGCGCTCAGGAGCGTCCTCGTCACATTCTTCGACTACGACCTCGATAATCTCGGGTACGTAGAACGGGCGGCTGAAGCTGAGCCTCTTGACAGGCAGCTTCGGCTGGCTACCCCCGAGGGCTTACGGGACATTATCGGGCTCACGCCCCAGGATTTCGAGAGCCTTCCTTATGCGACGCGTATGTGGCTCAGGCTTGCGTATCTCGCCCACACATTCGCACACGCGAGCGGGAGGGTGGCGCAGGAGCTTGTGAGTGCGTACGAGGCTGCAGGGCGCAACATCGAAGAAATAGATGGAAGCGTGATATCCGACTATGCGGCACAGATGCGAAACCTTGGAATCCAGGGGTTTCTCGGCCCGCTCGCAAGGCAGTACCCGCCGCAGGCATACCTGGCGCTGTGGCAGGTGGGGGCGCCACTTCTGCAGCTCATCGAGGACCCGAAGGAACTCCAGCAGGTGATGGAGCGCGTTGTTACGAACTTCCACGAAGGGACATTTACGAACAGAGACGCGTGGGACGACTACCAGAACTGGTCGCCGGTTAACTTCTTCCAGCCGCTCGGCGAGTACGAGGTGAGGCGTGTCCTCAGGGAGTCACGCCAGTTCTTCAGGGACAACGGGGTTCCCATTGACGAGATAGAGGAAGAACTGGTCAACTACGTCAACAACAAGCTCTTCGAGCAGAAGATGAACGGGCTCGTAAGTGAACACTACTACAACATGTCGACCGGCGTCTACAGGGAACATATCGGGCTCCATATGCGCGACCACAGGACAGGCAGGTACCTGGTGAACGACCTCCTGCACGTGACGACGCTCGAGCACTTCGTCCACAGCGCGACAGGGGAATACGAAAACGCCATCTCGAGCCTCCTCAGGCTGGAGTTTGTCACAAAGAAGATGTCCGTGAAAAAGGCATTCCTCCACAGGCTCGTAACAAAGGCTTCGCAGAACCCGACCCGCTACAGGCAGTACATCTCAATCCTTTTCGATGATGACCTTGAAAAATATGACCAGGGTGGAATGTGGAGCGACGAGCTGCCAGAAGCGCTCCACAGCCTGCGCATGGGGCACCCGCAGGTGCTCACGCTGGAGAACGACGAATTCATATATTTCGACGGTCGGTACGCATACTGGTTCAGGGTCGAAGACAAGGCGCTTGCGCAGTTGCTTCTCGGCGAGTTTTCTCCTGAGGCGCTCGACGCTCTCTTCAAGCCGATGAACATCTTCGCGCGGGGCGCGCGCTTCTTCAAGACGTTTGTCACGGCATCACCGTTCTGGGTCGTCGGCAACAAACTCATCGACATTCAGACCCAGCTCTTCGGCACGAAGATGGGGTCGTACCCGGGCCTGAGCGAGCTGAGGACATCGCTTCACGCGACAACCGGGCGTCGCGAATGGCGCGAGTACTCGTCGCTTGGACTCACAAACTTCTCGCTCGTGCGACAGGATATGGACCCCGAGAGTGCCGCATACGTCAGGCGGCTCCTCAGCACGAGAACGTACGCGGAGTGGCTTGAGGTGCTCGAGCGCATGCCAGAGAGAGTATTCAACGCATTCATCACTGCAAGCTCTTTCTTCGAGAGCACCGCGCGATACGAAGAATTCTGGCGCGCGCTTCAGAACGGGCACTCGCTTGAGACAGCAATACGACTGTCGCAGGAAATAACCGTTAACTTCTATCGCGGAGGCTCCGTTGCACGGTTCATCAACAAGTATGTTCCTTTCTATAATCCCGCGATTCAGGTCATCTACAGAACGATAAAGGCTTACCAGGAGATATTCACGCCCAACCGGGGGTGGAGCAAATACCAGAGAATAAACGCTTTCATGCTGTTCCTTGCGCTTGTCGCTGCGGTTGTCTACCTGAACCATCCGCGAAACAGGGACCGCTGGAAGCAGATAGGCGAGGAGGAGCGGACGAAGTACGTTCCTATCTTCGCGCCGGACGGTAGTGTCATGCGAATCCCTGTCTCTGACGCTGTTGAGCCTCTCTGGATACTTGTGCTGACGCTTTTCGATAGGTATAAGCCTGACGACCTTGAGACATACGGATACCTGGATGTATCCACGAGAAACAGGTTGAAGAGGTTCATCCCCGTCGCGTTCGGCGGCTCCGTCATTGAGGCCTACATCAACAGAGATATCTACAGGAACAAGCCAATTGTTCCACTCAGGCTCGAGAACCTGCCGACAGAGGAGCAGTATGACGAGCAGACGACAGAGCTTGCGAAATACATAGGCAGAAAGCTCGGCGTGTCACCGATGAAGGTCGACTATGTCCTTCAGAACACAACAGGAACGCTTATCTGGCAGGACTTCGTGAGAAGCATGGACCTGTATGCGATATCGCCTCTTGTCGGCGCACGCAAGGAAGGACTGCCGCAGGGCGTCTATCGTTTCTATAAAGAAGACACATTCGGCTTTTCGAGCGCATCCGTAAGGGCCTTCTACAATGAAGCTGAAGACATCAAGGGCAAGTACCTGGCGTTCAGAAAGAGGGTGAAATATGCATTCTCGCTGACACCACCGGAGCAGCTTGCTGAAGGAAAAGTGTCTGACGAAACGCGGGAAGAACTACTGAAGGCAATTGAGTACGCAAAAGAAAACGAAGCGGACATTATAGACTACAGGCTTGTATACACCGTGACCGACGAACTCTCGAAGCTCGGCCGTGAGATTGAGAGGATAAACAGGTCGAATCTGCCCGCCACCGAAAAGCGCCGTGAGCGCACGAAGGTGAAGATGCGTATCACAAAACTTTCCGAGCAGGCTATTCAGTTCAGGAGGGGGCGTTACGTTGTTCTCTACGACATGCTTCTCGATGAAGACCAGAAGGTGAGAATCATCGAGCCATACGTCGTGGAGGCGGGCAAGTGGTACTACCCGCTCATCGAAGACATATACAGGGACATGGTGAGCGAACAGCGGGACATATCGACAATTGAGGTTAGGTGGTAGCCGTTGCCGAATCTCTACGGTCTTGACAGGCTATCAGACGAAGCAAGGCGGGCGCTGATGTCGCTCATCAAACAGCACGGCGACATCAGTGAGTCTCTTTCGTCCCTTCAAGGGAGTGTCACGGGGCTATCTAACACCGTCAGCACTCTTGGAGGGACGGTCCAGCAGCAGGGGCAGCAGATAAGCAGCCTTCAGTCGGCTGTCAACACGAAGGCATCTGTAACGTATGGAACGACTGCGCCACAGAACCCGAACGAAGGAGACGTGTGGTGTTACACAGGCGGAGAGCACGTCGTCGTCTACGTGTACTCCAACAGCCAGTGGGTGGAAGTCGCAAACAATATAAAGGACTTTTCGGAGTTATCTGGCTATGTGACTGAGGCGCAGCTGTCCTCGACTGTGCACCAGCTCATCGAGCAGGCGGCGAAATCGAAGCCGTACGAGGTTCTCGCGTCAGTGTCGGTTACAAATGACGCAAATGGCAGGCCAACCGTGCTGAACTTCGCGCCAGAGCCAGGTCAAAGCTCGATAATCGTCAGGATAGCAAAAGAGGGCGGGTATGACGAGTACCAGCTTGGTGCGGCGTACACGTTTGCCTTCGACGGGCAGGCGACAGGGGAGCACTACATATACTTCGATGTCGGTGGGATGCCTGCCCTCATACGAACATCGACGTACGCTGACTGCTGGCTGGCAGGTCGGGGTCTCGTCGCTGTCTGCTCGTGGAACAACACGACAAAGAAACTCTCGGTACTTCCCGTGCTGCGGAAGCCATCGCTGTACATCTCGAGCGACGTCATTCTCGCGAATGCAATAACGTCGTCGCACATATCAACAGGCTCGGTGGACGCAGACAGGCTGACCACATCCGGGTTCTTCATCAGTGGCTGCACGTTCACACAGAATGGCTCACAGGTTTCGTGGACTTCATGTAAGGTGATGTATCAGGGCACGTACTACTCGATAAGCTCTGGAAGCACGACGAACAGGTACATCTACTGGGTTGCCGGTTCGCCATCATTCAGTTCGACGAACTCAATAGACGCCATAAACCCGTTCGCCAACCCGCCTCACATACTCATTGCGATAAATGACGGGGTACAAACGCGCGTTGTCCACAACGCAACGGTTGTCACGGGAAACATGATTCAGACTGCAGCAGTGCGCGCCGACCACATACAGGCAGGTGCTGTCACGGCAGACAAGATAAATGTGTCGCGGCTTTCAGCGATAAGCGCAGACCTCGGCACCGTGACGGCCGGTAAGATGTCCGTTTCGAGGGTGTCGACGAAGTATTCGTCAATCTCTCCTTCTCTCACGAGCGAGCTGCCTCAATGGATACGCCTGACAGGCGCGGAGCACGACATGGCGAACGGCCTCATCGTCGACAGGTACGCCGTGTTTTCTGATGGCTACGCCACCCACACCTGTGTTTTCGCCATCAGCTTCTACAAGCCACACAGCGACACGACGACACTTTCGTTCACGGTCACACTCCAGCGGAACTGTACGTCAGGAGACCACAGCGTAACCGCCGCAATCTATGAGTTCGACAGAGGGATAAACGAGACGCTCGGCACGGTAAGCGATGGCTCAACGCAGACGTTCAGCTATTCCTTCACGCAGTCCGGCGGCTATACCGTCTTCATCGATGTCTACGGGCTCGTTGGTGCGACACCGACCGGAGGCGAGCCGCCGTATGCGCCCAACCCTGACAGAATACAAATCAGGAGCATAACGCTCACGAACGTGGCGGTCGCCTTCGTTTCGACCGAAGTTACTCCTGACTACATCGCTTTCTCTGAAGGCTACAACGCGCAGAATACGAAGGCTCACTTAAGCCCTGACGGGCTTGTCGTCAGGTGCAGCACATCGAACGTGAGCGGGCAGACTGACCTTGCTGTCCTTGGCGACGCTGTCGTCGGTGGCAATCTCTATGCAGCAAACATGTACAGCCCGAAGACGGAAACTGGAACCATCGGCTGGGCAGCGTTCGTCGGTTCGCGGACCGTCGGCACGACGCGTGTCAAGTTCCCAACCGATTCATCGCCTGCGTACAAACGCATCACGACAAAACAGGGAGATATCCTCCTCATCGATTTGGCGCTGTACGGAAACATCGGCACCTACCAGACGATCTTCTACCTCGTCGCTGGCGACTTCAACTCTCAAACGCGCTTTCAGGAATGGCTGCTCTTCCACGACGGAGCGAACGCCTTCGGCTACCTCGCACGCACCTGCTACTTCGTCTGCGGTTCAGGAACCTACGTCGACTTCTGGCTCGAGGCAACATCGCCGACGTCGCATACGGTGGCACTCTACAGCGGAACGTCCCCAACCGTTTACAGCAGGCTCTACATTGTAAAATTGGAGAAAGGCACGAAGGCACTTTCAGTGTGATGGGAGATGATTGCTGTGCTGAAGAGAGGCACGAGAGGAGCCCGCGTGAGGGCGCTTCAGACGTCGCTGAAAAGGCTTGGCTACGTCCTCGTCGTCGACGGCGTGTTCGGCAGGCAGACAGAGTCCGCCGTGAAGAGGTTCCAGCGCGCGCACGGGCTCGAGCCTGATGGAATCGTCGGCGCAAAGACAGCAGCTGCCATCGCGAAGGAACTCGCGAAAAAGCCGTCAACCATCGTGAACCCGGGGCCGATTGTCTTCCTTGATGTGGGACACATTGGCAAGGCGTCAAACCCGGGTGACAGGGGTGCACGCTACAAGTCACTCACCGAGGCCAGCTACTACATCGACGCGCTCCCCTTCATCAAGGACGCTCTGCGTTCATGTGGCGTCCGTGTCACGGCGTTCCCGGACGACTACCACGACACACTCATGGACTACCCCGAGAGAAACCGCAAGGCTCTCGCTGTGAAGGCGAAGCTCTACGTGCAGCTGCACCTTAACTCTGCACCAGCCCCCGGGGACTACGGAAAGGTTCTTTATATAAGCGACAGCGTATACCCGACTGCAAAACGCATTTCAGACAAATGGAATGAGCTTTCTGGAATAAAGACGACGCCACGCAAGCTCCTGCACGGCGAGAGAGGCTATGCGTGTATTGCCGCCTGCCCCGACATAGGCGTCGTCTTTGAGCCTCTCTTCATCAACAACGAGCGCCACTACTTCATGCTCACAGAGGACGCAGTGAAGACAGCGCGTCTCATGGGGCTCGCGCTCGCTGCGGGGGTGTGACAAATGACAAAGCAGGAGCGCATCCTTTTAGAGAAACTGTGCGCCCGCATTGACGAGGTAGCGAAAGAGGTATCGTCTCTTTCGGCGTACCTCGCCGCTGACAATGTACGTATAAAACGCCTCGAGCAGGACATGTCGGAGGCATGCGAGAGACTCCAGCGCGTCGAACGCACAGTCCACGATATCAACACAATCATTGCAAAGGCGGCTGGTGCTACCGGGGCCGTGCTCGTCGTTCTCAACTTCCTGCTTCAGGTCGTGGTGCGTTCGATAAAAATCTAGGAGGTGAATGAGTGGATACCGAAAAGGCTCTCGCGCTCGTCCCGATTGTTACCGGAATCGTTGAGGTCATCAAGCGTGTCGTCCCAATAAACAAACGCTTTGTACCTGTGCTCGCGCTCGTCGTGGCCCTTGCAATTTTCGTCACGCTTTACGGAGTTACAGCCGAGGGAGTTCTCGGCGGGCTCATCGCAGGGCTCGCATCAAGCGGGCTGTACAGTCAGGCGAAAACGGTTTTCGAGGAGGAGGAATAGAAATGAATGAGGACAGAAAGGACGCTGTCGTCGTCGTTGAACCGGCGATGATAACGCTCGTCATGAAGGAAGAGAAAGAAGAATCAGGAGAGGAGGTGAACGCTGATGCCTAGCTTCGTGTACACGAAGGGGATGAAGAACTTCCTCGGAAGCGTTGACTGGTTGAATGACACAATCAAAGTAGCACTCCTTACCTCAAGCTACACCCCGCAACAGACGACCCACGAGTTCTTCAGCGCTGTAAGCACCTTCGAGGTGACTGGCACGGGCTACACTGCCGGAGGAGCAACGCTCGCAAACAAAACGGCCACGACGTCATCGAACGTCGCAGTCCTCAACGCAGACAACGTCACGTGGTCGAACTCAACAATCACGGCCCGCTACGCTGTTATTTACAAGGATACAGGGACGCCTTCAACCTCTCCCCTCCTTGCGTGCGTCGATTTCGGCTCGAACTACGCGTCTTCAAATGGAAACTTCACGATTCAGTGGGACGCGACCGGCATTATCCGGGTAACGACGTAGGAGGGTAAGCTTCTATGGCTTACCCCATATATGTCGCAGCAGGCACGAAGGCATCGGGGACAACATCTGCTGTCTCCGTCCCGCTCCCTTCGGGAATTGCCTCTGGCAACATCGTTTTCCTCGTTGCAACGACAATAAACACCGCAACGGTTTCAATTGCGGAAACGGGCGGTTTTTCGTGGACACTCCTTGCATCGACGGAGTCGGGCGGTGGCGACGAGCGGCTCTTCATCTGGTATGCGACATACACGGGCGCACAGACCGCCCCGTCGGTTCAGGCGTCCGCTGACCATGTATGCGCGGCCACGTTCGCGTATCGGGAGCCTTGGCCCCAGTTTGGTTTTACGAACCCGGTGGTGAGAATAGGTACCGCAGTTACCGGCTCAGACTCGACATCATCAACGTCGAAGTCGTGGCTGCCCTCAATTCAGACTCCGTTCGCTGACAATATCTTTCTCTTCATCACGACGACGGGCGCTGACACAAATACCGCCCAGCACTCCTCACAGTCCTGCTCGTGGTTAGACTCTGTCTCCGAGCTTATTGACTACAACACGAACAGTGGTGGCGGTGGCGGGTTTCAGGTTGTTAATGGCGCTAGACCGACCCCCGGGTCACTCAACAGCCCCTTTACATGGGTGCTTGCGACCGCGAGCAAATTCGCCGGCATCTGCTTCTATCTCTACGCCGTTGCTGACATGACACAAACCGCATCCCCGACATTTGCAACAGCTTCCTGTGTTGACCCCGCCGTCGTCGTTGAAGGAACCTCACCTGACGCAACCATTTCAGCCCCTGCCTCCCCCTCTGCCGCCTCGTGTGTGCAGCCCGTTGTCACAACAACGAGCAGCGTAGCTGTCGCAGCACCCCCGGCGGTAGCAACCGCCGCGTGCGTGCAGCCCGCTGTCGCGACGGCGCAGGCCGCAACGATTGCAGCAGCCGCTGCATCAACGACCGCCACGTGCGTGTCTCCGACGGTAACGACAACACTGGCAGCCGTTGTTTCGGCCACCGCATCATCCGCAACCGCAGCATGCGTACAGCCCGTCGCTACGACAACGATGGTTGTCACGATTCATGCTGCCGCGGCAACAGCGAGCGCGAGCTTCGCGCAGCCTGTCGTAACAACCGGACAGGCCGCTGCCGTTTCGGCTGTGGCAGCGTCGGCGACATCTGTCTGCGCACAGCCGCAGGTTTCGACATCCGTATCGGCTGGAACTACAGCGTCAGGCGCGACGGCTACCTGCGTGCAGCCGGCCATTACCGTCTCGCAGAGCGTGTCTGTTTCTGCCGCGGCGGCTGGCGCGGAAGCGAGCTGTGTGCAACCATCCGCTTCGGTGGCTGGCAGCACGACTGTTTACACCGAAGTAGCTGCTGTGTCGGCATCATGCATCCAGCCAGCGGTTTCAACGGCGGGTGATGTGGTCGTCAATGCTCCGGAGCTTGTGGCGCAGGCTGCGTGTATCAGCCCGACGGTTACGGCAGTCAGAAACATCACGGTGTCGCAGACGGCGGCAACGGCAGTGTCCGCGTGCGTGCAGCCGGCACCTGCAGCGCAGAGGAGTGAGACGGTCGCTTCAGAGGCGGCGCAGTCCTCCGCCTCCTGCACACAGCCGGCTGTTGCAACAACGGCAAGCGCATCTGTTACAGCCGCAGCTGCTGTCTCCCATGCTTCCTGCGTTCAGCCGTCGGTTGCCATATATGTGCCCGCCACCGTCTCAGCGCAGGCAGCATCGGGCTCGGCTCTGTTCCCCGCGCCATCGGTCTCGACCACGAAATCGGTCTCAATCGGTGCCCCTGTGTCCTCGGTGTGGGCGGGCTGTCTGCAGCCGTCCCTGCTGTGCGTGGCAAACACAGTGGCGGCGACAACACCGGCGGCAGCGGCGGCATCAGTCGCGAGCCCCGTTGTCCGCACACAGAGACAGGCCTCCATTGCGACGCCAGCAGCCTCCGCAACGGCGTCGGCGAGACCCGCCGTCATATCGTCGTCGGCAAGGGCATGCGCGCCCGTCCTCACTGCGCAGGCCCTCGCAGGAGTTCCCCTGTTGCTCGCGGCATCGCAGACTCCCGGCCCGTATAAAGAAATCGGCTCGCGCACTGAAAGGACGGTACGCGGCGTGAGAGATGCAGGCGCTGGAATCATTGCGAGCAGGAACGTGGGGGCACGAATCAAACGGGTATTATCAACAGGGAGGTGAGCTGAATGAGATTCGATTTCTCGCTTCGCGAGTCTCCCGGTTCGCGCGTTTCATACGGTGTGAACTTCGCGAACGAAATCCAGACGAACGACTCCGTATTGTCGGCAGCCGTATCCGTCTATGACGAATCTGGGGTGGATGTCACATCAGGGACAAACCCCACCGTCAGCGTGTCTGGAACCATCGTCACGGTGATGGTTACGATTCCACGCTCCATCTACGTCAGAGTTGTCGTGACCACGAGTGCAGGACTCATCATCGTTCGTACACTCTACATCCGCGCACTCTCGTAAAGGAGGCGACGATGCCGAGACGGTTCTCCCGCGAATTCATGCGCCGTGCATTCGAGCTTCGAAACGAGGGTGCAGGATACGAGGCGATACGGAGGGTGATCAAGGAGGAACTCGGAAGAGACTACAGCATCCGCTCGATTGAGGAAGCGGTCCGCCAGTACAGGCAGGAGATGGACTGCTCCGTCTGCCTTGACGGGCTCTCGATAGAGTTCGTGCGAAAGCGCGTCTCCGAGCCCGATATCTCGATAGTCTGCGTCGCTGACTCGCATATCTCGTCGGCAGAGAAAGCCGGGGCGCTCGTTTCGCTCATACAGTCGGTTGCGGAGAAATACAGAAACCCCCACTTCCTCTTCCTCGGTGATATCATACAGCTGGACATTTCAAAGCCGGGGAACCCCTTCAGGAAGGACCCGATGGAGGAGATGACGGAACTCGCGAAGGTCATCTCGACGTTCGCATCGGCGACAATCGGTGTCATATCGGGGAACCACGAGAAGCGACTCAACAAGACCGCCGGGATAGACCCGATGAAATTGTTCTGCACACTCTACAGCGTCCCGTATCTCGGAAGCGCGGGGCTCATCCGCCTCGAGTTTCCGTGGGGCGCGCGCACAATCTACGCCATTCACGGAACAGGCGGCGGCAAGAAAATAGGGGCCAAGGCCACAAAGCTTGAGGACCTCGTTCAGGTGGTCAGTGCCGACATCTACATCCACGCACACACCCACGAATTCATTCAGTTCTACCGCGACAGAATCGAGCACGGGACGCACCTTCCGCGGATTAACCGCCTTCTCTTCGCGAATGTGCCATCGCTGCAGCCGTACGCGGATTACGTGGCAGAGCGGGGATACCCCATTGCGGCGAACGGGATCGCGGTTCTGCGCGTCTCGCGCCACGGCTCGTCGTTTTTACTCACACACCCGGAAAAACAAGGCGCCTGAAACGCACCCTGGGCGATCAAACAAAGCTCTCTAATAGTTTTACACGCTGGAAATTACCCTGCCGTCAGAACGCAATCTGGAGCGTTTCAGCACGTCGAAGACACAGAAATCTGGGTTGAAACTGCACTGAATTTTTGTGGCGACAGCAATGCATCGTGATATAATTTAGGTATCAATCTTGTTGAAAGGAGGAACACTATGAGAAAGGAGATTCTCGGGGCCACCGTCCTGCGGAAGAAGCGATGGCCGCTTATGACGCTCGAGGAATTTGCCGCATCCATCGGAGAGAGCGTCTACATGACGAGGCGGTATGAAAAATGTGAAGTCGAGCCGGGGCTGATACTCGCGATGCAGATAGCCGCTGTGCTCGGACTCACGATGGAGGACCTCTTCGAGTGGGCGGAAGAGGTCAAGCAAAGGCGAGTCATCAAGCGGGTAAGAAAAACGGGGAGGGTGTTCAGGCATGTCAGACCGTAATGTGACAGTGCGCGCGTCGCAGGCGGGGGCATTTTCAATATGCCCGCGCTTCGGGTATTACGTTCTTGCTGGCTTTGAGCCAGGCCCGCCGAGCGAGCTGACGGAACGAGCCTTTGTTGATGGCAATATCCACGAGCCGTCGGTTCTCGCTTACGCGGAGAAAGCGCTCAACGGGGTAATCCGCGAGCGCCAGAAAGAGCTGTCCTTCAACCTCGACGGCATAACCATCACCGGTCACGTCGACGGGATTATCGAGGCGGACGAATGCGAGGCAGTCGTCGAAGCGAAGGCGCTGTCGGCGAGAGGGTTCGCGTCCATCCTCGACGAGGGAATCAAGTCCTTCCCACAGTACCTCGTGCAGGTGAATCTGTACATGCACGGGCTCGGGATTAAAAAGGCGTTTCTGGTAGTAAGGAATAAGGAGACGCCGCGGTATCGCCACTACGACCACTGTATCATCGAGCTCGACTACGACGCAGACGTCGTCGCGGAAACGGTGAGAATCATCCGCGAGGTTCTCGACATGGTCGAGAAACAGGAGCCACCGGAGAGACTCACGCCGCCGTCATGGAAGTGTTCGCCATCGTGGTGCGAGTACTACGAGCTGTGTTACGAGGGTGTAGGTGAGGCGGACAGGCCGCCGGCAAAGCGCGTCGTTGTCCCGCCGGAAGATGTCGCGGAGATAATCGTTCGTCTCGCTGAGGCGCGCGAGGAGCGGGCCGAACTGGAGAGGGAGATAGAACATCTGGAAGGTCTCGTCCGCTCGTACCTCGAGCACGAGAAGAAGGACCGTGCACGCGTTGGCGACATCGAGGTGTCGCGCATTTTACGAACGCGTGAGACGGTTGACTACGCGCGCATCAAGGCGCTACCCGAGGAGATAAAGCAGGGGCTCATGAGGGTCACCACATACGAGATGCTGAAGGTCAGGAAGGGGGTGAAATAAGTGCCGTACGCAGGGACGGTTAAGTCGATCGATCAGTCGACAACGAAGAAGGGTTCTCCGTACTGGAGGATTGTAGTCGTCAACGCGAAAGGGGACTGGGGTCTCGTCAGCTTCAAGAAGCCCTCCTTCCGCGAAGGCGACAGCATCCAGTTCGAAGCGAAGAAAAACCAGAACGGCGGGTGGGTTCTCGAGACGGCAACGGTTGCGAAGAATGAAGCACCTCGCACAGGCTCGCAGAAGAGCCCGCGCGAGCAGGCTCTCATCACGGCAAGCGCGCTGGTGAAGAGTCTCATCGAAGCGGGGAAGAGCCCGATAGGCAAGGACCTCGACGAGGCTCTTGCGGGGCTTGCAGCAGCGACGCAATATATAGAGCATCTGATCACCGCAGAACCGCGCGAAGATGAGCATCTTGACGACTACGTCTTCGAGGAGCAGTAGGAGTGGCTATCGGGCAGTACGCACAGGAGCTTGTCGGGCATATACTACTCGGGCTTGCGAGCGACAGTGTCATTCAGGAGGCGCTGTCGTACACGGAATATCTGCAGGGCAACGACAAAAAGGTGATGAAGGCCCTGGCGGCAATACGTCGCGAGGGACTTCCTGTCACGGTAGACCTTCTCATGGCAAAGAGCGGTGTTTCTGCGATGTACTTCTCGACGGCGATGGAACTCGCGGGCGGGGCCGCGAGAACTCCGCATATGGCTCTGTCTGCCTTCGTCGAGGCAGCGAAACGTGCCGCGCTCTACAAACATGCAGCACAGGCGATAAAGCTCCTCGACGAGGGAGAATCGTCCGCCGCTGTCTTTTCACATCTCGCGTCTCCGCCACCCGTCGCAGCACCACGTCAAACCATCAACTATATTGACCGTGCGATAGAACTCATCGATGCGCTCCACGAAGGCAGGCAGCAGGCGCTCACGACAGGCATCGTATCGCTCGACGCCATATTCAGCGGCTGGTCCCCTGGCGAGTTGACCGTCATCGCAGCCCAGACAAGCATAGGCAAGACGGCGTTCGCACTGACCATCGCCGATGCGTTCGCGCGTCAGGGCGCCCGCGTTGTCTACGTCACCCTTGAGATGGAACCGGAGCGTCTCATCATGCGGCTTGCAGCGAGGAAGAGCGGGATTTCTCTGTTCCGAGCCCGCAAGGGACTTCTTTTACCCGAGGAGCGTGAGATGTACAGGGACGCAATACGAGATGCCGGCTCCCTTCCCATCCGGTACATATACGGGCTCACGCGCACAAACGAGGTTGTCGCAACGATAGCTCGGGCGGAAGCAGATGTTGTTTTCGTCGACTACATGCAGCTCCTGAAGTCCCCCGGGGCGAGCCGCTACGAGCAGGTCGGGACCACTGTCCGCGAACTCAAGAACGCATCGACGCGGTACAACTGCTGCGTTGTTGCGCTCTCACAGCTCAACAGGACAGCCTCTCATGAGGTAAAACCGCGCCTCGGGACACTTCGCGATTCAGGCGAAATCGAGGAGCACGCCAATAACGTCATACTTCTCTGGCGCGACCCGTCTGTCATAGGCTCGCCCGAAGTTCTCTCCGTCATCGTTGCAAAGCAGCGGGATGGGATGACTGGAGAGCTTTCGCTCTTCTTCGAGAAGGACTGCCAGAGAATCTACGAGGACGGGCTTGTGGAGGACATCATTGCGCTATAGTAACCCGCACTACAAAAGCCACGAGCACGCGCTCGAGGCCTTTTCCCGCAGGATGAGAAAGTTCATTATCTGGATTGTGCTCGCTGCAATCCCCGAGCTCGACACGCCAGAGGGCATCCCGACGTGGGCAATGCGAATCATCACGGAGGCGATACGGAATGCTCAAGAAGGGGTCGAAAAAGCCACGACTCGTGCCATTGCTGACATTCATGAACGGCTGGCACGGCATGGTGAGGGGCGCTCCGATAGGTAGCTTCAACGTAAAACGGGGTCTTGCACGCACGTACGGAACACCTTACGGGCGCCGAGGCGGGCAGCTCGCCACGCCATACGCGTACGAGTGCGAGAGCGCGTACAGGCTCCGACTCGTCTTCCCGAAGGGCGCATCGATAACGATCTCGCACAACGGCGTTTCCATCCCCGTGACTGTGAGGGGCCACCGGGTGCCGAAAGGCTACGACTTCTGTGTGACCGACGCTGTCGCTGACGCGCTCGGCATCGAGGAGAGTGACTACGTTGTCGTCAAAGCGACGTGACCGCTGGAAGCCATTCGAGCCACTCTGCTGCCCGATGTGCGGGCACCTGAGGCTCAGGCTCGCACTCAAGTCGGGGCGCGTGCGCTGCCGCTACTGCGGGTACCGGTATCCGGGGACGAAAAACGTTGAGATATACCGACAGGCAATCATTCAGGAGGTGAAGGCGCGTGTCAGGGAGCGCAAAGAGCGTGACCTTCAAAATTCCAATGAAGCTTCCGAGCTACAACCAGTGGACGAACGTGCACTGGGCGAAACGGAAACGCATGAAGGATGAGTGGGAGCAGTACTTCTTCGCGCTCCTCGTCCAGAGGAACGTGAAGGACGAGCTGCAGCCGCCGATACGCATCGACATCGTTGCTGCATTCAAGGACGCGCGAAGGCGGGATATCGACAACTTCTCGAGCTGTCCCGCACTCAAGGGCATCCAGGACGCGCTCGTCCACGCAGGCGTTATCCCTGACGACAGCACCCGCTACGTGAGGGCGAGAACAGTCGAGGTAATAACAGGCGCAGACGCAGACTACGTGACAATCACGCTTACGGGGGCGTAGATGAAGGAGCTGTGCGACCATGTCTTTGCACGTTGCATCGATGCGCTCGACAGCGCAACGGAGTGGGTTCAGATATGCGCCCCCCGCATCAGGGTACTCGAATACAGATGCGGGAACGACAGAATATACATGAAGGGAGACTACCTATGCCTGAACAACCGCAAGGTGGCGAGGGTCGTGAGGGGCAGGGCGTACGCCGTCGATATAGCAGGCGTCAAGCTCGCATGCGCTATTATGCTTCGAAATCAAAAAACTTTGATGAGCTGGAGCCGAAGGTCAGGGCTGTTACTCGCCGCTTCTTCGAACTCGCGGGGGACTACGGGCTCGGGCTGAAGAAGGCGGGCATCCTCATCGGGTACTCGGAGCGACACATGCAGCGCGTCGTGAACGGCCAGAGAAGGCCTGGTAAGCGAATGGTGGAGATGATGAGGTGGGCAATCGAGGAGATATTTGAGGAAGAAGCGCCAGAGTGAGCACAGTGTGGTATAATAGTTGTGTAAAGGAGGTGACACCATGAGTACAGCAACAAAGCAGAGAAAGATACTATTCAGGCTTACCAACGCAGATGACGTACTCGAACAGCTGGTGTGGCTCATGCGCGGGCGTGTTATCTCGCGCTACATATTCAGAAAGCTCGCGAAAGGGGGGGGCGTCTGCGGAAAGACGGCAGAGGAGATTATGGGTCTCGTCCCCGAGGCTCAATTCAAGGTGATTCTGCCGGGGAAGGAGTGATGGCGATGGAGGCGTGGAGACCAGGACAACCGTCGAAACCGTTGTGCGCGCGACTCAACCCAATCAGCCCCGTCGTAACACTCGAGGACGTCAGAGAAAAGCTGATCGATATTGCGAAGCAGTGGGTTCGCGACGATGCTCTTCGAATCGGCGAGGCAATGCGGGACGGACGTCAACCCGTCATCGCCGGGTGGAAGATGAAGCAGTCGGATGCCGGCGGGGTCGTGTTCATCGGGCCTCGTGGGAACACGATTATGAGAGTCCACGACGGCATGGTTACATGGCTCCGCCCCAGGCTCTCCGACATCGAAGACATCATCGACAGGGCGTTTGAGGAAGCAGACATTCAGAGGGAGGGTGAGTTCTGATGCGAGGCACGGTAGACCACGAGTGGTGGCTTACCGCCCGACACGCTGCGTACGAGTACAAGCGGCGCAGGCGTGACCTTGCGGAGCTTCTCGAGGATGCGCTCGAGCTTGTAGCAACAGGCTCGATGTCGTGCCCCGGGCTGGATGTTGAGATGGTCGGGGATTCGTATCGTATCGTCGAGGACGACACAACAATTGCAATCGTACGCCCGTCGTTCGCCGTGCCGGGCGAGTGGGTGGTCGAGATACGGTACATCCCACGAGAAAAGACGCTCGATGGGCTCATCGACGCGCTCGGTGAGTACGTCGAGAGTGTGTGCGAGGAGGGAGTTTCATGAGCGACATGAGCTGCGATAGGTACACCGTCTACGTCTCAAGCTCATTCAGCACGAACATGCTTCCTCGGGACGTCGACAACGAGAGCTTTCTCGTCGAGTTCGAGGCAGCCACACTCGACGAGGTAAAGGCGCTTATCAACGCAAGGAAAAACGACGTCAGAAGCATCATCGGCCACGAAGCCACCGCGAAGCTGTTTTCGGAGTTGCTCGGCGTCGAGCTCCCGCTCAACAGAGAGGACGTAACGCTCGGCTGGTACAACACGCTCGTTGTCGGTTCGCTCGGCAAACGACTCGAAGAGGGGCGGGTGCTTACAGAAGAAGAAATGAAAGAATTCCCCATCACGTGGTGGGTCGTGTCTCTCGTCGACCCGGACGAAATGGTGCGGGAATATCTGGAGCGATGCACATGGTAGTCGCACTCATTGCGTTTCTCGTAGCAGCGGTCACTGTGTGCGTCGCGCTCGTTGTCAGGCGCGAGAGACACCTTCGCATTGAGAGCGCACGTCTGCGAGCGCGCATGATGGCTGCCGCGCTTCGCGAGATAGAGCGCCAGAAGCGGAAGGCGGCGGGGTAACACCCGCCGCTTTCTTAACGGCGAGGTGGTGTATGTGAGGCATAATAAACGCTACGTTGTTTACGCGGTCCTACCGTTCGCCTTGTTCAACGTAGTGAGTTGGAGGCCGACGGCGGCGTACCTGCCTTCACGTCGGCCTCCTTCTCATACCGGCCACGTCGCAGTTTCGCGAGGAGAGTGGAAACGAGCGGTTGCCAGCTGGTACGGGCCCGGCCTCTACGGGAACCGAACAGCAGACGGGACGCTCTACGGGCCCGAGACGTGGTGCGTGGCTCACCGCTCGCTTCATCTCGGCACCATCGTCGAAATCAGATACAGAGGTAAAACGGTACGTGTGCCCGTCAAAGACAGAGGACCTTACGTTGCCGGGCGTGAGTTCGACCTCTCGGCCGCTGTTGCGAAGGAGCTCGGGTTCTCCGGGGTACACGCAATTGAATGGAGGCTCGCAAGATGAGTGAAGAAATCAGAAGGGCGGCGATGAAATTCGATGAGGTGCATGCCGAGCTCGAGAAAATACTTCGACCTTACATCGAAGACGTTGTAGTCGGGAAAGCTCCGGCTCCGCCGGGGATGGAGCTCAAGAAAGTCGAAGAGAGATTCGAAGGGAATGACAGGGAGACCCTCTTTTCTATGTCTCACGAGGGCAGGCCTGTAGCCTATATTTTCAAAGGGGCGTCCTACACAACGCTCATACTTGCCGGCATTACAGCCCTGACCCTCCGGGGATTCCTGATTCCCGCCTACGAGGAATGGAGGTGTAACCTCACAGCCGACAGGAAACGCATATCTCGCAGGTCTCGAAGGGATTGAGGGGGTCGCTCGATGAAGCATTCAATAACGAACGCAACCACGCATACGCTTATGGTCGGCGACTGTAGGGACAGACTCGCAGAGATTGAAAGCGAGTCTGTTCATCTCATCGTAACATCTCCGCCGTACTTCAACGCACCGTTCGACTACAGAAATCTCTTCACCTCGTATGACGAGTACCTGTCGCTCATCGACGCGTTTGCAAGGGAATCCTTTCGTGTCCTCGACAGCGGAAGAATAGTTGTGGTGAACGCCGACGACATGCTCGTCGACTCAAGGAAGTATCCAATCGTTGCAGACATCACAAGACTGTTCCTCGGCGCTGGATTTACGTACAGGGACAGAATCATCTGGCGAAAGCCAGAAGGCTACGTTCGAATCAGCAGACGAAGCGGCGTTCTCGTCCAGAACCCGTACCCGATGTACTTCTACCCCGACAATATCTGCGAGACGATTCTCATCTTCCAGAAGGGAAAGTTTGACTACCGCTCGATAGACATCGAGGTTCGCGAGTCCTCACGAATAGACGTCACGGAGTTCAACGCAAACAAATGGAATCTTTCAGTGTGGGACATGACGAACGTGCTGCCGTCGTCGAAGCTCGAGAAGGGGATTGCCGCATTCCCGTTTGAGCTGCCCTACCGGGCGATAAAACTCTTCTCGTACGTCGGCGAAACGGTTCTCGACCCGTTCTGCGGGAGCGGTACAACACTCCTCGCCGCGTTGAGGCTCGGGAGAAATTCCGTTGGAATAGAGGTAAGCGAGGAATGTGTTGGTATAATAAAAGAAAAGGTTGGTAATGCTCTGTGTGTGCGATGAAGCAGCATGACTACAGGATGGTCTACGGCGCTGTCTACGAGACGCTCGGAATAATCACGGCATCGTTCGACGCGATTCGTGAGTCTCTCGCTGGTGCGCCGCTTGACGATGCCGAAGCCGGGCTCACGAGACTCAAGGACAGGCCGTTCTTCGCTTCGCTCATGCTCTACCTCGACGACTACGGGCTCATCCGCACCGGAGAGCCTCGCCTCGACGTAATCGGTGCTGTAGCCGACGGTATTGAGGCGATTATCTCACGCCTCGAGGAGGTGCTCGCAAAATGGGGGCTCAAGCCGGCGGACATCGTGAATATCGTTCTGTTCGGCGATGCTCCCGAGGCGATGGCTGACAGCATCTTTGCGCACGCCTATCATGCTCTCCTTTCGACTGTCGAAAGGCGCGAGCAGCTTCGAGAACTTGCGAATCTCGACACTGAGAGCATGCCGGTGCAGTAGGGTGTGATATAATAAGTACGGCACGCGCGCAAGGCTCGCAACGCCCGCACACTGGCCGCCATGTGCGCGTCACTCCCTTCTGTGTGTAGGGGCGCCTCTTTCCGGGGCGCCCCATCTTTATGGCGCGCCGACTCTCACCGCTTCGACTCTCAATTCTCACCCCGGGCGCTCATTCCCCTCGGGCGTGAGAACGCCGCACTTTCGGGGCTCGCTCGCATATATATATATAAATGTGTGTGCACTGTGTTTCGAGTATGCTATAATAGATGTATCACACAGAAAGGGGCTGATGCTGTATGTGCAAGGCATTCAGCGGGCTGATACTCAGGGTCGCGAGTGGTGGGGAACGATGAAAAACAACAGTATCGGCGTCACGCTATCAACGATGATTGTATCGCTCGCGCTTGTTAATGCGGTGGTCGCATCCGAAACTGGCGCGGCAAGCCCGCTTATTTCGGCCGCGGTTGTTGCGCTCGCCGCGTTGCTCGTGTTGGTCGAGAGCGTGCGGGTGCGTTAGTTTCGTTGTGCTTTGGTTGTGGTATAATAGAAGTATCACACAGAAAGGGGTTGAGGTTGTATGCTTTCAGAAGGCATCAGGACCAACGAGGGAATTGTATGGGCGTGCGAGCATGCGACGACGCCTCGCGCAAGCGAATTGTTTGAGCGGGACGTCTATGGTGAGATCGTAGTAGCTGAATTCGACCTGCTGGGTGGATACGCCTTCTCCATTGACGGGCGCCCCGTCATCGATAAGGACGAATACGACCAGTTGGTAAGGGAATTTGAGCGGGTGCACGACCCGCGAATTCTCATCGGGTGGCATAAGGGCGCGTATGAGGTGAGCCTACCCGCCGACGCTCACGGGGTCTATTTCGTATTTGCGGGGGTGCTCAATTTCTCGGACCCGGACGTCGGCTCGAATGCTGGAATCGTTGCTAATAATTCCACCGTCATGGTGAGCGCCCCGCTTGCGTTGCTCGACGCGACGGCCTCGCGCGTTCTCGTTGAATACGGTGGGCGCGTCGACGATCTGAACGTTTCGGGTTCGTGGCTCAGCGTAAGCGAATGCGCGGGCGTTTGGCACGCCAGGATTGACGAAGGCATCGCCTACAATTTCGGCGTAATCGAGCGCGTCGAGCTCTACGGCTCGACCCTCAGAAATTACGGGCGCATGCAGAAGGCGCAGCTCTATTACGATAGTTTTCTCATCATGAGCGACGGGGCAACGGTCGAGGACGCAGAAGCGCTCGACGGGGAAATTTTCTACCGATAGCCCGCACGAGCGCATGCCCGTGTATGCCCGCGTCCCGCCTGTTCTCGAGCGGGCGCGGGCGTTTTTATGGTCGTCCCATCTCGACGTGTAGCCTCACAATCGAGGTAGTCGTGTTTGTCTCATCGTGCGGCGTGAGGGTGAGAGAAACAGGGCGAACGAGTAAGTACACAAGGGTGCGGGCTGGTGTGTTTTGTGAGGGGTGAGAGGGGCGGGGTGTGCCCCCGAAAATGAGCGCGCAAAACTCTACGCTCGAGCGCAACGCGTATTGCCGCTCATAGCGCGTCGAGCATCACGCACCATGGCCGTATTCTCCTGTATCGAGTATTGTACACGAGGCCCGTAACACAACGCAAGTCCACCGCAAGGCCGCACGCGCTCACACAATCGAGCGAGTATATAGCGAATGTGGTATAATATATATAGAGGCGTTGAGCGCCTCGACAACACACACAGAAAGGGTGAGGGCACATGCTGAAGGGAATCATCACGAAAGGCGGGCGGTGCGTGCTCGCGTGCGAGCGCACGCACAACAACGACGCAAGGCGCCTCATCGAGTCCCTCAAGGGCGAGTACGACGCAAGAGAGGCGCTCGTATTCGAGTATCACCTCGACCCCTTGCGGCCGCTATCGTGCACGCGGCGATCTATCGACATCATCGAGGTCCCGGAATGGGCGCGAGGCATTCCGCGGCTCAAGCTACACGTCGAGGCAAAGGCTCGCGCTCGCATGCGCGAGCTTTCCGGTGAATGCTTCTTTACGCATGAGAACGATTACGACGCCCTCGTAACCGGGCTCGAGAAGGCAATCGTGTGTGAGGGCGTTGTTGGGGTCAACCTGAGCGTCGAGAACGCGAGCGTGCATCTTGTCAACGCGCACGGCGCGCACATATCATCAGCGCGCACCGTATGGGCGAGCGGGTGCGCCCTCTCAATCGGGCGCGCTGATACCGTCCACTTTGAGCGCTCGAGCGTGCGGCTCACGTACGCGCGCCAGGTCGAGGCGATAGACGCCGACGTGACCATAAGCCAGCGATACTCGTTTGCTGGGCTTGAGCCAGTAGAGCTTGTCACCGTAGAAGGCGGCCGTGTCATGCTCGTCGATTGCCAGGTCAACGCGCTCGTGGTCAAGGGCGGACACGTCGACCTCGAGGGGGCGCGCGTGCACTACCTCTCGAAAGGACCGCGCGCGAGCGTTTCCGTAGACGACGCAAGCGACCTTCTCGAGTACGTCGCGGGATAGGCCACCACCCGCGGGCTCGCCTCGACACGGGGCGGGCCCGTTTCTTTTTGCGCTGGCGAGCGCGTCGAGTATTGCGCGGCCGCGCCGTGGCTCGCGCGAGCGAGCGGTCGCGCGCAAGGCATACACGGACGCGCAAGCATATATGTGGCAACGGTCGCGGTCGACCCGGTCGCGAGGGGTAGACGGGTTTTTGCGGCGCGCCGACTCGCGCGAGGCCGGCCGATACCCTCACCATCACACGCTTTCGCCAAAAAGACACGCGCTTCGCCATTTTCATACGTGGGGTGGGCGTACACTTCTGGCAGAAATATTCACCAGGCGCCACTTTTTATACAGAACAGAGCAGCCGGGCGCAGCGTCGGCGCGCGCCGCCCGCCGCGCACCCCACCAGGCATGAAAAAAACACCTCCTGAAGTTCTAGCCTTCTTATGGAGAAACCGGGTAGGAAAAAGAAAGGGTTTTTACGGAATACGATATCGTAAGGAAATGGTTGTGTTCTTAAGTGTTTTTCTTCCTTAAGTGCAGGCCTGTACCCTTCGGGTACAGAGGAGAAAACTAGAACGTAAGGTAGGGCCAATTTTTTTTATATAATTTTATATAAGGGCCCTGTCAGCTTCGCTGACAGAGGGGTTTTTTCTAATTACGTCCCTACGCAAATGCTCACTCTGCTTCGCAGAGATTCGCATTTGCTGGGACGTTTTCTCTCTTCTCTCTCTGGAAGGGGGAAGAGCTCGAGAAGGGGGAAACCTCTCTCTCTTCTCTCTTTTGCGCTACAAATGTCTTCGCGGGAGAGCCTCCCCCGCGTATCCGCATTGCCCCACCCGAGACTCTCGACAGGAGTGCCTCTCTCGCGCGCGAGAATGCCTCTCTCGCCTTCGAAAATCATCCGCGCGACACAGAACTTGAGAAGCACCCTCGACGCGTCAGAGAGCGCGCTGGACGCCTCAGAAGCCATTTCCGCAGGTC
>Ga0272449_1001197_pt1 | contig 27566 bp, 28 predicted proteins | sample YNPCB0241_FD_198679 | JGI IMG/M metagenome (GOLD analysis project Ga0272449, IMG submission 198679) | Hot spring sediment microbial communities from Yellowstone National Park, WY, United States - YNP-CB-024-1 | ecosystem: Environmental > Aquatic > Thermal springs > Hot (42-90C) > Sediment... | reverse complement strand
GCTTAAACGATTATTTTTAGCTCTCGTTCAAATTAGTTTGATATTCGCTTATTGGTTTGATGTGGGTTCTCGCCCACCTCCAGTAAGCCGGAGGTGGGACTCGAACCCACGACACATCGCTTACGAAGCGATTGCTCTACCTCTGAGCTACTCCGGCTTTTCTGTTTTATAATTATAATATAGCTCATCTCTCATTTCCCATTACTCACTTCTATTTTTTGGGCGGTTAGCTCAATGGTAGAGCACATGGTTTACATCCATGAGGTTGCAGGTTCGAGTCCTGCACCGCCCACAAAAATGAAAAAATTTATTATCCCAATAATAATATTTTTTCTTATTTTCTTTTTCATTGGTTTATTTCTTTCCAAAAAAGAAACATCATTAAAAACTACCAAAGAAAATCAAAATGAGATTTCAACCTCTTCTTTGCCTGAAATAGATAAAAGAACAGAATCTTTTTCTATTTTAGAATTTGAAAGAAGAGTCAACGAGGATGTGAATAAATTAACTAAGGAATTAAAACCTGACGAAAATAAAAGCGTTGAGGAATATAACAAAGAAATAACCCAAATCCAACAAAGGCTTAAATTTCCAGAAAATACACAAAAAATTGATTCGGAAACCTTAATAAAAATTTCGCGAGATCTTGAGGATATATCTAAAGAACTTAGTCAGATAAATCCACCTTTAATTTTTTATTCTTTTCATTTAGAACTTATAAAAATTTATTATAAACTTGGTTTAGCCTTCAAAGAACTCGGAACCACTAATGATTCAGCTAAAAAAGTTTTATTATATAATTTAATTAAGGCAACATTAGAAAAAATGAGATTTTAAAATGAAAAGGTTAATTATAAAGTTTTTATTATTAGTTTTTGCTTTTTTTGTCCTCCCAGGCTTTGTTAGAGCACAGCTTGGTTCTTCTATGGTACCAGTTGTTGATCCTAATGTTATTGGTCAATTGGAAAAAATCTCCAGAAATTTAGAAAATTTATTAGTTGGAACCGCAGAATCGTTTAGGCGAGTAAATAATTTGCTATCGAAAATTTTACAAACCCAATTTCAACAAATAGCCACTGATGTTTTTGCTGATTTTACAAAAGCCCATCAGTATATTCACAATCTAACAGAAATGGAATCTTTTATAGAAAAAAGAAAAGAAAAGGTTAAAAACCAAGAAATTTATACTGAAGCATTACAAGAAGCAAAAATTGCCGGAGCCTATGAAGGTATTCAAGATTTTATAAAAAATCTTAAATGTGTTAATCCGAGAATTAAAAGCGATCTTGCTGATTATTTAAAAGATATTAATAGGGAGTTTAATCTTTCTCTTAAGGCTGAAGAATTATTAAACAACATACCCGATTGTCCTTCGGTAGGAACAACAACAATTGCTTTAAGACCAAGTTTCTTTACCTGGTTGACCCAACCCTTTAAACTTAACCTAGCCCAAACATCTCAATCTCCTCCAGTAGAAGAAATTCCTTCTATCACCATCACTCCCGCTTTTCAAGAAACTGAAGATTGGATTGAACTGAACAACCTTAAAAATTTAAGCACCTTCATTATTGAAAGTAGATCCCAGAAAAAAGAAAAAGAAAGGAAAGAAGAAATTGGTGAGATTTGGCCAATAGAAGAAAAATGTTTAAATTTCATAGGTCCTGATAAAAACATTAATGGCGGAAAACCGGTATGCGAAAAATATGAAATTATACTTCCCGGCAGGGATCTAGAAAAATTCAAAAGTGAACTTGCTTTAAATAATCCATTAAATAATCCAGCTCAATCTATTGATTTTTTTCAATCGCTAATCCCTTATGGTTTAACCCAAATAGGCATTACAACGTCTTCAATAAGCACCTCATCTAATATTTTTAACATTTTAGGAACAACCACAACAGACGCAACTAAAATAAAACAACTAATTAATAAAAAGTGTGCTAGTTATAATCTTGGTCCAACAGAAAGAGGAGAAAGTGGTAATGATCTAGATAAAATACAAACGGCCTATACGTTATGTTTAAGGGAATTCGTCAAACAATATGAAGAAGCAACAGAACTTTTAGAAAAAGATATAGAAGATAGAAAAAATAGGGTCGATGAAAATCAAAAAGCAATAGAAAATTTAATAACTGATATTGAAAAACTAAAACCATCCATAGATCCAAATACTTGCCCAGGAGCCTATACAGATCTCGAAGAAACAACACAATTTTTAGAAGTAAAAAATAATCTTTATACAGAAGTAGGGATTAATTTATATAATCTTAGCGTTCAAATAAAGGGTTTAAGAAATTTAATTAACCAAATTAGTAGAAGAATTTATACTATTTTAGATGAAGTTTTTGCTAAGATAGATGATATTTTGCCATTTCTTAATATAAGTGTTGAACAGTTTATAACAAATAAAATCACTCAACTAATAGGAATGATCGGATCATTATTTTTTGGTGTAAATATTCCCCTGCCTATACTTGATCAAATTAAGCAGGGGCCATTAAAATTAGAAAAATATTATATTCTAAGTAAACTTGCGGAGATTTTAGCTAGACTTAATGAAATTCTTGATCCTCTTGCTACTATTGTTTTAGATTATAATAGGACCTATTATGAGTTTTATCACTCTGGCCTTACAAATGCTTCTTTTTTGAATGATATTTATGAATTAAATTTGATACGTCAAAAATTAGATGCCTATGAGAGAGCCATTGAGAAAGGTCAATGTTCTTATGGTGGTGGCTCTGAAGGCATTTCTCTAATAAAAAATCAAGTTATTGTCGTTGAAAGTAAAAAAGAACAAAATAAATCTTTTAACTTTTTTGCCCTATTAAAAAATATGTTCAAACCAAGAATAGTTGAAATCAAAAATGAAAAATAAAAATTTAATAATTTTATTTTTGGTTTTTTTGATTTTAATTTCTCCACTAGAAAGAGTTTATGCTTTGGCACCTATTGCTATTATAGCTGGAGCTTCAATTATTGGAGTTATTGGAGCATGGCTTGGTGGTAAAGCAGTGTTAGATTGGATGAAAGAAAAGGTCGTACAAGGTATCGCCGGAATCATCTGGCTATTCACTCAATTTTTTCATAGACTTTTGTGGTGGATTAATAACACACTTCTTGCTCAAACTGTTAATACCATCTCTCAGCTTAACCCTTTTGTTGGAAGAGATGGAAGAGATACAACATCACCCGTAGCTGTTATCTGGAATATTATAAAAAGCTTTGCCTATATTCTTTTAGTTTTTTCCGCTTTAGCCGCTGGTTATGAATGGCTTATGGGAGATGATGCTTCTGCAAAAAGATTAATTTTTAATATCATTGGTGTTGCTTTAATTATTAGTTTTACTTATGTTTTAGTCAAAGAGGCATTTTTAGTTGTTGATAGTTTGGAAAAAGGATTATCTGGCGGTAATTCAAAACAAATAGGAACGATTATTTCTGCTTCGTTGTGGCAAGGGAATCCATTTGAAGTAGTCGAGAAGATAGCAGAGGGAGTTGGTAGTGGTGGAAATGAAGAAGTTGTGCGATATCTCGCCGAAACCATTGGTTATATTTTTATAATTGCCCTTGATATGATAATATTTATCATCCTTATTGTTACTCTTTTTCTTTTTGTGGCTCGTTATGTAATTTTTATTTTTCTTGCCGGAACCTCATCATTGGCAGCTGCATCTCTAACCTTTCCTCAACTTCAAAAAGGTGGAGCATTAAGCTCAATTATGTCCGAATTTCGCTTTGCCAGTACTTGGCTTGAATATTTTGTTAAGTGGCTCTTGATTATTCCTATCTTTGTCATCTTAGTTCTTCTGGGAAACATTTTAAAAGAAAATGTATTTGTTCAAATTATGGGTGCCGGCTCTCTTAATAAAATCTCCTTCGATGAATATATTATTTTATTTATTTTACTTATTGGTTGGTATCTTTTTGCCATAAGAATTACAGTAAAACTTTCTGGAGCCGTGGGTGCTTTTGCCAAGGGTATTGCTACTGCCCTTCTTTTAACTGTTGGAGGAATAGCCGCTAAAGGAGTCATAACTGCTACTCAAGGAACTGTTGGTGGAATTTTAAAAAAAACCGGTAGGAGGATTGAGGAAAGAGTTGGTATGGGTGGAATGTTTGGTTGGAGATCTTGGGTAGGACAAAAAATTGGAAAACCCGTAAGAGAGATTGGAGAAAAAATGATTGAAAGAAGGTATGGTTTTGAAGCCGAGGGGGTAAAAGGAAAAATTGCAAAGATTGATGAACAACTAAGAACAACAACCGATGAAAAACAAATTCAAAATTTAACTTCTCAAATATCTCAATTGGTCCAACAATATAAAGGTAATAACTATGTCTTAAAATCTATAAATGAATCGATTAAAAAAATGTCGCCATACTCTGCTTCTAAAATATTAGCCTCAGCAGAAAATCTTAAAGCTTTTGCTAGTCCTGATGTTCCTCAGGAAACAAGAGAAGCAGTTATTGGTCTTGTAGATAAATTAAGAAGAGGTGATTTAAGAAAAATGGCTGGAGACACAGTGTGGCTCAGTGCCTTAAAGGAAATATCTCCAGATGTGGCTGATGCTTTTGTTGATAAAATTGGCAAGGACCTTAAAGAAACCGATGGACTTGAAATTATAAGCAAAGATGAAGTAAGAAAGCTCGTTCCCCAACTTCCAGAAAATCTTAGAAAAACCCTTAATTCTGTAACAAAAGGATTTATCAATGCTCTTTTAGAAAAAAATATTGAACAAATAAGTAATGCTATGGCGAGTTGGGATGAAAATGTTTGGGTACCAGAAAATACTGAAAAAATCAATAATATTCTGAGATCTCAATTAAGAGAAGATGAGATGAAGATAGCTATTTTGGAAACAATCAGAAAAACAGAAAATAGAAGTGCGATTATAAGAGGAGCCCTAAGAGAAGCTCCCGGTGGTCCTTTGAGAACTATATTAGGAAGATTAACAGACAAAGAAAGGGATGAATTAAAAAAATTATTAACACCACAAGATCAAGCAACATTTGAAGCCATCCGTGGTGTAATTATTCCTTAAAAAATAATTAATATAAATTAATTCAAGATGGGTAAGGCAAAAATAATAGAATTTATAGGGAGCGATAAATATTTTAAAAAGGTTGAAGAGATTGGTAATTTCCTTAAAATAACTTGGGAAGATGAAAAAATGCCAAAAATTATCAATTTAACTGAAGATATTTTAAGATACAATCAAACATCAGAAATTCCCGTAAAAGAACTTATAAAAAAATGGTTTGATTTTTTAAATGAAGAGGAGATCAATAATCTTTATAATTTTTTGAAAGAAAATTTTTTGCCTAAAGTAAAAGAGCTTTGGCAGGAAGAAGAAATTCCAATAACAGAAAAAGAGGCCGAGGAAACATTTGAGGAGAAAGAAAAAAGATATATAGAATTAATGAAAACAATAATTCAGTATCCACAAAAACCGAAAGAAAAACCAGAAAAGAAAGAAGAAATTAAAAAAGAAGTTGAGGAATATAAAACCATAACTTTTGAGCCACAACCAGAACACAAAAAAGAAACCGAAGAAGAAAGTTTGCCAGAAACAGCAATTGTTATCACTAAAAAGAAAGAAGAAAAACCACCAGAGGGAGAAGAATTTTTAGATCTTTCTAGGTTATAATTAAATTATGGTCAGCAGATTTTTTGTACCAAAATTTGTAACGATTGAAGACAAATTGGCTGGTCTTTTGACATTTAGACAGCTTTTTGCTTTATTAGGAGCTTTTCTTTTAAGCTTTTTTGTTTTCAAAATTAATCAATTTTTAGGTCTTTTAACTGCTTTGATTTCTTTTGCTTTGGCTTTTCTTTTTACTTTTGTCTATATTAATGGCAAACCTTTTCTTTATATTCTTCCTGAGGTTTTTGATTTTTTCTTCAAAAGTAAAAAGTTTACTTGGCAAAGAATAGAAAAAATAACTTATAAAGAAGTTGCTTTGCCAAAAGAACTTGGAGCTGAAGTGGGACCGCCCAAAATTCCCCAAAGAAAAATTATTACCGATCGAGCTGAAGTTATTTTAGAATATCCAGAAACAAACATTAAAGAAAAATTAACTATCTCCTTAAAAGAACCCATGGCTCTTCAAACTGAAGAAATTAATCGTTTTGTTCATCGTCATTTACTCAATCCCCAAAATCCTTATCGTCTTTTTCCTTATGTTAAATTTTATCGAACCTTAAAATGATTGCCCCAACTTTTTCCTTAATCAAAGTTAAAGAAATTAAAAATGATGTTTATATTTTAGAAAATGGTGGGTTGAGAAGTGTCCTGCAGGTTAATGGTCTCAATCTTTCTCTTTTGTCTGAAAAAGAACAGGAAATAGTTATTGGTCAGTTTAAAAATTTTCTTGATGGTTTGGATTTTCCTGTAGAAATTTTAGTTCTTTCTCGTTTAGAAAATATTAATAATTATTTAAAAATTTTGCATTTAAGATTAGAGGAAGAAAAAGATCCTTTAATTAAATTTCAATTAGAAGAATATGTTAGTTTTTTGGAAGATTATTTACAAAATCACAAAATTATGAAAAAAATTTTTTATGTCATTATTCCTTATGATCCCTTAGAAGTTGGTCTTGGCCCATTAGCAAAAATAAAAAAACCAGGTGGTTTAGAGGAAAGTGAAGAAACAAAATTTGAACAATTAGAAACAAGAACTAATTATGTTGTTGATTCTTTAATTAATTTGGGTCTTACACCTCAAAGACTTTCTGATTTAGAATTAATCGAGCTTTTGTTTGAAGTTTATAATCCCGATTTAAGATGGCAGCAATTACCAAAGCAGATTATTGAAAAATTAGCGGAAACATTATGATTAACATTCCCAAAATACCATTTTTAAAAAAGAAAGAGACTGCCAAAATACCTGTTCCTCAAGAATTAACTGCTTTTGAAAAAGTTAAAGAATTATTGGCTCCTCCGGGAGCAGAATTTACTACTGATTATTTTCAGATTGGTAATGTTTATGGCCGAACTTTGCTCATTTTAGATTATCCCTCTTATCTTTTTTCTGGCTGGTTGGAAAAAATAATCAATTTAGATGAGGCTTTTAATCTGGGTTTATATTTTTATCCTATGGAAACAGGAGCTGTTTTAAAACAACTGGAAAAACAACTGGCTCGTATCTCAGCTCAAATAAGTGAAAGAGAAACAGCGGGAAAGGTTCGCTCGCCAGAATTAGAAACTGCTTATAAAAATGTTGAAGAATTAAGGGATTTATTAGTTCAAGCTCAAGAAAAAATGTTGCAGGTTGGTCTTTACTTAACCATTTTTGCTAATGATAAAAAGGAGTTGGATCAAAAAACAACAAAGATTATTAAAATTTTAGAAAGTATTTTAATTATGGTTAAACCAGTCATGTTTCAACAAAAGGATGCTTTTTTTACTACTTTACCACTTGGTCTTGATGAAATTAAAACTAACTATCAAATAAATTCTTCAACGGCTTCATCTTTCTTTCCTTTTATTTCTTCAGAGCTTGTTGATGAATCGGGAATATTTTTTGGTATCAATTTGCAAAATGCTGGTTTTGTTATTTTAGATCGTTGGCGATATGAAAACCCACATTTGGTTATTTTAGCTCGTTCTGGTGCCGGTAAATCTTACACAGCTAAATTAGAAGTGATGAGAAATTTAATGATGGGAACAGATGTTTTAATCTTAGATCCAGAAAATGAATACCAAAGTATTGCTGAACTTTACAATGGCTCTTTTATTTCTCTTTCTTTAAAAGCAGAAAATAATTTCAACCCTTTTGACTTACCTCCTGTTTTGCCAAACGAAGAGCCAATAGATATTTATAAAGAACATATCGCTGATTTAATTAGTTTTTGTCAATTGATTATGGGTGAAAAATTATCTTCTGAAGATTTGGCTATTTTAGATCAAGCCATCAACCAAACTTACGCTTCTTTTAATATTTTGCCAGATCAAGATTTTTCCAAAATAGAAAGATTTCCAACTTTAAATGATTTGGAAAAAATCTTAGATGGTTTAGTTGGTGGCAGTAAATTAGCTAGCAAACTCTATCCCTATACCCAAGGAAATTTTTCTGGTTTTATTAACAAACCAACAACTATTGAGCTTCAAAAAAGATTAATTGTTTTTGGTTTTAAAGATCTACCAGAAATTTTAAGACCAATTGGTATGTTTGTGGTTTTAAATTATATTTTAAATAGAGTGCGAAGAGAAATGAAACGAAGATTGGTCATTATTGATGAGGCTTGGTGGATAATGAGACAAGAAGTTGGTGCTGAATTTTTGCTTAATGCCATTAAAAGAGGAAGAAAGTATAATCTCGCTATCACCAATATTACTCAGGATGTTGAGGATTTTCTTAATTCACCTTATGGAAGACCAATTATTACTAATTCAGCAATTGTTTTTTTAATGAAACAATCACCAGCCACTATTAATCTTTGCGGTCAGGTTTTTGCTTTATCAGAAGGAGAAAAACAATTTTTACTCCAAGCCGAAAGGGGTCAGGGACTTATTTTGGTTGGCCAAAGAAAGGTACCTATCTATATTTTAGCTTCTTATGCTGAAGATCAAATTATTAAAACAAGGCCGGAGCAATTAATTGCTTTAAAAAAAGCCAAAGAGGCTTTAATGGCAAAATGAAAAAAAAGATTTTTCTAATTATTTTCAGTTTTTTGTTTATTTTCAATTTTACTTTGGCGCAAATTTTCTATTTCAGCTCTAAAAATGGTTCTAAGGGTTTAATGATAGGCGTTGAAGTCTTTGATCAAAAAACAAAATCATCAATAAAACCACTTGGCTACAATTACGAATGGACCTTACCCGAAATTTCTTTAGAACCACAGAAAACAAAAGTTAATATCTTCTTTAGCTTTTTACCTAAACTTGATAAATTTTTCTTTCTTAATTTAAAAATAACTAAGCCTTTTAGTGAGGAGGCTTATTTTGTTAAAAATCAAAAAATATTTTTGCCTGAGCCAAGAGTAAAGATTGTTCGCAAAACTCACGAAGGGATTTTGCTTCCCCTTTTGGGAAAATTAAAAAGAGATGATTCTTTAACGGTAATTACAAAAGATTTTGCTTCGGAAAATTTAACTTATCTTTGGGAATTTAATGGAGTTTTTGTTTCTAATGAAAAAGAAATTTCAACCAGTGATCTTAAAGAAAAAAGTGGTACAATAAAAGTAAAAGTTTTTGGAGAAGATTTAAAAGAAATGGTCGTGGACTTTCAAATAATTCAAATTGAATAATGCCAACACTTCCCTCACCGTCAGAACTTATTAAATGTACTGATCTTGCTTCTTGTTTTCAGGCTATTTATAATTTTTTCTTCGCTATTTTAATTGCTTTAGCTTTTTTAAATTTTCTTTATGGTGCTATCAAATATTTACTTTCTGCTGGAGGGGTTTTTCCCAAAGAAGAAGGTAAAAAGAAAATGGTAAATTCAATTATTGCTGTTATTATTGCTTTGGGTATTCCTATTATTTTAAATATGATTAATCCAGAAATTTTTCAAGTTAAATTGCGGGTTCCAAAAGTAGAAGTGACTCCGCCTTTGTATGTTAGTTTAGAAGCAGTAGAAACTTCAGAAAAAACACTGGATACAAGTAAAACCGAAATACGAGCAAGATTTTTATCTCCTACAGGACCAAGTAGATTGGGCCCATTACTTGATTGTTCTCGAAATTCAAGAGAGTGTGATGTTAAAAAAATTTTTAAAGATACTCCTTTAGCTAATGTTAGTTTTGCTAATAATGATAATGGAACAGAATATATCAATCCAGGACTAAAAAATATGATAATCCAGTTAGACCAAGAATTAAAAAGAGCTGGCATCAAAATTATCATCACTGATGGTTATTCTATTGGAGATCACGCTAGTCGCTGTCACACGGTTTCTGGCACATGCATAGATGTCGTTGTTGCCGGCAAGCCGCCAACTGATTCATCTTGGAATAGGGTCATAGAAATTGCAAGAAGTGCCGGTTTTGGAGTTTTAGATGAAAGATATATTAGGGCGTCGCAATATTCAACTGGTGCCCATTTGCATTTAGAAGCAATATGAAAAAAAGAATTATTATTTTAATTATTGTTTTAATAATCATTCTTGGCTTAGTTATTGTTGGTTATTTTAGAAATAAAAAACAAGAAAAAGGACCTGGAGTAGTTGAAGTCCCCCAAAAAGAAATACCAACACCAATTCCCATATCTCAAGAAAAACAAATTCAACCAACAACAACTATTGCTACCACAACACCTTCAGAAATCAAACCCCATCAAACTCTTTTTGAAGAACATTTTATTTATCTTGACTTAGACTATCCCCTACTTTATGTTTACGACCCAAAAGAACAGGTTATAAAATATCTTAACCTAGAAGATGAAACCCAAAGAGAGATTTTGAGAGTCTTAGATTTTAAAAATGCCTGGCTTTCAGAAGATAAAACAAAAATTATTCTCGAAAAAGAAAACGGATTAAGTTTAGTTGATCTCAAAACTGATAGTATTTATAATTTATCACCTTTTGTCAAAAATTTTGTTTTTACTCCTGAGACCTGGATTTATCTCAATGATGGCAAAAGAATCTCTTATTTAGCAAAATTTCAAAATGGTAAAATGACAAAAATTAGGAATCTAGGAATTTTAAATCCCGAATTTATTTTGCTTAAAAATGGAATTTTGATTTATGAAAAAAATAGTCCTCTCTTTTTATTAGAATTTAAAAATCCATCTGTTTTAAAAATATTTCTTGATGGCCAATTTTTTGATGTTTTAACTAACAAAAATAAAGATTTAATTTTTCTTGTTTTTAAAGAAAATGATGTTTGGCAAAGTAAAATTATTTATTCAAACAAAAAAACTAAATATTCTTTTTCTTGGGCAACTTATAAAGAGAAATGTTCCTTTGACGAAATTTTGGTTTGTGCTTTGCCACAAAATTTTGATAATGCAAATTGGTCAATGCTAGGTCCGGGGTATGATAAAAAAATAATTGTTTATAATCCAAAAAATGATGAAATTAAAGAAATTAATTTAGAAGAAAGGTTTGATTTTGTTAAACCAAAATTAACTCCTTTAGGAATTATAGCTTGGGACCGTTTGTCGGGTAAATTTTATCTGCTAAAACTTGATTAAATTTAGTAAAAAGTTGTCTTTCCAGTAAAGTTAAAATAACATTGGTTAACCAATAAAGACTAAAGAGCGCGGGGAATTGAAATAAAACTACAACAATTAGACCAAATAAAATCAAGGAGATACTTCTTTGCTCTTTGGGTAAATTTTTTAAACTCAAAACTTGAAGTAAAATTATAGCCAAAATAAGGAAAATATTTCTTTGGGTTAAATTAATATTACCCAAAAAGAAAAGGTTAAGGTTGGGAGTTTTCAATAAAAGATTCAAAGCAAAAAAGATACCAAAGAAAATTGGCAAAGGCAAAAACTGAACAAACATAGTAAAAAGAGGATTATAATTTTCTTCTTTATAAAGCTGGGTTAAAACTTCTGCCTGTTTTTGAAAATCATTTTTATATTTTTTTAAAACCTCATTGATTTTTGGTCTTAATCTTTTTATTTTTTCTTCCTCCAAAAAAGCCAAAAATTCGATTGGTAAAATAATAATTTTCAAAATTAAAGTAAAAAAAATAATCGTCAAACCAAAATCTTGAAAAAGATTATTTAGCCAAAAAATAAAACCTAAAAATCCCTGGGCTAAAAAATTAAACATCGGTTAAAATTTTCTCTAATAATTCCTTTAATTGTTGAAATTTTTCTTCTTTTTGGATTATAATGAAAAAATCATAATTTTTAATCTTTTTTTCTTTTAAAATTTCTCTAATAATGGCGTAAACTTGCCTTCTTATTTTATTTCTTTTGAATGCTTTTTTAAAAATTTCTCTTTTAGGTAAAAGAGCAAATCTTGGATGAGGAAGATTATTTTTTTGATAAAAAATTAAAAAAATATTATTACCTATTTTTTTATATTTTTTTGAAAAAAATTTTTTCAAATCTTCTCCGGAAAGACGAAAAATTTTCTTTAACATAGCTACTGATGAACGCGAATATAACGCAGATGAACGTTGATATTTATCACCCGGATGACTACCGGATTTATTACCCGGATGTTTCCCAGATCTATCCGGTTCTAATCCGGGTGAAACATCCGGTTTAAATCCGGGTGAATTTTCAGATACATCCGGTTTTAATCCGGGTAGATTATTATCCGCGGTTAACAAGTTAATTTCTTTCTTCCTTTTCTTCGCCTTCTTTGTAAAATTTTCCTCCCCGCCTTCGTTTTCTTTCTTTCTAAAAACCCAGACTTCCTTTTTTGTTTTAATTTTGTTGCCATGCTGCGGGGCTTGGATTCGAACCAAGACTAACGGCTCCAAAGGCCGCTGTGCTGCCATTACACCACCCCGCACCAGAGCAAAGCACGGTGCGGAGTAGCCCCGAATCGTACTCTGTTCTGGTTCAGGGCACCCCGCAATAATATTATTTTACCTCAAAATATTCTAGTAAAGCAAATTTGATCTTGGTTTAAAACAGTGAGTTATATTGGGGAATCCTGCTTCTATTTGTTTTGGTGCCCTTCTATTGATTATAAAGAATGCCCCTACCACGGACTAAAAACCATAGCAGGGGCATGTTTCTATCCAGAAAACAATTGAAGGGACCTGATAAGATACTCTTTCAATCGGCCCACATCCATCTCGTTATTCTCGTCCCTGAGCCTTCCTTCAGCATCGATGTTTAGATCTGGGAACTCAGCGATAAGTGACTCTAAAAGAGGAAGTGAATCGGGAAGTCCTCCGGCAACACCAAGACCAATTGGCCAAGCTTGTTCTTTAATGGCCGAGAGAAATTGGCGGGCATGTTCCACATCAAATGGTTCACCACGGCCTCCACTTGTATCAAACAAGATGTCGTTAATGAGGTGAACATAGCGAGAAAGTTTATCGACGACGCCCAATGGACTTCCGCCGGCCGCTTCAATTGCCTTTCGCCCGATTTGAAGAACAATACGGTAGCTATAACCCATCCTTTCTCGATATTGCTCCAACACTCGGGCCTCGGGCCAAACAAGATTCAATTGAAAACCGTGGAAATTTGCGCCGGCTAGTTCGTGGACCTTAAGTATATCGGTAAGCACCGAACTCTCCTGTCCTTCTTCGGTACTAAAATGGACAAGATTTACTACTCGTTTATCATCAAAAAAGAGACTGCTGATTGTCTCCGGGCTCGGTGTCTTCTTTTCCCATTTTGGCTTCATGGGAATACCACGAAGAGATTTGTAGGTCACGAGCACTCCAACCATAAGCCTTCGGTTTTCGGCCTCTGGGAAAAGACTAAGTGCAAATTTTACTTCATCGGGCTTGGTAAAGCCAGTAATACCAATGTACGGTTTCATCATTGTCACCTCCGTTATTAAATTTAGATTTCCGGTTTAATTATAAACTTTTTTGGATTTTTTACAAATCTAAATAAAACTTTGCAAATTGTTCCCAGTGAGAATTTTTATTCACTCTTTTACGAAAGTTCATAAATTCTTGTTTTGACATTTGGGCAATTGTTTTCGTTTCGCCTTCTGGAATAAAAATTAAAAATAGTTTAGACCAATGATATGGTTTAACTTTACCTCGCGGTGCTTTTGCAATTTTTCCTTTCACAATTCTTTTAAACAATTTTAACCGAATATTATCATAATAACAAAGCACTTCTCTAAACTCGCAATTTCTGTTTTTACCATCAACGAGTTTTAAAATTCCGTCTATTCCAATAGTATCTAAAACAAAATTCGTAAACATCATTGGAAATCCGCCCAAAGAAGGAATAAAAAAACCAGCATCCATGGTAATGAGGGGTTTCTTTAAAATTCTAAAAGCATATTTCGCTTTTTGGATAGCGATTTCTTCAAGACTACCCCGGGGTTCAGGAATTTTTAAACTTTTTTGTATTACTTTGATCCCGTACTTTGCCAAAAAAGTCCTGGCAGAATTATATTTTCCTTTGTTTGATGTTGCGAAAATTATTTTTTTCATAATTTAGCCAAAGGAAGAGGTTTTTTATTTTACCTCAAAATATTCTATTAAAGCAAGTTCTAAAAGTAAGAGTGGGGAGGGGGGTTCACGTTTAAGGCCCATTTCTGCTTCAAAAAATAAATAGCTTAATTTTTTTAATTCTTCAATTTTAAATTTTTCTGCTAAATTTTCCATTCTCTTAATGACTTCTTCTTGTTTTTCATTTTCTAAATGTTTGCGATAATGGGGATGAATTTTTAAAAGAATTAACTCACGAATTGTTTTTAATAAAGATTTGATAAATAAATTTAGATCAAAGCCTTGAGAATAAATATCAAAAATAAAATTCAAAGCTTTATCAATATTTCTTTGATTAATCAATTCTAAAAATTCTAAAACCTTTCTTGGACTTAAATGGCCAAGATATTCAGAAACTAATTCTTCAGTCAGTTGAAGATGGGGATTTAAGCTTAAAGAAATTTTCTCCAATAAAGTTTCTGCATCTCTTAAAGAACCACCAGCTTCTTCAGCAATCAAATATAAAGCTGGCTCTTCATAATTAAATCCCTCTTTTTCAGCAATTAATTTTAATTTACTTACAATTTGCGGCAAACCAATTCTTCTAAAATCTAATCTTTGCACCCGTGAGCGAATAGTATCTAAAATCCCTTCTGGTTCAGTTGTTGCTAAAATAAAAATAGTATAAGAGGGTGGTTCTTCAAGAGTCTTCAATAAAGCATTACTTGCATCTTTAGTTAAAGAATGGGCCTCATCAATAATAAAAACTTTATATTTTCCTTGAAGAGGTTTAAAACCAATATGTTCCAGAATATTTCTTACATCATCAATTTGTCTATGGGAAGCGGCATCAAGCTCGACTAAATCTAAAAATTTATTTTGCTCAAAAAGTTTACAGACCTGACATTGACCACATGGTTCAAAATCTTTTAAATCCAAGCAATTTAAAGCCTTGGCGTAAATTCTCGCCACACTTGTTTTTCCTGTGCCCCTTTCACCAGCAAATAAATAACCATGTGGAGGTTTTTCTTGTTTTAAAAAATTCTTTAAAATTCTAACAGCAATATCTTGACCAATAACTTCTCTGAAAAATTTAGGTCGATATTTATGATAAAACATTGATATTATTGTCTGCGTAAGTCAGCGTTCAGTCTGCGTTGGTCCGCATTAATTTATATTCCTTGCTCTTTTATTTTCCTAATGAGTTCATTATCCTTTAATTTTTCAAGGGCTTTAATTTCTATTTGCCTGACTCTTTCACGAGTAATGCCAAAAATTTTACCAATTTCTTCTAGGGTATACATAATACCATTTTCCAAACCATATCTTAAACTAATTACTTGTCTTTCTTTAGGACTTAAACTTTGAATAGCCTTTTTGAGCTGCTCTCTTAAATTAGCTAAGGCAGCTGTTTTTTCTGGTGTCATTTCTGAGGTGTCAGGAATTAATTCTTTTAATAAAGATTCTCCTTCACCAATAGGTGTTTCTAAAGAAATAGTATCGGGAACATATTTTAAAAGTCTTTGCACTTTTTGAACTGGCAAATTGGTTTCTGCAGCCAATTCTTCAGGAGTTGGCTCACGATCTAAAATGGTCGATAATTTTTTCCTTGCTTTATTTAATTTATATAAAGTTTCAACAACATGAACTGGTAATCTAATGGTTCTAGCTTGATCCGATAAAGCCCGAGAAATTGCTTGCCTTATCCACCAAGTCGCGAAAGTAGAAAATTTAAAACCTCGGCGCCAATCAAAACGATCAACAGCTTTAATCAAACCAGTATTACCTTCTTGTATTAAATCTAAAAAAGTTAAACCTCGGCTTCGACCCAAATATTTTTTAGCGACACTAACAACTAATCTTAAATTTGATTTAATCAATCTCTCTCTGGCTTCCAAATCTCCCTTGGCTGCTTTTTTAGCTAATTTTTTTTCTTCTTCGGGAGTCAGAAGTGGGTATTTACTGATTTCGCTTAAATATCTTTGGGTAGCATCAGATAAGGTTTCTTCATCAACTGGGACTTTGGTATTTTCTTCCCAGAGTTCGCTTGTGCTTTTAAGCTCAATACCGGCGGTTTCTAATCTTTCATAAATTTTTTCCAAAACATCAAAGTTCTCTTCAATATCTGGAAAAAGATATAAAATTTCATCTTCGGTCACAAATCCTCTTTCTTTGCCTTTATTAATCAATGACTTAATTTTTTCTTCAACAATATCTTTTTGAGTTTTTTTTCTTTTTTTAGGCACTTTTGCTGACATTTTTTAATTCTTTTAAGGCTTTATTAATTTCCTCTATTATTTTAGCAGATTCCTTTTCATCAGCGAATTTCAATCTCTCGCTTAAATTTTTTAAACTTTTCTTTAAAAAAATTATTTTTAAATTTTTTAAGGTTTTATGGAACTCTTTTTTCAAATTTAAGTTTGTGGTTAAATAAAAATTTTTCATCATTTCTAAATAATGATATTCTTCTTCATCAAGTCGATTTTCCAAAACTTTGAAAAATAAATCTTTAAATTTTTCAGAAAGATATAAAGATAAATTTTCATTTTTTTCTTCAAGAGCATAAATTAAAGAAATAGCTCTTAAGGAAAATTTTTCTTCTAAAGTTTTTTCTTCAACAATGCTTCTTTCGGGAGTTGGCTCAACAATATAAATGTCTTCGACTTTTTGAAGCTCCTTTTGTAAGGTTTCCTTTTCAATGTTAAGTTTTTCTTTTAAAATATTGAGATATTCATCAATTTCTAAGGGTGACAAATTTTTGATTTGTGGTAAAAAAATTTTCAAAATTTCTTTTTTGTCTTGATAATTTTTTAAAAGTTCATTTAACAACCAATCAAGAAAATTTTCTTCTTGAAGACCTGCCCACCTAGACTCGCTATCGGCGAGGCTGGTCTTTTTTATAGAAAAATATTCGCCCAGATCTTTACCATCATAAATTAATTTAAAAACCTTAAAGCCGAGTTTTTGGCCTAATAAATTTGCTCGTAGGCTTGCTTGAAAACCAGCTTGGTCATTATCAAAAGCTAAAACCAAATTTGAAGAATATTTTTTTAATTTTCTTAAATGATTTTCAGTTAAAGCTGAGCCGGAGACAGCTACAACGTTTTTTAAATTATTTTGCCACGACAAAAGAAAGTCCATTTGTCCCTCAACTAAAATTATTTTTTTCTGAACCAAAATATGCTCTTTAGCAAAATAAAGTCCGTATAAAAATTCTGATTTTTTAAAAATTAATGTTTCTGGACTATTAAGATATTTTGGTCCAGGAAGATTTTCGGGAAAAATTCTTCCAGTAAAACCCACAAGCCTTCCTTTTTCATCCCTTAGGGGAAAAATTATTCTTGATTGAAAACGATCGAAATTCTGATGATCTAAAAGACCAGCTTTTTTAATTAATTCATAATCATAGCCCCGAGAATAAAGATAATCTCTTAAAAGGGCATTACCGGGAGAAAAACCAATTTCGAAGTCATTAATCGTTTTTTCTATCAATCCTCTTTTTAAAAGATATTCTAAAGCTTCTTTATTTTTTTTTAGCTCTCCACGAAAAAATTTTAAAGCAGAATAATTGATTTCCACAATTTTTCTTTCTTCACCAAAAGTTTTTCCTTTTTGAGAAATTTCTATATCTAAACCATATTCATCTTTTATTTTTTCCAAAACTTGATTGTAGGTTAAATTTTCAATTTGCATTAAAAATTTAATCACATCTCCTCCGTTTCCACACCCAAAGCATTTAAAAATTTGCATTTCTGGAGAAACATAAAAAGAGGGCTTGGTTTCTTTATGAAAAGGACAAAGACCAGAATAATATCTTCCCACTCTTTTAAGCTTGACGTATCTTTGTACAACCTCAACGATATCTAATTTATTTTTTATTTCTTCAATGTTCATTTTAATTTTTTCAAAATATCATCTAAATTATTTTTATTTATTTTTTCTTCTTTCTTTTTTTCAACAATTATTTGGGCCCCAGTAGCTTTTTTCAAAGAAAAGCCGGTTTGAATTTTAGCCTGACAATCATCACAAATTTCTTGGCCCGAAGATAAAAATGGTTGTCGGCAATTTTGGCAATAAATTAATTCTTTACCTTCTTTTTTAATTTCACTAAACGTCTGGGCAATTCTTCCTTCGACCAAACTTCTTCTTCTTGCATATTTTAAATGATTAAGATTAATAATTTCATCTTTATAAGAAATTTCTGGTTTGGGTGGGAGCGGCAAGGTTTGAGCTAAAAAAGGATTAGTTGGTTTACCGTCGACTAATAATTTAACGTAAACATAATAAGAGGGGAGATTGACAAGATCATTAATTTTTACTAAATAAGAAAATTCTTTATTGAAAATTTCTGCATCATTGGCACCAAGTCGAAAAACAATAAAAGTTCCAACATTACCAAAAACAGCCTTAATAATCTCTTCCGGAACCTGATCCAAATATTGATGAGCCAAAATTAAACTTAAATGATATTTTCTTGCTTCTGACAAAATATTAATAAAAGATTCGGTAGCAAAATTTTGAAACTCGTCAATATAAAGATAGAAATCTTTTCTTTTTTCTTCAGGAACATCAACTCGACTCATAGCTGAAAGTTGAAATTTAGTAATTAAAAGGCCCCCTAAAAGCCTTGAGGTTTCTTCACCAATAGCACCAACAGATAAATTAGCTAAAAATATCTTTCCTTCATCCATAATTTTTCTTAAATCAAAAGCTGATTCTGGCTGGCCAATAATATTTCTAATTAAAGGATTGGTGATAAATTGACCAACTTTATTTTGAATAGGAGCAATAGCTTCGGTACGAAATTGTAAATGATATTTAGCAAATTCTTGTTTCCAAAAAGCTTTGACAACCTCGTCTTTTAAATTGTTAACGACTTTTTCTCTAAATTTTTCATCAGATAAAAGACGATTAACATCGAGTAAAGTCGAGTTTGGCCATTCAAGTAAAGCTAATAAAATATTAGTTAATATATATTCCATCCTTGCTGACCAAGCATCAACCCAAATTTTTTTAAAAATTGAAAGTAAACTAATAGCAGTTAAATGTCTGTGCTCCCAACTTACTTTTTCTAAAGGATTAAAAGCTATTGGGTGATTAACATCGGTTGGATTAAAATAAATAACATCATCAATTCTTTCTTTTGGAATATAATTTAAAATTCTTTGCACGCTATCTCCGTGGGGGTCTAAAAAAGCTAAACCATTTTTATTTTGAATATCAAAATTAATCATATTTTCCAAAAGAGTAGTTTTTCCTTGACCAGTTTTTCCAATAATATAAATATGTCTCAGCCTATCCTGGGGCTTGATCCCAAATTTCACCTCCTTGCCTCGGAAATTTAAAATTCCCAAAGGTAAAACTTCTTCCATTTATTACTAATTATAACTCTGACAAAACACGAATTAGATACGAATAACAACGAATTTATTAACGAATAGTAACGAATTTAAAGTATTAAAAACACGAATGGCTACGAATTATTCGTGGCTATTCGTTTGTCATTCGTTGCAATTCGTGTGTAATTTATATCGTAAACGGTATTTCCGGAGAAGGTGGCAGTTCGCGAACGGGAACTCTTTCAATTCCAGAAGGTGGCACAAATTCCATTGGTGGATGAAAAAGTGTGGCTAATTCTTCACTATTTAATATAAAAGCTTTATCCAAATTTTTTGATTTTAATTTTGCTTGAATAACCGAAGAAACCTGTGGGGATCGATATATCCTAAAAAAGAAGTATTCTCTTCTTTTAATATGAAATATTCTTTCTGGAGACATTCTTGGTTTACTTATACCCAATGGATAAAGCCTAAAACCATTTAAATCTTCAGTGGAAAAATTTTTTAAAACACTACCGATTAAAGCTAGGGCAGCATCTTTTTTGTTTTCAAAAATATCTTTGGTTGCTATATAAGTGGCTCTAAAATTACACCAAAATCCCAATTTACTCAATTTCTGCTGAATAAGCTCAACAACTTTTCTTTCGCCGGGAGTTAATTTTTGAATATTAAATTCTTCTTTTGTTTTTTCTTCTTTTGTTTTCCAAACTGGCTGACGAAATGGAGCTAATAAAAGATTAACAGTAAATTCCTTAATATCTTCCCAAACACTTTCCTTTTCTTCTTCTTTTTTACCAATTAATTTATTAACAACCTTTTGACCTCTTTCAACCCATTTTTTACCATGCTCCTCATTATCTGAAGTTGTTGGCAGAACAAAAATTTGAAAAACTAACCATTCTTTATTTGATATTTGCCAGGCTCCCTCAGAAAAAGTCATTAAGGGATCAATTTGTTGTTCTTTGGGCAAATATTCTAAGACAGTGAAAGTTTTAATTGGATAAGCGTCTTCTTTATTAAGTCTGACATCGAAAATTTCTGTATCAAAAAGAGAATTTGGGACCGCAGGAGGCAAAAGGGCAATGGGATCGTCAATATCTATAAATTGAATTTCGGGATACTGAGCATAGAATCTTGTTTTTATAAATTCTTTAAGTTCTGAAGGAAATCTTACAAAAAATCTCAATTTGCCATCATGGGCAATAATTAAAAAAACATAACTTTTGGGAATAAAACCTCCAAGATTTAAATTAATCCAAGTTAAGTCTGTCCCTGGGTCAGGAGCAATCGCATGCAAAGAATTAAAAACTTCTTCCATAGCTCTGGGATTTTTAGTAATCCCTGAAGGGAACTTTAATTCTAGAAATGACCAATTCATTTTCTTTGCATATAGGTTTTTTTTGTAATTTCTATATTTTTCCCACAAAATTTGAAAAATTAAAAATGGCAAAAAAAGCCACCAAAAATCAAATAAAAATCTTAAAACAAAAGCTATGGGATCAATCATTTTTCAAATAATAAACACCTCTTTTAATTAAAACAAAATCTGGATGGCGAATGAGTTCATTTTTAATTGAATTAACATTGTAATTTTTGTGCCAAAAATAATGAATTGATTCATCTTTGATTTTTGCTAATTCATGTAATTTTTGATAAATTTCTCTAAAATGAAGGGGTTTTCTTTCTAATTTAAAAATAAAAATTATTTTATCTTTTAAACATCTTGGTGTAATGAAATTATGACTTCTTAGTCCCCAAAAATTAAATGGATTTTTACCAAGATTTTTTAAAATTTTCAAGAAATCCAGGGTGTCTTGTGATTTTGGCTGAACCCCAAAATGTTTTTTAATTTCTTTTAAAGTTAAATTTAAAAGCTCATCTTCAGAATAAAGTTTTTTTGTTTCTAAAAGGTGAAAGTAAATTTTTTTTAAAAGATGTCGGCAGATTTTTAAAACCTTTTCTTCAATAGCATAGAAATTATGAAAATCTTCATCTCCCTGATGAAAAATAATTTTTTGAGAAAAAATAGTGAGGAACTTAAAAATTTTAATTTCTTGATAATTAAAATCAAACTCTTTTTGAACAAAATTCAAAAAAGTTTGCTCTCGACGAACTCCTATTGGTTTTAAAAATTTTTTCGATTTTTCAATAAGCAAATTAGTTTCGGGATTAGATCTTATAAGGGGAACAATTTTTTCTAAGGCCTTTTCTTGAATCTGTCTTATCCTTTCTCTGGTTAAATTATAATCTTGTGCCAATTCCTCAAGGGTTTCTTCTTCACCCTCAAAGCCAAACCTTCTAAAAATAATATCTCTTTCTCTTTGATTTAAATCCGAAAAAACATTGTTTATGATTTTTGTCAATAACATAATTATATTATACAACTTTTTCTCAAATTTAAAAACCCAGCACCACTTTCTTTTTTTCGCTCATATTCTTTACATAATAAATTAAATCAACAAGCAATAATATATAAAGTGGTGCTGGGTGGTTATTATGGTGTTGGTGCTGATGAAGGTGGAACTTCTGGACCAGCCGGAGTTGGAACTGTTGGGGCTGGTACTGTTGGAGCAGTTGGAGCTGGTTCTGTTGGAGCTTGCCCTCTTTTAACAAACCACCAAGTAACAAGTGCCAAAACTAAAAGAACAACAACGACAATAATTATATTTCTTTGACTCATTTAAAAATAAACTTAAACTAAATAACGACCTTCTTAAATTATGTTATAATTTTATCACAAAGAGACAAATTTTCAAAATTAAAATTGTGGAAAGTCGGTCAAATGAAAAAGGATTATTTAATTATTGTTTTTATTATTATTGTTCTTTTATATATTTGGATCTTTTCCAATCCAACTCTTTATTTAGAATTCATCAAAATTATTGAAAAATTGAGGTAATTATCACTCTTGACATTTGGGTGATAAAAGGATATAATATATTTAACAAAGGTCGAAATTAACCAGTCTTGCCAAGTCTAGGCGGGTCTGCCTCGCCGGCAAGGCGGGACGGGTTTACAAAAATGTTTTACTTAAGACGTTGGGAACCATTTAAAGAAATACTCGAAAAATTCTTTGAAGAAGATTTTGATTTTACTATTTCACCCAAATTAGCTACTGATGTCTATGAAACAGATAAAGATTTGGTCGTGGAAATGCAAGTTCCTGGTTTTAAAAAGGAAGACATTAAAATTTCTTTTCAAGATGATTATTTAAAGGTTGAAGGTAAGGCTGAAGAAGAAAAAGAGGAAAAAGAAAAAAATTATTGGCGCAAAGAAATAAGAAGGGGGTCTTTTGTTAGAGTTATTCCTTTGCCCAAAAAGGTTGATCCTAAAAAATCTAAAGCAAGCTTTAAGGACGGAGTTTTGAAAATTTCTTTACCAAAAATTGAAGAAATAAAAGAAACTGGTGAAGAAATCAAAATTGAATAATGTCACTTAATCAAAAACAAAAGTTTTTGTTCTATAAATTAATTAGAAGCTGCATTGAAAAAGGGGGGCCTGTGGGCTCAAAATTATTAGCTAAGAAAATTAAAAACAAGCTTTCGCCTCCAAGTTTAAGAATTTATTTAAGAAAAATAGCTGAAAATGGCTATTTAGAAAATGTTAGCGATTTTGGCAGATTGCCAACTGATAAAGGTTGGTATTACTATTTAGAAAATTATGATTTAAAACCCGAAATCAAAGTTCCCAATGTTTTTGATTTAGATTTAATCAGTGATTTAACAAAAAATATAGTTTTTCTTTTTGATGATGAGCTTAAGGTTCGTGGATTAAAAAATGTTCTGGAAATTCAAGAAAAAGAAATTGTCGAAGATATGCTTGGTCTTGTTGAAAATTTAGAAAAAATTATTGAAAATTTAAAGAATGATATTAATATCTTAATTGGGGAAAAAATTAAAGAATCAAAAACAAAAAAACTTTCCCTTTTAGCTTATAAAAACAAAAATAAAATTATTGGTTTTTTAGGTCCAAAAATTAATTATTATCATACCCATCTTTCTTTATTAAAAAAAATTCAAAAATGAATGAAGAAAAATTACCAACCGAACCAGAAACAATTGAAGAATTGATGAAAAAAATCGAAAATTTGGAAAAAGAAAAAAATGAATATTTTGAAAGCTTGAAAAGAGCTAAGAATGATGTTTTAAGAATGCAAAGAGAATTTGAAGAAAAATTTCAAACAATGCAGGATTTGGCTCATTCTGAGCTTATTTATCATTTGCTTTCTGTTTTAGATAGTTTTGATTTAGCTTTTCAAAAAAATGAGAAAATAGATCAAGGATTTTATTTAATTTATTCACAACTTAAAGATATCTTAGAAAAATATGGTTTAGAGGAAATTGATGTCGAAAATAAAAAATTTGATCCTCATTTTCATGAAGCTTTAGGAACTAAAAAATGTGAAAAAGAAAATTGTTCCGGCGAGGATGAAGGTTTAATTGCTGAAGTTTTAAGTAAGGGTTATCTTTATAAGAGTCGCCTTTTAAGACCTGCCCGAGTTAAAATTATCAGTCATTAATGGCAAAAATTTTAGGTATCGATTTAGGCACAACTAATTCAGTAGCAGCCATTGTTGTTGCTGGCGTACCCAAGGTTTTAGAAAATCGTGAGGGGTTAAGACTTACTCCTTCTGTTGTTGCTATTTCAAAATCAGGAGAAAGATTGGTTGGTATTTTAGCCAAAAGACAATCTGTTGCCAATCCTCAAAATACCATTTTTTCAGTTAAAAGATTAATTGGTAGAAGATTCGTTGATCCCGAGGTTCAAAGGGCTAAAAAAATTTTGCCTTATGAGCTAAGAGAAAGCAATACCGGTGGTGTAGAAGTAAAAATGGGAGAAAAATGGTATAAACCAGAGGAAATTTCTGCTATGGTTTTACAAAAAATTAAATTAGATGTTGAGGAAAAATTAGGAGAACCCGTTACTGAAGCAGTTATTACCTGCCCCGCTTATTTTGATGACTCACAAAGAGCAGCTACTAAAGCAGCTGGAGAAATTGCTGGTTTTGATGTTAAAAGACTTTTGCCTGAACCTACGGCTGCTGCTTTAGCTTATGGTTTAGATAAAAATGTTAATGCTAGGATTTTAGTTTATGATTTTGGTGGAGGAACTTTTGACATTTCTATTTTAGAAGTTGGCGAAGGGGTTATTGAAACTAAGGCTATTGGTGGTGATACTTTTTTGGGAGGAGATGATTTTGATCAAAGAATTATTCAATTTTTAATTGATTGGTATAAGAAAGAAGAGGGGATTGACTTAAGCCATGATGTTTTGGCACTTCAAAGATTAAAAGAAGCAGCCGAAAGAGCCAAGCAGGAACTTTCTACTTTATATGAAACGGAGATCAATTTACCATTTATTACTTCAACTCCGGGGGGACCAAAACATCTTTACTATAAATTAACTCGTTCACAACTCGAAGATTTAACTCGAGATTTAGTAGAAAGATCAATTGAACTTGTTAAACAAACCCTAAAAGATGCTAATCTTAAACCCGAAGACATTGATGATATTGTTTTAGTTGGAGGACAAACAAGAATGCCTTTAATTCAGCAAAAAGTTAAAGAATTATTTGGTAAAGAACCAAGAAAAGATATTAACCCAGATGAAGTTGTGGCTGTTGGTGCTGCTATTCAAGCAGGAATTTTACAGGGAGAAGTAAGGGAAATTTTACTTTTAGATGTTGTGCCTTTAACTCTTGGTATTGAAACTTTAGGTGGTATTGCCCATCCTATGATTCCTAAAAATACTCCTATTCCCTATTCAAAAAAAGAAATTTTCACCACTGCTGAAGACAATCAAACCGTTGTCGAAATTCATGTTGTTCAAGGAGAAAGACCAATGGCTCAAGATAATAAAACTTTGGCAAGATTTTTGCTTGAAGGTATTCCTCCAGCTCCAAGAGGAATACCCCAAATTGAAGTTAGTTTTGATATTGATCAAAATGGCATTTTAACTGTAACTGCTATTGATAAAGCCACACAAAAAAGTCAAAGTGTTAAAATTACTAATTCGGTTAATCTTTCTAAAGAAGAAATTGAAAAACTTAAAAAAGAGGCAGAAGAATATGCTGCTGAAGATTTTCGCAAAAGAAAATTAGCTGAAAGTAAAAACCAAGCTGACAATTTAATTTATCAAGCAAAAAAACTGCTTCAAGAATATCAAGATAAAATTTCTCAAGATTTAAAAGAAAAAATAGAAGAAAAAATTAAAGAATTAGAAAATGTAAAAAATACGGCACAAAGTTTTGAAGAAGTTGATGATAAAATTAAAGAATTAAATCAACTTTTGCAAGAAATTGGTAGAGGTTTTTATCAAAAATAATGGAAGATTATTATCAAATTTTGGGTGTGCCAGAAAATGCTGATGAAGAAACGATTAAAAAAGCTTTTCGTGAATTAGCCAAAAAATACCATCCTGATCGAGGTGGTGATGCTGAAAAATTTAAAAAAATTGTTGAAGCTTATAGGGTTTTATCTGATAAAAAATTAAGAGCTGAATATGACCAAAAAAGAAAATGGCAAACAACTTTTACTTTTGATTTTGGTGATTTGAATGAATACCTAAGAAGACAATTCTTTGGCGAAACTTTATTTGATGAACTTTTCAAAGACATTTTTTCTTTCTTTGAAGAACCAAGAACATTCTCTCAACAAGAAATCGTTTTAGAAATTAATCCTTTAGAAGCTTTAAAAGAAAAAACCATCGAGGTTCCTTTTTATGAGGATGGAAGGAAAATTTCTGTTAAAATTAATTTTAAATTTCCCAAAAATCTTCCTGAAAAAATTAAAAAATTAGTCGAGGAATTAAAAAAAGAAATTAAGTAATGCCAAAAACAAAATCAGCAAAAAAAGCTTTAAGAAAAAGTAAAAAAAGATGGTTGATTAATGAACGTCGGAGAAGAAAAATAAAAATAGCTGTTAAAAATTTTTTAAAAGCCATCAAAGAAAAAAATAAAGAATTAGCACAAAAAAATTTAAGTTTGGTTTATAAAGAATTAGATAAGGCTGGGAAAACTTTTATGCACAAAAACAAAGTCTCCCGTCTTAAATCAAAATATGCCAAACTCTTGGAATTAATGAGTTAAAAAATTAACGGGTTGGCGAGTTAACGAGTTTAAAAATTTTCGATGTGAAGATGTACGACGTCGGACGTACGACCCCGCCTGCCGGCGGGCAGGGTCCGCAGATTGAATGTGTGTGACATACGATGTCGCACAAATTTCATTTCTACTAAAATTTACGATCCCTGCCTCGCCTCTACCCGTCGGTAGACAGGGGCAGGCAGGGTAAAAATTGGTAGAAGTGAAAAAATTTACTTATAATTTTTGGGATTTAGGATTTAGAAATTAGGATTTTTATTTTATCGGGTGGCTTCGTACAGGACTTTGATTTCTGAATCAGAGAGGGCGCGGTTGTAAAAATTATTTTGTTGCGTCATATAAGGCTTTAATTTCTGCGTTAGATAATGCGCGGTTGTAGATGCGGACTTCATCAATGACACCACTTACATAGTATATGGATCCCCAAAAAGGATTACCGCCTATACTGAATTTATAAGAAGTACCATTTGTCGTAATAGTATTAGTCGTACCTGCAGAAGAACTATTTAAAGATCCATCGGAATATATTTTTATATTTGAACCATCTTTCACTCCTGCCCAAAAATACCACCGATTTATCTGTGGCGTGAAAGTAGTATTAGCCGTTCTATCATTGGCACCGTCATCGCGATACCCAATTTGCATTTTTTGTATAGTAGGCCTATAGACTAACGCTATATATTGACTAGCAGTAGTATATATAGGAATCCCAAAAATTTTCTGATGCATAGTTGATGGCAAATTACTAAAGTTTGCCCAGGCAATGATTGTAAAATCTCTGAATGTCATCGCAGGTCTTCCCCAATCAACCCAATCATCCACTCCATCAAAAATTAAGGCACCTCCAACTTTGCCTGTTGTCCAACCTGAAGTTGCTGTAAAGTTAAAGTTAACTAATGTTCCATTATTTCCATTTCCTGAATAATCTTTAGCAATATTTCCACTTCCTTCATCAAATGGCCAATAGCCTACAAGTCCTTAAGCTTGATCTATTAATCTTTTATCAGTTCCTGCTGAATATAAATGAGGATAATTGTCTTGATCATTTTTAGAGGCTTGATTTTTAGGATCTTCAAGTTGGGCATAGACAGCAT
>Ga0272449_1001195_pt1 | contig 27579 bp, 28 predicted proteins | sample YNPCB0241_FD_198679 | JGI IMG/M metagenome (GOLD analysis project Ga0272449, IMG submission 198679) | Hot spring sediment microbial communities from Yellowstone National Park, WY, United States - YNP-CB-024-1 | ecosystem: Environmental > Aquatic > Thermal springs > Hot (42-90C) > Sediment... | reverse complement strand
ACAAAATCCATTAATTTGTAAGACTTTAAGTTTTGTGGTGGTATATTGGGCTTTTCTATTGGATAAAGTTTGTAATCAAAATCTTTAAGAAGTTCTTTTAAATGAGCCTCTTCTTTTTCAGATTTTACAAAGATAGATAATAGGTCATCTCGTTTAAGAACGAAACAGTTGCGTTTTAGTTTGCATAAAAGGTTTGAAAAACCTTTACCTTTATCACGAACAAGAATTTCTTTGTAAAACCTTTGTTTCATAGTAGTTTTGAGTAGGGGTATAAGCCGGGTTCTGTCGAGTACGACCATTTATCTAGGGTTACTTTTGCAAGTAACCTCATGCAACCTACCCGCACTGTCCCTTTAAAGGGGTTTAGGGCCGAAACCAACGCTTATTGCGTTACAGTGCCTATTTGGTCTTGCTCCTGTTGGGGTTTGCCCTGCCTTCAATGTCACCATTGAAGCGGTGAGCTCTTACCTCACCTTTTCACCCTTACCTGCAATGTGCAGGCGGTTTGTTTTCTGTGGCACTTTCCTTCAGTCACCTGAACTTCCTGTTAGGAAGCATCATGCCCACTGGAGCCCGGACTTTCCTCCCCATAAAAGGGGCGGTCGTATCCCCTACTCAACTTATATTATAAAACATTTTATTTTCTATATGAAATATTTAACTATTTTCCTGGCCTTCTTCTTTTTCGGGAATGTATACAAGAAAACGTTGACAGTATGGGCAATTATAAAGGTTATCACCTTTAAGTATGAGATTGTAAAGCTGTGGAGGAAGGTTCATAAAACAACCTTCGCAAGACTCATTTTTTGCTAAGCTTACACCTATTCCTCTACTTTTTTCTCGAATAGTTTCGTATTTTTTGTAAATATCTTCTGGTATTTTGGAAATATATAGAGAACGCCTGTAAATTAATTCTTCTTTTGCTGTTTTTATCTGTCTTTCTTCTTCAAGATAAATTTTGATATTTTCTTCAATTTTCTTTTTTTCTTCTTCAAGTTTTGGAATTAGGTATTCAAGCTCTTTGTTTAGGTTTTCAATCTGCTCCATTTTTTTTAATACTTCATCTTCTCTTAGTTTATTTGCTTTTTTTGCAAGCTCTACCTTTTTTCTTACTTCTTGGTACTCTTTTGGGTTTCTAATATAGCCAAGTCTATTTTCTACATTTTTAATTTTTATGCTTTCTTCTTCTATTTCTTTTTCTAATCTTGTCTTTTCTTCTTCTAAAGCCTTTATTTCTTCAATTTTTTTTCTTCTTTTTTCTTCAAGCTCTCCCATTTTTTCATCATACTGCTTTTTCTTTTCAGGGATTTCTGATAACCTTTTTTCAAAATCAATAATTTCTAAATCTAATTTTTGTAAGCCCCATAATGCTACAATGGTGTCTTTCAAAATACCCTCCTTAAATGTATTGGTAAAAATCATTATGCTCTATAAAAATCTGTAATTCTAGGTTTTTAAATGTTTTTTCCAACTTTTCCTTCAATGTAAAAAGAACAGGTTGCTCTGATGCTCTATGTCCTACATCTGTAATAGTTATTTTATCACAATTTTCTAGCATTTCATGGTATTTTATATCTCCTGTTATGTATAGGTCTGCCTTTGATTGAATTGCATGTTTTATAAATGAAGAACCTGAGCCACCACATAAAGCTATCTTCTTTATCTTTTTGTTTAAATCCCCTTTAAATCTTAATTTTTCAATACCAAGTGCCTCTTTCACTAAAAAAAGTACTTGGTGTAATTTTTTGGGTGTTGATAGCTCGCCTATAACGCCGTAACCAATATCAAGGGGGTTTATCTTTTCTTCAAAAACATCAAAGGCAATCTCATCATAAGGATGGATTTGTTTTAAATTATTTATGCAATCAAAGAGTTTATCTTTTCGAACAATGAATTCTACTTTGTTTTCTTTAAAATTTTCTATTTTCACGTAAGGTTTAGCATTTTCTTTTGCTTTGAAATGTCCCAAGCCTGAAGTAGTAAAATAACATTTTTCATAATTATGAAACTCGCCTATACCTTTATTAAAAATTTGTGATAAAACATCTGCTTCTGCCTCTTTTGTTATAAAGAAGGCAACTTTGTAATACTTTGTCTCTTCTAAAGGTGCAAGGATTTTTAAGTTATTAAGTATCCCAATTTTTTTAGCTAAAGCAAAACTTACACCATCTGGAACCACATCAAGGTTTGTATGTGCAGAAAGTATTGTTAAATTTGAATTAAGTATTTCTTTTAAAAGAACATTTCTTGTGTCTATTGTTTTTAATGGTTTAAAAAAAAGAGGATGATGGGATATAACAAGCTCGCATTTATATTTTTTTGCTATATTTACTGCTTCTTTAGTTATGTCTAATGCTAAAAGAACTTTCTTGACTTTGTTATCAAGACTACCTATTTGTAATCCTGAGTTATCCCATGATTCTTGATAAATAAAAGGTGCAATGTGGTCAATCTCTGCATAAATATCTTTAACGGTTATATCCATTTTTTAAGTTTAGAAACATTATATTTTAACCCATAACTTAAATCAAAAAAATGGGCTCACCTGGATTCGAACCAGGGACCGACCGGTTATGAGCCGGTGGCTCTACCAAGCTGAGCTATGAGCCCTTAGATTTTAATTATACTCTAATTAATTAGGTAAATGTCAAGATTTTTAGTTTAACCATTAATGTTAATATTTAATAGACCTGTTCTTATTAGTTTTATTGCGATTGCGGCAAGTAAGAGAGAAACAATTTTTCCAATACCTTTAAGTCCATCTATGCCCATAATTTTTTCGATATACTCAGATTGACTAAAGATGAGGAAAACCAGTAATAGATTTATTATTAGAGATAAAATGACAAGTAGATAACCATAATTACCAACAAGTATTAAACATGTTGTCAATGTTGCAGGTCCTGCAATTAGAGGTGTGCCTATTGGTACAACGCCTATAGATGAAAGTTGGCTACCTTTATGTTCTTGAGTTTTAACAATATCCGATATGGCTATTACTAAAAGTATTATGCCACCAGCAATTGTAAAGTCATTAACTGTTATTCCTAAAACATTGAAAATAAATTCGCCCATCAAAGTAAAGATAATAGAAACTATAAAAGCAGTTAAAATGGAGTTTATAATTACACGTTTTTTTAGTGTTTTATTCATTTCGGCAGTTAAAGATATGAATATTGGAAGTAATCCTAACCCATCGATAGCTACAAAAATAGGAATAAAAACTAAAAAAAATTTTTCCAACATAATAATAACCTTAAGGTGGACATTTCCCACACACAGAGGTGAATAAAGAAGTAGAAAGATAACGGTCACCTCTATCGGGAAGGATTACTATAATTACCCCTTTTTCTATTTTATGGGCAACTTTTAAGGCAATAGCCATTGCTGCGCCACTTGACATACCTGCGAAAATACCTTCTTCTAGAGCAAGCCTTCTTGTTATTTCAAAGGCTTCATCATCAGTTACATAATAGTGCTCATCTATATAGCTTGGATTATAAATTTTTGGCACAATTGCTTCTTCCATGTTTTTTAATCCCTGTATTCTGTGTCCTTTTACTGGTTCAACCCCAACAATTTTTATACGTTTGTTGAACTCTTTTAGCCTTTTTGAGACGCCCATTAAAGTGCCTGTAGTTCCCATGCCTGCAACGAAATGGGTAATCTCACCTTGAGTTTGTACAATTATTTCTTGAGCTGTTGTTTCGTAGTGCGCAAGGATGTTTGCAGGATTTTCAAACTGATTAGGCATAAAATATGTTTCAGGGTTTTCATTAAGAATTTTATGAGCAAGTCTAATAGCACCATCGGTGCCTTCATTGGCAGGACTTAAAATAACCTCTGCTCCCAATGCTTCTAAAATAAGCTTTCTCTCAATACTTACACAGGCGGGCATAACTAATTTTATTTTGTAATTTTTTGCAACACAAACCATAGCAAGACCAATCCCAGTATTCCCAGAGGTTGGTTCAAGCACTGTTTTATTATGGTTTAACAAGCCTTTTTTCTCAGCATCAAGAATCATATAAAGGGCAGGCCTATCTTTAACTGAACCACCTGGATTATTACCTTCAAGTTTTGCAAAAAGCTTAACTTTAGGGTTTTTATTCAATTTAGTAATGAGTGTTATTGGCGTATTACCTATACAAGAAAGTATGCTCATATCAGTCACCAAAACAAATACCAAGATCTCTTGCTGTTGTTATAGTATCACTATCTAAAGGAACCTTTTTCATGGTACTTAAAGCATCTTCAAGTGGAACTGTTGTAACTAAAGGTGGATGTAATGCAACCATATGTCCAAATTTTTTTTCTTCAATTGCTCTTATTGCAGCAGCACCAAAACGAAGGGCTAACAATCTATCGAAGGTAGTTGGTGAGCCACCTCTTTGAAGGTGTCCTAATACAAGTGAACGCGTATCTTTTCCTGTTTTTTTAGCAATCTCTTTTGCTACATATTCTGCAACACCACCTAAAACCACGTCCTGTCTCCCATCTTTTGCTCCTTCCTTGATTATTTCTTTACCACCTTTAGGTACAGCACCTTCTGCTGCGACAACAATTGCATATTTAATCCCTTCTAATTCGAGGGATGTTATATGTTCACATACTTTATCAATATTAAAAGGTATTTCGGGAATTAGTATTACATGGGCATTACCTGATATACCACTGTTTAGAGCAATCCAGCCTGCTCTTCTACCCATAACTTCTACTACTATAACCCTTTCATGGGAACGGGCTGTTGAGTGTAATCTGTCTATAGCTTCTGTTGCTATGCTTACTGCAGTATCAAACCCAAAGGTGATTACAGTTCCACCAAGATCATTATCTATAGTTTTTGGAACACCAACTACAGGCATACCTTTTTTGAAAAAATCATAAGCGATTTTTAAGCTTCCATCTCCACCAACTGCAATTAAACAGTCAAATTTAAGTCTTTTAAAATTCTCAAGTATTTTATCAGATACATCTTTTATTTCTATTTGGCCATCTATTGTTTTTACTGGCATCGCAAAGGGGTTACCTCTATTTGTAGTTCCGAGGATTGTACCACCGGTACTTGATATATTTCTTACCTTTTCAGGGGTTAATCGAACTATTTCATCAGTGTCAAGAAGGCCCTGGTATCCGTTTTTTATCCCAAAGACCTCCCATCCTCTATGATATGCTGACATTGTTACTGCTTCTATAACCGCATTTAACCCTGGAGCGTCACCACCACCTGTATTTATTGCAATTCTAAGCCCTTTTGGCATACCAACCTCCTAGTATTTTTAAATATTTTATAATGACCCATTCTAAAAGAAAAATTAAAAAATATGTGCTTTTATTATTTTTTCATTGGGGTTGAAATAGCCTAAATAAATATGTGGAAAAAGCTTCTTAATCGAATCAATAACATTTTTTATTCCAATACAGGTTGGTTGTTTTTTTATGTTCAATTTTTTAAGATACCAGTCAGGGTCAATGTTGAAATTACGCCATTGTATCATGTTTACTCTGTGCTTTTTTAGTAGTGTCTGCAAAGCATTAAACTCCTCTAAGTCATCAGTAAAGCCAGGAAAAACAAAGTAATTTATAGAAACCCATTTATTTAATTTTTCTCCAAGGGAAATGGTTGTTATAACATCTTCGAAGAAGTAGTTTTTAGGCTGGTAATATGCTTCATAGTAAACTTTTCTTACACTATTCATGCTTACTCTTATGCTGTCTAAACCTGCTAAAAAAAGCTTTTCAACCATATGGGGTAAACTTCCATTAGTGTTTAAGTTTATTATGCCTTTTTTGGTTTTTCTCCTTATGATTTTTATGGCCTCTAAAATTACTTCACCCACGAGTAATGGTTCTCCTTCGCAACCCTGACCAAAACTAACAATAGAGTTTTGAACCCGCTCTAAATGAAAAAGAGCTACTTCTGCAATTTCTTCAGGTGTTGGTGTAAATGTGATTCTTGGTTGAGTGCAGGGAATGGGAGAGATATTTTTGTTTTGGTAAGATATACAACCAAGACAAGTTGAGTTACATACAGGGGATGTAGGCATTGGAGCTTCATACCTACTAAGACAAAAGTTTCTTGCAGCTGGACAAAAATAGGTAAAAGCACAATTTTCAACAATATGTTGAATTAGTCGGTTTTTTGGGTACTTTTTAAGAATTTCTCTTCCCTTTTTTATAATCTTTTTCTGGTCAAATCGGTAAGGGTCTTGCCTAATATCAGGGTCAATTCTTACGGCGGGTACATAAAATTTGCCATCATACCAACCAACTGCTGTGTAAGCAAAAAGAGGTAGTATAGGTGCATTTTCATTTTTTTTATATGCGCTAAGAAGGTATTGAGTGTGTGCTGGTGCAAGAAATGCTGATACTGCAAAACAATCATCAAGATAAACCAAATTGCCCTTTTTGTCTATCCCAATTGGGAATCTTTCTGGCATGACAAAAAGCTCACTTCCAGGAGGTAATTCGATAAGGTCTTCTTCATAGAGTGGTTTATAGGAGTGGCCGTACCTGCCAACAGCAAAGTAGCTAGTATCTTCATAAATATTGCCCTTTTCATCGGAATATACAAGAAAGGGTTTAACTTTCTTTTTAGCAATCATAGTCTAATTTTAAAATATCAATAAAGTTTTTCTGTGGTCAATAGATATTGTTTTTCAATTTGATTATGATAGACAATTTACAACAAAAAAGATAAAATTTATAAAAAAATCAGGGGGATTTTATGATTGATTCTCAGAAGACAAAAGCACTTGAAGTAACCATAGCTCAGATAGAAAAGCAGTTTGGCAAAGGTTCCATAATGAAGCTTGGAGAAAAAAAACAGGAAGCTATCGATGTAATTCCCACAGGTTCAATTGGGCTTGATATAGCACTTGGTGTTGGAGGTGTACCAAGAGGTAGAATTATAGAAATTTACGGTCCTGAATCTTCAGGTAAAACAACATTGTGTTTACACATTATTGCTGAAGCCCAAAAAAGAGAGGGAGTTGCTGCATTCATAGATGCAGAGCATGCCCTTGATGTGAACTATGCCCGTGCTTTAGGGGTTAATACTGATGACCTTTTAATTTCTCAGCCAGATACAGGTGAGCAAGCTCTTGAAATAGCGGAAATGCTTGTTAGAAGCGGTGCTGTAGATGTTATTGTTATTGATTCAGTAGCAGCACTTGTCCCAAAAGCTGAGATTGAGGGTGAAATGGGTGATGCCCACATGGGGTTGCAAGCAAGACTTATGTCACAAGCTCTAAGAAAGTTAACTGCTGCAATTTCAAAATCAGGCACAACAGTTATCTTTACAAATCAGATTCGTATGAAGATAGGTGTATTTTTTGGCAATCCCGAGACAACAACAGGAGGTTATGCATTAAAATTTTATGCTTCAGTTAGGATGGATATCAGACCTTTAAGTCCTATTAAAGAAGGTAATGATAAGATTGGAACAAGAACTAAAGTCAAAGTGGTAAAAAATAAAGTCGCTCCACCTTTTAAAGAAGCTGAGTTTGATATAATTTATGGTACAGGTATTTCAAAAGAAGGGGAAGTGCTTGATATTGCTTCTGATATTAATATCATTGAAAAAAGCGGAGCCTGGTATTCCTATAAGGGAGAAAGGATTGGTCAGGGAAGGGAAAATGCAAAGCAGTATCTTAAGGAGCATCCCGAAGTTTTAAAAGAAATAGAGAATGCAATTCTTGAGAAATATGGCCTTTCAAAGAGGGAGTAGGAAATGTCAAAGGAAAAGCTTGATGAAATACTTTCAGTTGCAATTAAAGTAGGTGCATCGGATATTCATATAAAACCAGGTAAGCCTGCCATTTATCGGCTTGATGATAAATTGATAAGTCTTAAAAATGCAACAGCTCTAACTTTTCAAGAAGTCAATGAAATGCTTTATGGCATACTTACTCAAAAACAAAAGGAAGAGTTTAATAATAAAATGGATTTAGATTTTGCCTATAGTGTACCTGGAGTGGGTAGGTTTAGAGTAAACCTTTATAAACAACGTGGGTCTATATGTGCTGTAATGAGAGCTATCCCTTTTACAATTAAAACAATTAGAGAGCTTAATCTGCCACCTATACTTGAAAAAATCGCCTGTGAGAGAAGAGGACTTATACTTGTAACGGGCACAACAGGATCTGGAAAATCAACAACTCTTGCTTCACTCATTGATTATATGAACAACAATTTTACTTATAATATCATAACTATTGAAGATCCTATTGAGTTTTTGTATCGTGATAATAAAAGTATAATAAACCAGAGAGAAGTAGGTTTTGATACCCTATCTTTTAGTAATGCTTTGCGAGCGGCATTAAGACAAGATCCTGATGTAATCTTTGTCGGTGAAATGAGAGATATGGAAACAATCGAAATAGCATTAACTGCAGCAGAAACAGGTCATCTTGTATTAAGTACACTACACACACTAGATGCTACAGAAACCGTAAATAGAATCATAGGTATCTTCCCACCCCACCAACAACAGCAAATTAGGTATCAACTTGCATCTACATTAAGGGCTGTAATTTCTCAAAGGTTAGTTCAAAAAATAGATGGTAGAGGAAGAGTTCCAGCAGTAGAGATAATGATTGCAACAAATAGGATTAGAGAGTATATTGAAGACCCCGAAAAAACTAAATTAATTAGACAGGCGATAGCAGAAGGTAATGCAGTATATGGTATGCAAACCTTTGACCAGAGTTTGCTTGATTTATGTAAGAAAAAACTTATTAGCTATGAAGAGGGGCTTAAAAATGCAACAAGCCCATCAGATTTTGCATTAGCTATGAGTGGCATAGACACTTCTTCAGACAAAACACAATGGCAGAAAGAACAAGAAACACAAACAGAACAGGGGCCCAAAATAGAGAGGTTCTAATCTGGGAATATGCCTGTTTTTTGCTTAAAAGTCGAATCTATTCAGAAAAAGCTCTTACTGATAAACTGCGTAGAAAATTTCCCAACGAAGAAATAGCTATCAAACATGTTTTAGATAAATTAAAGTACTACAAATACTTAAATGATGAAGAAGCTATAAAAATACTTAAAGATAACTTAAAAAGAAAAGGATATGGTCCAAAATATATTAAGCAATACCTTTTAAGAAAAGGCTTTATTGACAGGGAAGAAGAAGTTGAATATGATAAGTCAATGCTTGGAAAATGGTATAAGAAAAGAATGGGCAATCAAAAGATTACTGATTTAAAAACGTGGAGAAAAATGTATAATTACCTTTCATGCAAGGGGTTTTATTCAGAAGATATTATAGAATTTTTAAAAGGATGGACAGAATATGAAGGGTAGCGAGATTAGAAAAAAATTTCTTGATTATTTTGCAGGGCATTATCATCAAGTTGTTAAAAGTTCAAGTTTAGTGCCAAAGAATGATCCTACATTGCTATTTACTAATGCAGGGATGAATCAATTTAAAGACTGTTTTCTTGGGATTGAAAAGAGACCTTATAAAAGGGCCTGTAGCGTACAGAAATGTGTTAGAGCTGGTGGCAAACATAATGACTTAGAAAATGTAGGTTATACAGCAAGGCACCATACCTTTTTTGAAATGTTGGGAAATTTTTCCTTTGGTGACTATTTCAAAAAAGATGCAATTTTTTATGGTTGGGATTTTTTGACGAGGGTTTTAGGTTTGTCAAAAGATAGGTTATGGATCACTATTTATAAAGATGATGATGAGGCATTTGAGCTCTGGCAAAAGATAGCAGGAGTTAGGCCCGAAAGAATTGTAAGAATGGGAGAAAAAGATAATTTCTGGGCTATGGGTGATGAAGGACCATGCGGTCCCTGTTCTGAGATTATAATAGACCAAGGAGAGCATATTGGTTGTGGTAGAAAGGAATGTGCCGTAGGATGTGATTGTGATAGGTTTTTAGAGCTCTGGAATTTAGTTTTTATGCAATATAATCGTTATAAAGATGGCACTTTAGAACCACTTCCCAACCCTAGCATTGATACAGGCATGGGGCTTGAAAGGATAACAGCAGTTTTACAGGGTAAAAACTCAAATTTTGAGACAGACCTTCTTTTTACCTATATAGAAAAGATGGCAGGTCTTGCTAGGGTTGAGTATGGAAAAGATAAAAATATAGACGTCCATTTGAGAGTTATTGCTGACCATATTAGAGCGATGACTTTTCTTGTATCTGATGGAGTGTTCCCTTCTAATGAAGGTAGAGGTTATGTGCTACGTCGTATAATGCGTAGGGCTATTAGGCATGCTAAGATGCTTGGTTTTGATAAACCTGTGCTTTATTCATTGAGTGAAGAAGTTGTAAAGGTTATGGGTGATGCTTATCCTGAGCTTTATGATTCCATAGAACTTGTCAAAAAGGTTATTCTTAATGAAGAAGAAAGATTTTTAGAAACCCTTGATAGTGGTCTGAAGATATTATATGAGCAAGTAGAAAACCTTAAAAAAACTGGTAGTAAGATACTTTCAGGAGAGATAGCATTTAAGCTTTATGATACTTATGGCTTTCCCATTGATTTAACACAAGATTTCTTAAGGGAATTGGATATGCAAGTAAATATGGAAGAGTTTGAAGCACATATGGAAAGACAAAGAGAAACTGCAAGAAAGCACTGGAAAGGCGAAGAAGAAGCAATTGATACTTTATATAAAACTCTTGCTCAAGAAATAAAAGTAAATTTTGTCGGTTATGATAGACTAATTGCTGAAGGAAAAGTTTGTAAAATTATCCAGAAAGGGGTTAGCATAAAGACAATTAGTGCAGATGAAGAAGGAGAGGTTATTACTAATACAACGCCTTTTTATGGTGAGTCAGGGGGACAAGTTGGTGATAAAGGTACAATTGAGGGAGATAACTTTGTTTTTGAAGTCATAGATACAAAAAAGTATGGTGATTTGATTATTCATGTAGGTAAAGTATTAAAAGGAGAAATTGAAGTTGGTGCTCATTGTAAACTTCGTGTTAGAGATGATTTACGAGATAACACAATGTCTCACCATACAGCAACTCATTTATTACAAGTAGCTTTACAAAAAATTTTAGGAAGCCATGTAAAGCAGGCAGGTAGTCTTGTAACACCATACAGACTTAGATTTGACTTTACCCATTTTGCTCAATTAACAAAAGATGAGCTTATGAAAATTGAAGATATAATAAACCACTGGATTAGAGAAAACAGAGAAGTGAAAATTAGTTATTTACCTTATGATGAAGCTATAAAAAAGGGTGCAATGGCGATATTTGGAGAAAAGTATGGTGATATAGTACGATTGGTAGAAGTTGAGGGTGTTAGTAAAGAGCTTTGTGGTGGTACACATCAGCGTTATACTGGAAATATTGGCGTTTTTAAAATTATTTCAGAAGAAAGTGTTGCAGCAGGGGTAAGAAGGATTGAAGCCTGTGCAGGTGCTTCTGCAATCAATTTTATTAGAGAAAAAGAAGCTTTGATCGATAGGTGCGCAAAGCTACTTAAAACTAATCCTCAAGATATAGAAGCGAAGCTTGAACGACTTCTCAAGCATGTAGATGAACTTGAAAGAGAAATTCAAAAGTTTTCAGCAAGGATTATGAAATATGAATTAAAAGAAGCACTGAAAGAAAAAACTTTACCTAATGGTATAAAACTTCTTGCAGTAGACATTTCTGTTAGGGATATAAATCAGATGCGAGAAGTTTTAGATGATGTCAAAAATAGGGATAAAAATGCAATTATCTTTATTTCAACTTTGATTGAAGATAAGGGAAGTTGTTTACTCTATGTGCCTGAGCCTCTTACAGAGAAATATGATGCAGGTAAGTTATTGCAGGAAATAACAAAAGCAGTTGGCGGTAGAGGTGGTGGTAAAAAACACCTTGCCCAGGGTGGATTTCCTTCCAATGTGCCTTTGAGTACCATTATAGATAAATTCTTTAGCGTGATGGAATCAAAATGAAAGAAGCGCTTGTTTTCGTAACGCGTGGTGGTTATCCCGAATGTATACATAGGTTCCATATTGTGATTGTTGATTCTAAAGGAGATGTTATTTTTGAGAGGGGAGATAGAAACTTTTTTACCTGTCTTAGATCTTCTGCAAAACCTTTTCAAGCTATCGCAGCATTGAGAGCAGGAATAATGAAGAAGTATGGTTTAAGTGAAGAAGAATGTGCAGCTCTTACAGGTTCCTTAAATGCAGAACCTTTTCAAATAGACATAGTAAGAAGTATGTTAAACAAAGCTGGTTTAACAGAAGATTATCTTCAATGCGGTGCCCAATACCCAAGCCATAAAGCTACTGCTGAGTCATTAAAAAAGGAAGGGTATTCACCTCTGCCAATTTATCATAATTGTTCTGCAAAACATACGGGAATGTTACTTGCCTGTAAGGCAAAGGGCTATCCACTTGACAACTATCTTGACTTTAATCACCCTTTCCAGAAGGATATACTAAAAACTGTTTTACAATTCACGGAGCTTGATGAAAAAGAGATTAAAACAGTTATCGATGGCTGTGGTGCTCCTGTTTTCTTTATGCCCTTGATAAACCTTGCTATAGGTTATAAAAACCTTGCAATTTCAAAGGATATTGCTGTTGAAAAACTTATTAATTCTGTTAAAAAAAACCCCTTAATGATTGGTGGCAATGAGAGATTGTGTTCTGACATTATAAAAGTAACAAATGGTAAGGTATTTGCAAAGATTGGTGCTGATGGCGTTTATGCTGCATTTAGTGAGGAATTTAAAGAGGGGTTAGCAATGAAAGTAGAAGATGGAAGTACAAAACCACTTTATGTGATGTTTTTAACAGTTTTGAAGGAGAGAAAATGGATAAATGAAAATGAACTTGAGATGTTGAGCAAATATTGGAAAATAAAAGTTAAAAACTCTAAGAATGTTGTTGTTGGGGAGTATTTGCCACAAATTTAAAAGGAGTTGTTTATGTTCAATACAAAAAAGCAGGAAAAACCTATAAATGAAGAAAAACCAAAAACACCAGTTGAAGTGTTAACATTTCTTGGTGTTGGCACTGAATTCAAAGGTAAAATCATATTTCAAGGTACCTTGAGAATTGATGGGCTTGTTGAAGGAGAGATAGAGGGTAACGACACGTTAATTCTTGGTGAAAATGGTATTGTAAGGGGTATCTGTAAGGTTGGGAAAGCTGTTATTTCGGGAAAGTTTAAAGGAGAAATTTTTGCTGAAGAGAAAGTTACATTAAAAAATAATGCTGATGTAGAAGGCAAAATAGTTACACCTTCTATTATGATTGAAGAGGGCGCTCTTTTTAATGGTACTTGTAAGATGTCTACCATGAAATCAGCAGAAAAATATTTTAGTGATGATGAAGAAGACGTTCTAAAGGTTTGATATGAACGAATCCTTTCAAATAAAAGCTATGTTTGATAGCATAGCAAGAAGGTATGATTTTCTTAACCATCTTCTCTCCTTAGGGCAGGACTATTATTGGAGATATGCAATGTTAAAGGAGCTAATGCCTTTAAAAAAAAACAGCATAATATGTGATTTAGCTACAGGTACAGGTGATAGCGCCTTAGTTTTAACTAGAAGGGGATTCAATGTGATAGGGGTTGATTTGAGCCTTGATATGTTGAAGATAGCTAAAAAAAAACACATTAAAAGTAATTTTTTTCCCATAAATGGTTCTGCATATACCTTACCCTTTAAAGATGAGACTTTTGATGCTATTACATGCGCCTTTGGTATAAGGAATATGCATGTTACTAAGGTTGCATTAAAGGAGGTATTTAGGGTAATTAAGAGAGGTGGCAAGGTTGTATTTTTGGAGTTTTCTTTACCGGAAGGTTTTTTTCTAAAAGTATATAGATTATATATGAAGTTTTTTGTGCCTAATTTAGCAAGGGTTTTTTCGAAAAAGGATGCCTATGAGTATTTATGGGATTCTATTTATAAATTTCCTAAACCAGATGTGTTTGAAGATATGCTTTTAGAAGCTGGGTTTCATAGTGTATCACAAAAAGGCTTAAGTTTTGGGACAGTATATATCCATAAAGCTTTTAAACTTTAGTTGGTAAACAGCGTAGTTCAATGATAAACTCCGTACCCTTCCCAAGTTCACTCTTAACTTCTATTATTCCTTTATGAAGCTCAACAATATGCTTTACAATAGAAAGCCCAAGTCCTGTGCCACCTAACTGTCTTGACCTTGATTTGTCAACAACAAAAAATCTCTCGAAGATTCTTGGTATATATTGAGAGGGGATGCCAACCCCTGTATCTTTACAGGAAAGGATTATTTTGTTATCACTTTTTGATGTTTTGATTATTACTTTCCCACCGGGCATATTGTACTTTATTGCGTTTGAAAGTATGTTTATTATAGCCTGTAAGATTAAGAAACTATCGCCGTTAAGTATTATGTTCTCCTCTTTTTCAAAGGTTACCTCTATGTTTTTTTCTTTAGCCTCTTTATAAAGCAGGTTTATTGCGGTTTCTATTGTTTCGTTTAAGTCAAAGGCTTCAAAAACTGCGTTCTTGCCTGATTCTGCCATATCAAGCAAAAGTATGTCGGAAACAAGGTTTTGAAGCCTGTCAATGTGTTTTTTGATTGTTTTTATCATATATAATTTGTCAGAGGGAAGCTCCTTTTCTAAGGTTTCAATAAAGCCCTTGATGACGGTTAAAGGGGTTTTCAATTCGTGGGAAACATTTGAGGTAAACTCTGTTTTTATTCTTTGGGTGTTTTTAAGTTCTGTGATGTCAAGAAAGGAGATGAGATAGGAGTCTTTGCCCTCAAATTTAATCCTGTCAAGGTTCACTGAAAAGACACGGTTTTTCCAGTCAATTTCAATGTTTTTTATACTCTCCTTTTCTTCTGTCTCTTTTATAATCTTATAAAAAGCCTCTTTGCGGAGAAGGTTTTTTAAATCTTCTAAATTATCAACGTTACCAAAAAGCTTTTCAAAGGAGTAGTTTTTAAACTCTGCTTTCCCATCTTTTGAAAAGAAGGCAAGGGGAATGGGCACTGAATAAAAAAGCTTTTCCAGTAGTTTTTCCTTTTCTTCCAGTGTTTTTTTAAGTGCCTTCACCGTGTCTTCTATTTTTTTTGCCTTAAGATAACTGCTGTGTAAATATCGTTTGCTTTGAAGGGGTGTTTTTATCTCTCTGTTTTCAATGATTGAATCAAGATGTTTTGAAATCTCGTCAAAACGTCTCTTTATTCTTAAATAGTAGATAAAAAGAGTAACGAGCAGTGTAAAAAGAAGTATAATAAGGAAGGTCATCCATCATTTCCTTCAAAGATATAGCCAACGCCTCTTATGGTTTTGATATAATCCCCATATTTGCCTAATTTATCACGAAGCTTTTTTACATGGACATCAATGGTTCTATCAATGACAATCTTCTCATTTCCCCAGAGGGCATCAAGCAAATAATCACGGGATAAAACCCTACCTGCATTTGAGAGAAATAGCTTTAGAATTAGAAACTCCGTTTTTGTAAGGTCTATCCTTTTATTCTCAACGAATGCCTGGAAAGAGGCAGGGTAAAGTTTTATTTCTCCATATTCAAGGTAGTCTTTCTCTGTGTTTTCCTTTCTTATTCTTCTCAAAACCGCCTTAACCCTTGCAATAAGTTCGTTGATACTGAAGGGCTTTGTAATGTAGTCATCTGCACCTAACTCCAGTCCAAGCACCTTGTCAAATTCTGTATTTTTTGCTGTGAGAATCAAAACAGGTATGTCCTTTTTTTCGGGGTCACTTCTAAGTAGCTTGAGTATTTCTAAACCACCCATATCGGGGAGCATCAAATCGAGCAGTAAAAGGTCAAAGTGTTCTTTTTTGATGGCTTGCAAAAAGTCGTTGGAGTTTAAGAATGTTGAAACCTTAAACCCTTCTTTTTCTAAATTATGCTTAATTAAAAAGCAGATGTCCTCTTCATCTTCTAAAAGAAAAATCTTGTTTGCCATACTGTAATTTTAGCATACTTCTTTGGGAAACTCAGTATGTCTGATAATTTTCCCTTTAACGAGATAAATGACATTTTCCGCTATGTTTACACAGTGGTCGGCAATGCGTTCTAAATACTTGATAATTTGAGAGATTTTGTTAGCTCTGTAAATTGTATTGGGGTCTTTTGTCATAAACAAGATGAGTTCATCAGATATTTTGTTTAGGTAATAATCAACAATGTCATCTTTTTTAATTACCTCACAGGCAAGCTCAACATTTTTTTCAAAAAAGGCATTTATAACTTCGCGTAACATTGTTTTTACAGTGTCAGCCATTCTAGGTAAATCAATGTAAGGCTTTAACTCAGGTTCTTTATTTAACTCCAGCACCCTTTCACAGATATTAACACAGAGGTCACCAATCCTTTCCATATCACTGGTTATTTTCATTGCAGTAATTATAAACCTCAGTTCTGAAGCAACAGGCTGTTTTAAGGCAATAAGCTTTATACATTCTTCATCGATTAGCACATCAAAGCTGTTTATAACTTTATCTTTTTCAATAACCTTTTCTGCAAGGGTGTTGTCTCTCTCAAGCAAAGCTTCCATGGAATCATTTAAACTTGCTTCAATAGTAGCAGCCATTTCTAAGACAAGGTTTTTAATTTTATTCAGTTCTTCTAATGTCTTCATCATCCAAATCTCCCTGTTACATATTCTTCTGTTAATTTTTTTGTTGGTGCTGTGAATATCTTTTCTGTTCTGTCGTACTCAATAAGTTCTCCAAGCATCATAAAGCCCGTCCAGTCTGATATTCTTGCAGCTTGCTGCATATTATGGGTAACAATGATTATGGTTACCTTTTTTTTAAGTTCTGTTAAAAGTTCTTCAATTTTACCTGTGGATATGGGGTCTAAGGCAGATGTAGGCTCATCAAATAAAAGAATTTCAGGTTCTACCGCAAGTGCCCTTGCAATGACTAACCTTTGTTGTTGTCCACCAGAAAGCTCAGTAGCACTCACATTTAACTTGTCCTTTACCTCGTCAAAAAGTGCTGCTGATTTTAATGCCTGTTCTACCCTATCTTTAAGTTCAGTTTTGTTTTTGATACCTCTAAGCCTGAGTCCGTAGGCGATGTTATCAAAAATCGTCATGGGGAAGGGGGTAGGCTTTTGAAATACCATCCCGATTTTACTTCTTAGCTCAATCAAGTCTACTTCTTGTGAAAGGATGTTTTTGCCGTTAAGTATGATCTCACCTTCATAACGGTTTTTGGGATAAAGGTCGTGCATCCTGTTGAAGCATCTAAGTAGCGTTGTTTTTCCGCATCCCGAAGGTCCTATTAATGCTGTGACAAGGTTTTTATAAACTGTTAGGTTGATTGACTTTAACGCCCTAATGTCTCCGTTGTAATAAAAGGAAAGATTTTTTACTTCAATCTCGATTGTCTCTTTCATTTTTCTATTCCTCTAATAATGTATCTTGCAGTTATTGTTATTGCTAATATTGTCATAGTTATGACGAAAGCAGCAGCCCAAGCCTGTGTATGCCATGTATCGTAAGGTCCTGTTGCGTACTGGAAGATTGTTACCGTTAAAGATGCGATGGGCTTTTTCATATCGGTGGAGAAAAAGTTGTTATTGAAGGATGTAAAAAGTAGAGGTGCTGCTTCACCAATTACCCTTGCTAAAGAAAGTAAAACACCAGTTAGTATGCCTGCCTTTGCACCTCTATAAACAACCTGAAATATAACTTTGTAGTATGGTGCTCCTAAAGCAAAGGCTGCCTCTCTTAAACTCCATGGGATTAGGGATAGCATATTTTCTGTAGTTCTCAAAACTATGGGAAACATTATAATAGCAAGGGCAAGGGAGCCAGCAAAACCGCTAAAATGTCCAAAGGGTTTGACTGCAATAGCATAAACAAATGTGCCAACTATTATGGCAGGTACACTAACCATGATATCTGCAAATATACTGATAAATTTTGCAAATTTGCTGTTCCTGCCATATTCAGCTAAAAAGGTTCCACCTAAAATGCCCGCAGGAACGCCCATAATTACCGCAAAAAATGTAATAAAAAGATGTCCAATAAAGGCATTTCTAAGCCCACCACCTTCAACGCCTGCAGGGGCAGGATCTTTAAGAAAAAGTTCAATATTGACACCATTTATCCCGTGAATGATAATGTCTGTAAGTATAAAGGCAAGAAAGAATAACCCGCATAACGTCATTACGGTGCAGAGGGAAGAAAAAAAGTAGTTTTTAAATTTTCTATATCCTAAGCCCTTCATATCTTTGCCCTTTTTGATTTGTAAATGAGATATTTTGAGATAGCTAAAATAATAAAGCTCATCAGAAAAAGTAAAAGCACAAGATAAAACAAGGAGGAAAGGTATAAGTCTTTATCTGCCTCTGTAAACTCGTTGGCAAGTTTGACAGTAACTGTAGTTGTTGCATCAAAAAGGGATGTGGGTAATTTGTTTTTGTTTCCAAGAACAAAAGCCACTGCCATCGTTTCTCCCAATGCCCTTCCAAGTGATATGACGATGCCACCAAAAATCCCGTATTTTGAATAGGGCAGAATAACATCCTTAATAACTTCCCAGTGGGTAGTACCTAAAGCGTAGGTAGATTCTTTTAAAATTTGTGGTGTTAATAAAATTGAATCCCTTGCGATGCTTGCTGAAAATGGGATAATCATAATGCCTAAAATTATACCAGCGGTAAAAAGGTCTATGCCGATTGGTGTACCACTAAAAAGCAAGTTGAATATAGGTAGCTTGCCTAAACTGTTTTGCAAAAAAGGTTCAACATAGTTTGCCATAATAGGTGCAAGGGTAAATAACCCCCACATGCCGTAAATGATACTGGGTATTGCTGCCAAAAGCTCAATTGCACCACCAATAAAACCTCTTATCTTTTGAGGGGCAAGCTCAGTTACAAAAATGGCTATGCCAATTGAAAGGGGGATAGAAAAAACTAAGGCGATTATAGTTGTTACAATAGTGCCAAATAAAGGAACGCCTGCTCCAAAGATTTCTCTTACAGGGTCCCATTTGGTTGAAAAAATAAACTTAACAAAGCCAAACTGTGATATCGCTGGAAAGGACTCTTTTAACGAAACAAAGATGATGCCTACAATTACAGCGATTATCAGGAAAGAACAAAAGGCGGTTAAAACATGAAAAAATCTATCAACTAAGGCAGGGCTTTTGTAGTTGCCTACAAAAGCCCTTGAAGAACTCGATTTAAAATCTTTTTCGATATTACTGGATGCCATTCTTTCTCCAGTACTCACGAACCTTATTTTTTAATGAATCTGGTAGAGGTGCATATATGAGGTTTTCTGCTAACTCATCACCCTTTTTGGAAAATGCCCAGTCAAAGAATTTTACAACTTTTTTGTTAACATCCACCTTTTCTTTTGCAACAAGGATATTTGTTGCAGCAGTTATAGGCCAGGCACCTTTAGATTTAACATTAGTAACCCATGTATAGAAGTGTTTTTGAGGGTTATAGTCACCATATTTTGCAGCCTCTGAGAAGGATTTTAGGTCAGGTTTAACAATACTACCTGTAGGATTAACAAGTAATGTGTAGGCAAGGTTATTCTGTTTTGCATAAGTATATTCTACATAGCCAATCGAGTAAGGGGTTCTTTTAACATAATTTGAAACACCTTCGTTACCTTTTCCACCAATACCAACAGGCCAGTTAACAGATTTGCCTTCGCCAACCTTTTCTTTAAACTCATTACAAGCCTCTGCTAAGTAGTGGGTAAATACAGCGGTTGTTCCCGAACCATCAGACCTATAAACAACGGTAATTTCTTTATCAGGAAGGTTTATGGATTTATTTAACGCTTTTATATGAGCGTCATTCCATTTTTTAATATCACCCAAAAAAATCTTGCAAACGGTGTTAGAATCAAGGACAAGTTGTTCCGACTCGATACCGGGAATATTTACAGCAAGGACAACACCACCTATTACTTGTGGCCACTGAAGTAGATTATTTTTTTCAATCTCTTCTGGTTTTAAGGCATCGTCAGAGGCACCAAAATCAACAGTTCTACTGATAATCTGTCTTACACCGCCACCTGAACCAATGGATTGGTAATTAAGCTTAACACCTGTTTCTTTCTGGTACTCGTATGCCCAAGAAGAGTAAAGGGGATAGGGGAAAGTAGCACCTGCACCATTTAGAGTTTCTTGAGCCTTTGCGGAACTAAAACCAAAAAGAACCATTACCGCAATTAAATAAAACTTTAAAACTTTCATAAAACCTCCTAAATTTTTTTTTGATAGTAGCAGTTTATGGAAGTTGTGTTAAAGCAGTATTTCCTTTTTGTTAAATTTCTGTTAAAAAATTTATTTATCTTCAAATGAAAAAAATGTTAAGGTATCATTCTATGATTTGTCCCTTATGTAAAAATAAAGAAGGTATAAATGCGTTAGAAAGCTGGATGATGGAAGATATTAATTATTTTATTTATCAATGCCCACGATGTTTATTACAGTTCGCTTTTCCAATGAAACAAATGAGTGCAAGTGGTTATGAGAGTGTAGAATGGTATGGTGATAGATGGGAGTTTAAAGAAACACTTAATTTTTTAAAAAACAAAAAAGGTACCTTGTTAGAAATAGGTTGTGGTAAAGGCTTTTTTCTAAAAAAAGCTATGGAAAAGGGGTTTATTGTTACTGGCATTGATATAAATAGCTCTGCCATTAAAGAAGCAAAAGAATTGGGGTTTGATAGGGTTTATCCCTATACTTTAGAAGATTTTATCTTAACAAATCCACAAAAAAAATTTGATATTGTATGTTTTTATCATGTACTGGAGCATGTAGAAAATCCTATTGATTTTATTTTAAAAACAAAAAAAATTTTAAAAAAAGACGGGTATATAGTATTTTCTGTTCCAAACCCTGATAGGCTTGCCCCCTCACTTTTAAAAAGAGAGTTATGGGATTACCCACCTCACCATTTAACTCGTTGGAATGAAACAAGCATTGATTTTTTGCTAACTAAGGCAGGGTTTAAGAAGGTTGGTTATTTTAAGGAACCATTAAGTTTTGTAAAATCAATTGAGGATGTTGGTAGCTCATTAGAAGCATTTCTTTTTTCACTAGTCAAAAAAAGAGATGAAGAAAATAGTAAGCATTTACATAAGAGATATCAATGGATAAAAACAATAGTTAAACTCATTTTAAAGCTACTATTAACACCAATAGGTTGCTTTTTTTATCTTCTTAGCAAAAGAAAAGGCTTAACTGGTCAGGCGGTCTTAGTTATAGCTAAACCTTCCAATCAATAGTTTATACTTTTACTCTGTAGTTAGTTCCAGAAGGCGTATCTTCTAATTCTATACCTAAATCGGATAGTTTTTTTCTTATCTCATCTGCTTTTGTATAGTTTTTATTTTGCCTTGCAAGTGTTCGTTCTCTAATTAGTGTTTCTATATCTTCTTTTGAAATGTTTTTTGAAGATAGAAGCCTTTCTAAAGCCTTTTCAAAGAAAAAAGTAGGCTCTTCTTGAAGCACTCCAAAGACTTTTGCCATACCAAGTAGCCTTTCTTTTGCATAATTAATAGTTCCAGCCGCAATTGAGTTAAATGTTTTTTGCTTTTCCTGGAAAAACTTGTTTGTTAACCGTGTATACTCATAAAGAGAAGCAAGGGCCAAAGCGGTGTTAAAATCATCAGCCATAGCTGCATCAAAGGATTTTTCAATCACGTCAAGCTGTGTTTTAAATTTTTCATCAATTTCCTTTGAAGATTTGCCGTATTGATTAAGTTTGTTGTTCCAGTTTTTGACGCTTAAATAAAGCCTTCTTAGAGCAGTCTCTGCTTCAGTAATTTTTTCGTAGTCAAAATCCATGGGGCTTCTATAATGATGGGAGAGTATAAAAAGCTTTAATGCTTCGGGATGGTATTTTTGGCAGATTTCTCTAATTGTTAAGATATTTCCAAGTGATTTGGACATCTTTTCTTTGTTTATATTAACAAAACCATTGTGAATCCAGTAACGCACGAAGGGTTGGCCACTATATGCTTCACTCTGTGCTATTTCATTCTCATGATGGGGGAATATAAGGTCTAAACCACCACCGTGAATATCAAAAGATGGTCCTAAAAGTTTAGAAGACATGACAGAACATTCTAAATGCCAGCCAGGTCTTCCTTTTCCCCATGGACTTTCCCAGTATGGTTCATATTCATATCTTTGTTTTTTCCATAAAGCAAAATCAAGGGGGTTTTTCTTTCTTTCATCTACTTCTACCCTTGAACCTGCAATAAGTTCTTCTATGGGTTTTTTTGATAACTTGCCATAGTCTTTAAATTTTTCTACAGAAAAATAGACATCTCCTTCAACTTCATAGGCATAGCCTTTATTTATGAGTGTTTTTACCATTTCAATCATATCGGGTATGAATTCTGTTGCCCTTGGTGTATATGTGGGTTTTTCAATGCCCAAAATTTCCATGTCTTTGTCAAATTCCGCGATGTATTTTTCGGAGATTTCTTTAAATGTGACACCTTCATTTCTTGCTTTGTTTATGATTTTATCATCAATGTCAGTATAATTTCTAACGTAAATAACGTTATAACCTGCTCTATATTTAAGAAACCTATGTATAACGTCAAAGACTATCTGTGAGCGGGCATGTCCTATATGAGAAAGATCATAAGCAGTGATACCGCAAACGTACATTTTTACAGTACCTGGTGTTATTGTATTTAATGGTTCTTTTTTGTTAGTAAAAGTGTTAAACACTTCGATTACCATATTTATATACTCCAATCTTCTTCATAAGTTTTACATGGTTTTTTTGTTATAGTTGTAATTGCTATGCAGGAGATACCTTCTTGTCGGCCTATAAATCCCATTTTTTCTGTTGTAGTTGCCTTTATGCCTATCTGTTCGTTACTAATATTGAGAATTTTAGAAATGTTATCTTTCATTTTTTCTGTATAAGGGGATATTTTGGGTTTTTCTAAAATTATTATAGTATCGATATTTTCTATTTTATAACCCTTTTGAGAAAGCAAAGAATAAGCTTTTTCTAAAAAGATCCTGCTATCCGCATCTTTGTATTTGTTATCAGTATCTGGAAAATAAACACCAATATCGCTCAAGCCCATGGCGCCTAATATGGAATCTACAATTGCATGTATAAGGCAGTCTGCATCGGAATGGCCTTCCAATCCAAGTTCATACTCAATTTCTACTCCACCTAAAATAAGTTTTCTATTTTTACTGAAACGATGAAAATCAATGCCTATACCTGTCCTAATATTCATAGCATTCTCTCAATAGAGATTTTATTATAGCCAAATCATGTTGAAAAGTAAGCTTAAAATTTGTTCTTTCGCCTGGGATAGTAGTAATTTTTTTGCCTAACTGTTCAACCATGCTTGCTTCGTCTGTGTATTCTTTATCAAAATTTATAGTTTCATAAGCCTTTTTAAGAATATTTATTGAGAAGCCTTGTGGTGTTTGGACAAGCCCAACTTTATTTCTGTCAATGGTTTCTTTAACTTTATTATTTTCAATGATTTTTACTGTATCACATGGCTGGATCACAGGAATAACAGCTTTATATTTTTTTGTATATTCCATAACTTTCTTAATAAGATTTAAACTCACTAAAGGTCTTGCTGAGTCGTGTATTAACACATAACCTTTTTTGTGAGAGATCAATGAGAATGCATTTTTTACAGAATCCTGACGTCTTAAGCCACCTTCAACAAGGGGTATTGTTAGGTTGTATCTATCTAAAAAATTAAGAAAATATTTTTTGAAGCCTTTTGGGTAAGTAATTATAATCTTTGAATCTTCGAAAATCTTTCTGAATGAGTTTAATGAGTACCAAAGTAAAGGTTTATTTTTAATACTCCATAACTGCTTAGGCATATTATTTTTTAACCCTGCTCTTTTACCTACACCTGAAGCAAGCAAAATTAGATAAAAGTTATTAGATGACATGGGTAAATATTATCCGTCCTGAGCTGGTTTGTAAAACACTTTTTACTTCTACTTCTATTTTCTGTCCTATAAATTTTTTCCCATCTTCAATCACAACCATTGTTCCGTCGTCTAAATAAGCGACACCTTGTCCAGCCTCTTTCCCTTCCTTTAATACAAAAACAGAAAGTGTTTCACCAGCTACAAGTGAAGGTTTTAAAGCGTTAGCTAAGACGTTTAGATTAAGACAGTTAATACCTTGTAGTTCTGCTACTTTTGATAAGTTGTAGTCGATACTGATAATTTTTCCTTTTAGTTTTTTTGCAAGAGATATAAGTTTTAAATCTACCTCTTTAATCCTAAAAAAATCGATATCCACAAGTTCTACTTCGTTGGAAATTTTTTGTAACTTGCTTATAATATCTAAGCCTCTTCTCCCTTTATTTCTTTTAATGGAGTCTTGAGCATCTGCAAGGTTTTGAAGTTCTTTTATCACAAATTGAGGAATTATAAAGGGACCTTCTAAAAAACCACTTTCAACAATTTCAACTATTCTCCCATCTATTAGGATGCTTGTATCAAGAATCTTTGGCATGCGAGGATTATCATCTTTTTTCCTATCGTCAAGGTAAGGTATATTTATATACTTGATTTTTTCTATTGCAACTGAAATGCCAATATAACCTAACAAAACGGCTAATATGAAACGAAGTCCTAATGTATATCCAAGAATCTCGATGCTAAAAGCAGGGTTGTTTAGATAGGCAGTGAAGAAATAAAGAGGAGAAATAGCTGTACCAAAACCAATAAAAGCAGAAAGAAGAAATTTAAGAGGAATTTTTGCAATAACATCTCTTAAAATGATTGTAACAAGACCTAATATAAAGCCTAGAAAAAGCCCCATTAAAGGACTGTATCCTTGTATATGAAGGCTCTTAAAAAATATATATCCACTAATAGAACTGAAAATAACGATTACAGTTTTGATAACATACACAATGGGCCTCAGCTTGATAAGAGGGATTCAATTTCTGAACAAATATCGGCTTCACTACAATTTTTACAATAAGCAAGTTCTTTAACAAGTAGTTTTTTTACCTGTTCGTATAATTTTTTTTCTCCAAAGGAAAGTGTTTTATGCTTCTTTAATGTAGATAATTCTTTAAAAACTTCCACAATATCAAAAATTTCACCTGTTTTCAGTTTTGCCATATACACTCTCTGTCTTCTATTCCAGGAAATTGTAGAGTTTCTTAAATACTTAGTGTCTGGTGTCTCTCTTAGTTTATTGAAAACCTTTTCAACCATGTCCTGTCCAATCAAGGGTCTTAAACCAACTTCTTTTGCTTTTGAAAGAGGTACTGTTACTGTCATCCCTGAATCGAGTATTCGGATAACATAATAATGTTCTGTCTGGTTTGAGGTACTTATCTTTTCAATCTTTTCAATTACTCCCACACCGTGGGTGGGATAAAAAGCCTTCTGACCTTGTGTAAACATAAAAGTACCTCCCCTTAAAATTTCTCCTATTAGTGAAATTTAATTTTAAAATATTACAACCTTTTCGTTCAAGAATTATTTTCTTCTTTAACAATAACATTTTTGATTTTCCCAACCCTATAAGGTATTGAGATACTTAAAACTCCATCGTTTATCTTTGCTTTTATGTTTTCTGTATCGATATTTTCGGGCAGCTCAATGATTCTATTGAATGTTCCGTAGGGTCTTTCAAGCATGTAATATTTTTGTTTTGCTTGTTCTTTTTTAAATCTTTTTTCACCTTTAATGTGTAGTTTTTTTCCCGTAATTGTTAATTTAATATCTTCTTTTGTAATACCAGGTATTTCGATTTCAATTGATATGCCCCAAATAGTTTCATATATGTCTATTGGTGGGGAAAAGGTATCAATAGTGTTTACATTTGAATTTTCATTATGTGTAATAATGATTAAGTTTTCTTCTATCATATTCATCAAGGCATCCTAAAGCTTACGAATTTGTTTCCTCCTTTGGTTTTTAGTTGAATTGTAACAGCACCATTGCTAGGTATCGAAGTTAGTACTCGTGTTAGTGTCTCGATACTATCTATCTTTTGGTTGTTTACTCTGATTATATAGTCGCCTTGGCTTATTTGTACAGATTGTGCTATTGAAAAAGGCTGGACCTCTTCTACTATAACGCCATCTTTTGTCTCTGCCACTTTTATACCTAATTTTTCTAATATTGGTACTATTTCTTCTGTATCCCCTGCTTTACCTAATGTTATCTTTGTTTTATGTTTCTTTTTGTCTCTTATATAAACAATTTCTATAGTTTGTTCTGGTTGGTAAGAAGCAATAATTTTAGGAAGTTGGTAGGAATCTTCAATTTTCTTACCATCTATTTCTATGATTATGTCTCCTTCTTGTAATTTTGCCTTTTCAGCAGGGCTATTTTTAAGCACTTCTGCAATTAATGCACCATCCATGCTATCTAATCCAAGACTTTCCATTATCTCTTTTGTTATGGGTTGGAATCTTATACCTAACCAAGCACGAACAATTCTACCTTGTTTAAGTTGAGGAAGTATTGCTTTAACCATGTTAATAGGGACTGCAAAACCAATACCTTGACCACCAGAGATTATGGCAGTATTTATACCTACTATTTCACCTTTCAGATTAAAAAGAGGTCCACCCGAGTTTCCAAAATTAATGGGTGCATCAGTTTGTATAAAATCATCATATGGTCCTGATCCAATAACCCTACCCTTTGCACTTACTATACCTTTTGTAACAGTATGAGATAATCCAAAAGGATTACCTATAGCTATTACCCAATCTCCAACTTCTAAAGCATCGGAGTCGCCTAAAGGTGCATAAGGGAGAGGTTTTTTTGCATCTATTTTTAAAAGTGCTATATCAATTTTTGAGTCCTTTCCCACTACCTTTGCTTCATATTCTTCTTTACTTCCATATAGCTTGACTTTTATTATATTTGCATCCTTTATAACATGATGGTTAGTAAGAATATAACCATCTTCAGAGATTATCACACCTGAGCCCAAGCTTTGTCTTTGAAAGTCTTTCTGTCTACGGTCAAAAAAGAAAGGATCTTCGCCGAAAAAATCTTTAAAAAAATCAAAAGGAAGGGGTCTTTGAACTTTTATAATTTGTGTTGTGCTTATATTAACTACAGTTGGTTCAACTTTTTTTACTAAACTAGAAAAACTTTCTGGTGTATAAGCTAAAGAATTGCTAGCAATAGCGAAAAGAAAAACCACTAACAAAAAAACCCGCTTCATTTACTACCTCCACGAAACATTGCAATAACTTTCATTATATCAATATTTTTAAATTTGTCAATGCTTTATGAGAATGCTTTGTTTGTAATAAACAATTGTTTTAAAAACTTAAATTTTTGTTTAGATTTTCTTTCAAAAGTTTTATGAAAAGGCTTCTTGGTATAGGTTCAGCACCAAATTGTTTTAAATGTTGTGATTGAGTTTGACAATCAATAATAATGTAGTCCCTTGATTTTAAGTATAAAGCTAAATGAACAAGGGCTAGTTTAGAGGCATTATCCTCTATACTAAACATAGATTCACCTGAAAAAACTCTTCCTATACTAACCCCATACAAACCACCTACAATTTTACCATCCTTCCATGTTTCTACTGAATGGGTATATCCTAGCTTGTGTAACTTTGTATAAGCCAAAATCATAT
>Ga0272449_1001194_pt1 | contig 27606 bp, 34 predicted proteins | sample YNPCB0241_FD_198679 | JGI IMG/M metagenome (GOLD analysis project Ga0272449, IMG submission 198679) | Hot spring sediment microbial communities from Yellowstone National Park, WY, United States - YNP-CB-024-1 | ecosystem: Environmental > Aquatic > Thermal springs > Hot (42-90C) > Sediment... | reverse complement strand
CCATAACCCATTTGGTTCCTCTCCACCAAAAGAAAACTGCAAGAGCTATTGTAGCTAAACCTATTAAATATGGTATAGGTTGACTCACTGTAGCTAAATAGAATGAAATGATTTTATCGTTTATACCAACTTTAGCTGAAAATTCAGTAGAATAAGTTAATATGGATAAACTTTATATTCTAGATTATCTAGAATATTTTGTGAAGCTTTATGGTCACAATACTTGTAAAAAATCTACCTGAAGAAGTTTTAAAAGAACTTAAAAAACTAAAGATTGAGTTGGGCTGCAAAACATGGGCGGAACTGTTAACTAAGCTTATTGAAGCTGAAAGAATAATTGTTTTAACAAAAGAAAAATTGGATGAAATGAAAAAAGGTGTGCAGGATTTTTTAAAGCTTAGAAGCATCGTTTCTAATAGATGGAAAGGCGCGCCTAGCGTGCTTGAAGAAGTAAGAAGGTCTAGAGGCTATGAAGCTTAATCGCTTATTAACTTTAGACTCTAATGTTTTAATAGCAGCTTTAAAAGAGGATGAACCCTATAGTGAAAAATGTCTTGAAATACTCAGCCAAGTTCCAGATACCTTTATCCTTGCAGAACCAAGTATTGTATACCAGGAGGTTTGCGGTACACTAGCAAGAAAAGTTGGAAAAGATGTAGCTGATCAAGCAAGAAAGCAACTTGACTTAATGATACATCCGAAGCTTTTAGCGAATTGCGATAAAACTTTTTGCATTTCCGCTTACCAGCTTTGCGCTGAATATAAAATTTATGCTATAGACGCTATGTATCTTAAAGTGGCATTAGATAAACAAGCAGTTTTAGTATCTTTAGATAAAGAAGAATTTATAGATAAGCTTAAACTCAAAAAGCTGCCTATTGAAGCATATCATGTAAACGAATTCTTACTCTAATGAAGCTGATTGAAGCTTGTGAATTCCCAGTTTTCTATACTGATTACAATACTCTTTGATAATACAAAAATTTATGGTTTGTTTAATTAAGCGTAAGATAGCTTCTATAATAATCCTTTTTTGCTTGTTATTTATAGAATGGGTACCTAGAAAACCTAGAATAATTTTGGAGTGAAATGAGTAAAATTAAATTGTAATTATTTTGCAATGATCTATGAAACCTAAAGCCTATGTTGATAAAGGTGAAGATGGGTAAAATAGCCCATAAGGGTAATGAGCTTTGTTGGATGGGAAAGTTGTGAGCCCCAAACCAGCAAATGAGGAAATAAGCGTAAAGCTATCTCTAAACGCTGGGAGCTCCAGACTTTAGTTGTGGAGTAACTTGCTAACGGAATAGAACATAATAATTACTATAACTCCAGCTCTTGTCTTAAACGCTTTGTAACTCTTCCAATAACATCTTCTGAATGCGAAGCTGAAACTACTTTAATTAAATCTCCAGTTTTAAACTTTCTCTTTCAGTATCCTCCTCGCTAATCTCAACTTCATTTTCAGGTATCACTTCCCTCGCCTATCACTAAGCTATAGTGCAAGAATTAAATAAAAACATGCTTGGAAATGGGAAAATAGAATAGATGAATGATGCTTTAAGCTAGGGGCTGCGAAGAATCCAAGCTCTTCCTTTCCTAAAGTACATTTTCTCTGCCTTTTTTCTAAGCTTCTTAACCCTTTCAGATTCTATGATTGCTTTGCCTTCTATAAGAGCTCCTAATGCAAGCGGATTTCCCTTATCCACCATTCTTTTTAACTCCTCGTAAGTGTATCCTAAAGCCTCCACCTTGCCAATCTTCAGCTCGATAAGAAGGCTAAGTCTATCAAGTAAGGGCACATTAAGGAAGTCATCGCTAACCACTAGGAGGTCCACATCGCTCCATTGCCCATTCAATCCCTTCGCAGCCGAGCCATGAATGATTGCTGATTCAATATGAATCTTATTGCTTAATTTTTCTAGGAAAGTTTTCACATCCTTAACCCAATCTTTTCTAAACGCATTCTCACCCAATTTATTATCGCCTCGCAATAGTTAATAGCTCTTTCAGCTGTTTCTTTATCGTAGTACATTGCTGGATAACCGCTTTCATAGGAATTTGGATATCGCGATGGAATATAATGCCTATCAAGCTCCCTAGCGTAAACAATTATTTCTTCGCTACCTTGATTTTTCAATGTCTCTAATAACTCCACTAGTGAATGCCCCCAAGCTCCCACTCCTAACCCGTGAAGCAAAGCCTTCACAGCTTTCTCCGCTGATTGTTGCGCTTGAAATGATGCCCATTCATAATTTCCAGCATTAGTACTATCCTTTGCAGCTTTAAGATCTCTTAAAGCTTGAAGAAGCCAACGTTTCGCTTCCGCAAGCCTTTCCAATTGAAACCACATTATATTAAACTACATTTATGCTTAAAAGCTTTCAGAAATTATAGAGGGAATGGTTTCTCAAGTTAAGAATATGAAAAATTGCATTTTTAATTTTCACTGTCCGCCATACGATACGCATTTAGATAGAGGTTCGGAGCTTGATGAAAATCTTAAACCAAAGCTTGATGGTTCAGGAGGCTTTAAAATGGTTCCAGTAGGTTCAAAAGCTGTTCGAAATGCTATTGAAAAATATCAACCTTTATTAGGGCTTCATGGTCATATTCATGAATCAAAAGCAAGCCAATATCTTGGAAGAACTTTACTTCTTAATCCCGGTAGTGAATATGGAGAAGGAATTCTTAGAGGCTGCTTAATAGAGCTTACAGATAAAGGTATAAAAAGCTTTATTTTTACGCAAGGTTAAGAGTGTGACTCTATAACTAAATTGGAGGCTTTCAGCATTTATGGATGGTTTATGCATATTTTCTTCATCTACTGGTTCATAGATTATTCATCTTAAAACTAAAGTTTTCTAGGCACTCCATTTTATAAATTTCATCTATAGCAAGAATGCTTTCAATGTTATTTTTCATAACGCCTAGGCTTAAAAACAAAAAAATAATCAGCTCAAAAAGTGAGCATGGACAACATTATATATGAAAATTTAAAGTGATTACCTAAATTTAAAACTCAAATTCCATCGGGCTTTTTAAGCCTTTTTATTTTTAACCCATTTTTATTTATCGAGTGTACCAATTTAATATTTAATGGCTCCAATATTTGCTTTAATTAATTTTTAATGTATTCCTATATGTTTTTCTATTTTTTCCATTCTTGCTTCTAATAGGGCTATTCTTTCTATTAATGGAAGCCTTTTCTCTATTGAATCGAATCTAGCATTCATTTCATTTCTTAAACTTGAAATTTTATCCTCTAAAGATTTAGCTTTTTCATTCATTTCATTTCTTAAAGAAATTATTTCCTTTTCTAAAGCTTTAGTTTTTTCATCAATTTTAGAGTCTAAAGCTGAAATCTTCATATCTAAAGCTGTTATTTTAGCTTCTAAAGCCTTTGTTCTCTCTTCAATTTTCATATCTAAAGATTTTATTTTTTCTTCAATTTTAGAATCTAAAGATTTTGTTTTTTCATCGATTTTAGAATCTAACGCTGATATTTTAGCCTCTAAAGATTTTGTTCTTTCCTCTATTTTATCCTCTAAAGATTTAGCTTTTTCATTCATTTCATTTCTTAAAGAAATTATTTCCTTTTCTAAAGCTTTAGTTCTTTCCTCTATTTTCATATCTAAGGCTTTTATTTTTTCTTCTATTTTAGAGTCTAAAGCTTTTGTTTTTTCATCGATTTTAGAATCTAAAGCTGAAATCTTCATATCTAAAGCTGTTATTTTAGCTTCAAGAGATTTTGTTTTTTCATCAATTTTCATATCCAATGCTTTTGTTCTTTCCTCTATTTTTTCATCTAAAGCAGATATTTTGGCGTCTATTGGTTTTAATTGATTTGAAATTTCTTCTTTAACTATATTTCTAATTTCAGGCAATAAAAATCTTGAAATCCAAGTTGGAATTTTTTCAGCAATCTTCTTAGCCAATAAAACTCGCCAAAGAATAATTTAAATCTAAATTATTTAAGCGTTTTGATTTAAAGTATTCAAACATTTTGTACATTAGCCGTTTTTCACTAAGCCTATCGCTTACTCCTTTATTAAAGCTTTCATGAAAAATCTCGCATGCTATTTCAGGTTTATCTAAAGCAAACTCAAAAAATATGTGGTTATGAAGATTATAAGCAATTTTAGTGTTATTTGCTTTAATAATTTATTTTAAATCTTTTGAAGACGGTAAATAAATTAACTATCAATTATCAATTTAAATTTTTACTGAAAGTTGTGGATTTCTCCAATTTCTTTATATCCTTCTTCTTCAAATTGTAATGTTGAATGGGTTATTCCATATTTGCTTTCTAAAATCTGCTTTACTTTATTTAGCATAGCGTTTAAATCTTTAATAGCCCAAGGTTTAACTGTTAAGTGAGCGCTTAAACAATGAATATATGAGGTTATGCTCCATACATGAATGTCATGAACATCAATAATTCCATCAATATTTTTTATGGATTCTTTTAATTCATTTATATCGATGTGCTTTGGTGTTCCTTCTAAAAGAATGTGAAGAATTGTATAAAGCATTTTTCCAGTTCCATAAATTATTATTGCGCTTATTATTAATCCAATTATTGGATCAATGAAGTGCCATCCTGTAAAAAATATTGTTAAAGCTCCAATTATAACTCCAATAGATGAAATAGCATCGCCTAAAACATGAAGAAAAGCTGCTTTAATATTTAAGTTTAATGAATGTTTTGAAAGAAAGCTTATTGAAAGCAAATTAGCAATTAACCCTATAACAGCTATAATTAGCATTTCTAAACTTTTCACTTTAACTTCATGAATAAACCTGTTAAATGCTTCATAAGAAATAAAAATTGCTATTAAAACAAGCATTATTCCATTAACTAATGCTGATAAAACTTCAACTCTATAATAACCATAAGTTTTATCTTTTGTAGGAGGTTTTAAAGCTATTTTTCCAGCCATAAAACAAAGAAGTAAAGCTGTTAAATCTGAAAGCATATGCCAAGCATCGCTTAATAAAGCTAAGCTATTAGATATTAAACCGCCAATCACTTCAAGAATCATTATTCCACTGGTAATGAAAAGCGCAGCAATTAAACTTTTTTGCTCAGAAGCTTTTGTATCGCATTTCAATTTTAATTTTTAACCCTCAAAATTAAACTATCCTTTTATAAATGTAGAAAATAGAAATATAAAAAATTAATTTAAAAATTTTATTTTCTATTTGAAAAATTAGTTATGTGAACAGAACAGGAAATGCATGGATCATAAGCTCTAACAAGCATTTCGCATTTTAAAGTTGCTTCATCCAATGGTAAATTATGAATTTGCATTGCATAAGCCTTTAAATCTTCATCAATATTTTTAGCGTTATGAGCTGTAGGCGTTACTACATCAGCTTTTTTCACTATTCCTTTATCGTTAAGTTCATAGCAATGATAAAGAATACCTCTAGGAGCTTCTACTATAGCGCATCCAACTCCAGCTTTAGGTTTAATATCCGCTTCAGTTACAATCTCATTTTTAAGAGGAGTTAATTCATCAATAAGCATTAAAGAATATTCTATGCAGTTTAAAAGCTCTATAGCTCTAGCTATAAGCGCCTTAAAAGGCTTATATACTGTTGGTTTAAAACCTATTTTTTCAGCTAAAGATTTAGCTTTATCAGCTAAAGTATTAAAGTTTAGGTTTACTCTAGCTAAAGGTCCAACCATAAATGAGCTTCTTCCATTCACTATAGAATGTTTAGCCCATGAATAATCTGCTTGAATTTCCCGTATATATTTTCGATATTCCTCCTCTTTACAATTTAATCCTTCTGTTGAAGAAAGAATTCCATCATTTATTGGGTACATATCTTTTCTTGTTAACGCTATTTGCTCGCATTTTCTTTCAAATTCAGGTATATCTAGACTCGCGAAAAACTCTACTGTTTCTTCACCATCCTTCAAAGCTGTTTTTAATCTCTTCTTTAATTCTTCAAGCATTGTTTTTGATGGTAATGCTGTGAAACCGCCTACTACAGCTGAAACAGGATGAATAGCTTTTCCTCCAATAGCCTCTGTAATATCGTTTCCAAGTTTTTTAAGCATTAAACCTTTTTTAACAAGATTAAGATGTTTTTCAGCCATTGAAATAGCGCTTTCATAACCAAGATAATCTGGTGCCGCCAATAAATAAAGGTTTAATGCATGGCTTTGTAGATGGTTAGCAAAATTCATAAGCATTCTTAATTTTTTTGTTTGCTCGCTAACCTCAAGTTTTAAAGCATTTTCTATAGCGCGTAAAGCGCATATTTGATGGGGAACAGGACATATACCGCATATTCTAGAAGTTAATTCATGAACTTCATTATATTTTCTTCCAACTAAAAAAGCCTCGAAAAATTTAGGCGGCTCAAATATTCCAAAGCGAGCTTCTTCCACAACGCCATCAACAATTTTTATTTTAATTTCTCCTTGACCTTCAACCCTAGATATGTAGCCTACTTCAATATTTTTTTCAATGCTCATAATTTTTATTCGCCTCCTCAAATAAAGCAGGAGTAATTCCTGCGTATTTCCTAAATTTTCTAGCTACATCCTCTTTTGATAAACCGCATTTATTTATAAATGTTTCAGCTAAAGATTTAGCGTTTGCATCACTCATAGGTCCATAGCATCCTTCGCATACCCTATTTAAAGATGGACATAAAGCACCGCATCCAGCAGCTGTAACAGGACCCATGCAAGGTCTACCTTCAAAAGTAAGCAAGCAAATATTTTCCTTAAGTTTGCATTCAATGCATACTGGATGAACTCTAAGAAAGGGTTTTCTTTGAATTAAAGCGCTTTTAACAACTTCTAAAATAAGGTTTTTATGCGGGGGGCACCCTTTTAATTCGATATCAACTTTAACAAACTCTTTTAATGGAATTATTCTTTGGAAGGATTCTTTTTTTGAATGAATTGCTGAAAAATCTTCGTAAACTTTAGCTGAAACAGCTGGTGGAACCCAATTTAAAATTGATGGAATGCATCCTGTGCATGCGCAATCCCCAAACGCAATTAAAACTTTGGATTTTGCTCTTAACTCTCTTAATTCATTTAATTCTCTTGGAGTTGAAATTGAACCTTCAATAAAGGTTGCATCATATGGACCTTCAAGATTAACTCTTTTAGCCATAACAAAATATGAAATCTCCACGTTTTTTAGCAAATCTAAAAGTTCATCTTCAAGCCTTAAAAATTCCATTTGACAACCTGCGCAACCAGTCATTTTTACAACAGCTATCTTTAATTTTTCATTCAAAATTTTCATCCTCCATTTTAAATTATTAAATCAGGTAAACCTTTTATTTCAGAATAAGCAAATACAGGTCCATCCTTGCAAACATATTTTTTTCCTATTTGGCAATGGCCGCATTGAGCTATACCGCATTTCATTCTTCTTTCAAGAGAAACATAAATTTGATCTTCAGAAAAACCTTTAGCAATAAGCCCTTTAACTACAAAATGCATCATTATTTCTGGACCGCAAGTCATAACTATAGCATTGTCAGGGGTTGTTTCCATATCTTCAAAAAGTATTGGAACAACACCAACTTTATAATTCCATTTAACGCCTCTTGGAACAGCATCAACTGTTAAGCGCAAAATAGAATTTGGAATTTTTCTCCATTCTTCAAATTCGCTTGTAAATATCATATCATTAGGGGTTCTAGCTCCATAAAGAATTTCAAGCATTCCATATTTGCTTCTATTTTTTGCTATATAAAGAATAACGGGTTTTAATGGTGCAAGCCCTATTCCTCCAGCAACCAAAAGAACATCTTTTCCTTCAGCTTTATCTAAAGGCCAACCTTCACCATATGGACCTCGCATATATAATTTATCACCTTCCTTGCATGAATGAAGCTTTTGCGTAAAATTACCAACTTTTCTAATAGTGGTTTCAAAGGTTCCATCTTGAATTAAAGAGCTTAAAGAAAAAGCTGCTTCTCCAAAACCAAATATTGAAAGCAATATGAATCTTCCAGGTTTAAACTCTTCCTGAGGAATAAATGAACCATTTGAAAGAGCTAAGGTATAAGTATTGGTATCCCTAGTTTCAGGCTTAATTTTTTTAATTATACATTCATTTAATCTATATGGATCTTGCATTTTTCTCACCTATATTAGTTAAAACATTTTTTAATGCTGTTACTTCTGTTACATTTTTTTCACCTTTAATTACAGCAGCAACTTCAGTTATATCTATTCCAACAGGACATGTTTTTATGCATCGACCGCACCCAACGCATTTAAATTCACCATTAAAAACATTATATTGGGAAGCTCCACCCCAACCAAGGTTATGCCCCATAAATTGCCTAACTCTAGCAGCTCTATCTTTTCTAAAGTTTCCTCCTAAAGCTACCTCAGCAAACTCTAATAAAAAGCAGGCATCCCATTCTTTATAGCGTATTCCACCATCTAAACTTAAATTTAGTTCATCTCTAACATCAAAGCAATAACATGTAGGACATGATAAAACGCATTGACCGCATGCCAAATCCACTTCTCCAAGCAAACGCCATATTTCATGATTTAAATTTTTTTGAATCAATTCCGGAAGGTTGCGTACATCTATTTTTCTTTTAAATTTTTGTTTAGTTAATTCTATAACTTTTCTTTTTTCCTCTAGCTCTTTATTGGAGGCTTCTTTACCTTTAATTAATTTAATTAATTTTTCTCCAGTTTCGCTTCCAGATTCAACTAAATAATTTTCATTAATTTTTGTTAATAACAAGTCAAAACCTTTAGTTGGTGTTGGACCTGTGCCCATGGATTCGCAAAAACATGTTTCGCTAGGATTATTGCAAGTTAAAGCTATAGTAATTAAGTTTTCTCTTCTTTTAACATATCTAGGGCATGGAAATTTATCCATAAAAACTTTATCAAGCAAAAGAAAAGCATTTAAATCGCATGAATGAATTCCAAAAATCACCTGTTTCTTTTTAAACTGCGGTTCTTCAGAAGCAACTTCTTCTTTAGTAAACCTTAATAAATTTTCTTTTTGAGGTATAAGATATTTTTTTGGAGGCAAAATTGTTGTTGAATAATCTAATGCTATTTCCTCAAAAGAGTTTACTTCATTAAACTCATAAAGAGACTTTTTTTTCTTAGGTGCTACAACATTGTATTCCTCTAAAAGCTTATTAAAAAAGATTGAAAGATCGCTTTCTTTGCAAACTTTAGCCTTCAAAAATGTTTTTCCTCCTTTTTCTCTTGGCTCATTATAATGCGCTACTCTTTATTATTTTGCAAATTTAAAATTTTTGGTTTGATATATACCTTGATAATTATCAATAATTATTAATATTTAAATTTAACGTCGTTAAAATTTTATTTAATTTCTAGCCTTAATAAATGGAGATTTTTTCTACACCTTTAACATTTAAAAGTTTAGGAATAAGGTTTCCAGGAATTTTCTTTTCTGTTATCAATGTTAATTTAGGTTGAGGTGTTAATTCAGGATCATCAGCTAAAGCTTGACGTATACCTATTCCTTCTTCAGCCAATATTGAAGCTGCTCCAGCTAAAACTCCAACAGCTTTAGGATCTATAGGAGTTATTTCAACAACCCCAAAACCTAAATGTTTTGCAAGCTCCTTTAAAGATAAACCTGCTGACCTAATATTTGTAAATATAATATTTAATTCTTTATTTTCTTGAATAGCTTTAATTGTTTCGCAAACGGTTCTTCTATCTACTCCAGCAAACTTAGCAATTTTAGCTGCTGGAACCTCAATTTCATTGCAATAAATTTTTCCATTATGGTTTATTCTTAAGCCATTTTCAACAAGCACTTTAGCAACTTTTAATCTTTCAGGATGCTTTTTAAAAAATGAAGCAATTCTATTCCACAAGATTCATTACCATGTAAATATGTATTTTTAGGCTTTGTTAAATTAATACTTTACGATAAATATGAAGATAAATAGGCTATTAGGAATATTTTTACTCTAGAAAGATTAAAATACTTCTTTCATCATTAAAAATAGCATTTAACAAATAGGTTAAGTGAGGTTTCCAATTTATGCTAAAAGAAAAAATCGATAAGGAGCATGCGGTTTTTTTAAACCCTGATGAAATGCCAGATTCATGGTATAATATTTTAGCGGATTTTCCAGAACCTTTGCCTCCACCATTAGATCCAAAAACTCTTCAACCAATAAATCCTGAATCGCTTTTTCGCATTTTTGCTAAAGAACTTGTTCTTCAAGAAGCTTCAACAACCCGCTATATTAAAATTCCTGAGGAAGTTAGAGATGCATACCTTAGAATTCCTAGACCAACTCCTCTTATACGCGCTAAAAGACTTGAAAAATTTCTTAAAACTCCAGCTGAAATCTATTATAAATGCGAGCAATTAAGCCCTACTGGAAGCCATAAATCAAATACAGCTATTCCTCAAGCCTATTATAATATGATTCAGGGTGTTGAAAAAGTTGTAACTGAAACAGGAGCTGGACAATGGGGTTCAGCTTTAGCAATGGCTGCTGCAATATTTAATTTAAAATGCACTGTTTATATGACAGCTTCAAGCTATGATAAGAAACCTGGAAGAAGAATAATGATGGAGGTTTGGGGCGCTAAAGTTTATAGATCTCCAAGCGAAAACACAGAATTTGGAAGAAAAATTCTTTCTAAAGATCCTAATCATCCTGGATCTCTTGGAATTGCAATAAGTGAAGCTATAGAAGATGTTCTTAAAGATGAAAATTCTAGATATTGCTTAGGCTCAGTATTAAATCATGTTTTGCTTCATCAAACAATAATTGGTCAAGAAGCTAAAAAACAGTTTGAAATGATAGATGTTTATCCTGATGTTATATGCGGTTGCATTGGTGGAGGCTCAAATTATGCTGGTTTCAGCTATCCATTTATGATGGATAAATTAAAAGGGAAAAAACCTGAAACTGAATTTATAGCTTGCGAACCGAAAGCTGTTCCTTCAACTACAAAAGGTAAATATACTTATGATTTTGGTGATTCAGCGGAAATAACTCCCTTATTAAAAATGTATACAATAGGCCATAATTATTATCCACCGCCAATTCATGGTGCAGGTTTAAGATATCATGGAAAAGCTCCATCAATGTGTTATCTTATAAATAAAGGTTATATGAAGTCTGTAGCTTATGATCAAACTTCTGTTGGTGAAGCTGCAAAAATATTTGCTCAAACTGAAGGGGTGATAACGGCTCCGGAAACAGCTCATGCAATTAAATGCGTTATTGATATAGCTTTGGAATGCAAAAAAACAGGTGAAAAAAAAGTTATAGCATTTAATAATAGTGGTCATGGACTTTTAGATTTAACATTTTATGAAGAGCTTATTGAAGGGAAACTAATTGATTGGGAACCGACAAAAATAACTATTCCAGAATACGTTAAAAACTAAAAAATTTATTTTATTTTTATTTCTTTAAATAAACTTATGAAAATTGATAAGAAAATCCTTAAAGATAATTTATTAAAAGCTATTCTACTTCAAATATCAATTTTTTCAATTTTTCTTGCTATAGTTTATGCAGATAGATGGATTATAGAAGAATTGTTTAAGCCATATAATTTGCTTCATTATACAAGATTATTTCATTGGGTTTTCTTTGATGTTTTATCAAATGTTATTTATGCATGTTTAGGCTTAGTTTATATTGTTGCTAAGGGATTAAAAAACTGGAGGATTGGAGCAACCATATTTTTTGAAGGCTTTATTTTAATTCGTTTAGGTATGGAGGATTTATTTTATTATATACTTTTTAGGGATGTTGTACCATCAAAGCTTCCTTGGCTTAATTATAATCCTGTTTTGGTAGCTTCAACTTTCGCTGTTTCTAAAGCAGGATTAAGCTTATCAATTTTAATTTCAATTTTAATTATATTAACTGTTTGGATGCTGCTAATTTATCGTTATAAAATTTAATCTTTTATAGCTTCTAAAAAGCTTACAACATTCCAAAGTTTAACACGAGTATATGGAGGCATATTTGGATCTTGAGAGATTTCCTCCAGTATAGCTATTGCATTTGAAGCTCTAACACCTAAAGTAAATCTTGAATCTTGAAGTGCATTAATAGTTTCTTTAGCAGCTCTTCTAATATTTCTTGGGGTTGTAGTATCTTGAGAAACTTCAGTTAAAACATTTAAAGCTTGTTTAATTCTTTCCTCATATTCAGCCAATTTTTTAGTTGATTTTCTAGGAGTCATAATAACGCCTCCCAACAAGCCCCTTAAAATAAAAATTTAATTAATTTAAAATTTATTTAGTTTATTTTAAATCTTGCTTTTTATTTATTTCTTATTAAAAGGCTTAAATTTAAATTTATGGTGAAAAATGAATTGAGCGATATTAAACGAATGGCTGATTTATTAAAGTCTGGAGCAAAAATGCTTTCTGAATCATGTCCTATATGCAATACTCCATTATTTGAGTTTAAAGGTGAAGTTTTTTGCGCTAAATGCAATAAGCCTGTAGCAATAGTTAAAGGTTTAAAAGAAGAAGAAAAAATTAAAGCCAATCAAACCTTAAGTTTGTTAGAGCAAAATTTGCTTAAAAAAATATGGGAAGCCAATATTATGCTTCAAAAAGAAAATGATTTTGAAAAACTTTTTAATTTAACGGAAATGATTTCAAATTGGTTAACAATTTTAGAAAAAATTAGAAAGATTAAAACTGAGTAATAATTATTTATCAATCAATTTTTTCAGGTGAATATTCAGCAGTTAAAACTTTTCTTATTTTTTTAGAGATTTTATCGCCTATTCCATCAACTTTTTTTAATTCCTCTTCAGAAGCAGTAAAAACTTTTTCTACAGTTTTAAATTTTTCTAAAAGCCTTCTAGCAATTTTAACATTAACATTTGGTAAGCCAGCAACTAAATATTCTTGAAGCGCAGTTAAACTTAAAGGTTTTTTTTCACTTCTAATTTTAGGTTCCCTTTTTTCAATTATTTGCTCTCTTTTAGCAAGGCTGAAAATAAATAAGGCTGATTCAAAAAAATCTCTAGTATAAACCAGGGATAAATTAAAATCTGTTATTAAACTTGAAATAGCGCCCATAATAGCTTTAGGGTTTAAATTTCTTTCAGTAGATAAAGGATTACCTTCAATTAATAATATAGGTTTTTCATAATATTCCTTCATTTTTTTAGCTTGCTCAAATAATCTTCCATCAATTATTGAAGAGCAAAAATCTTCAGAGGTTTTTCTTTCAATAATTATTTTATCGCTTACTATGAAGTCTCCGCATTCAAGAATCTTTAATTCTATAATTGCGCCAAGCTTAGATAATTCATTTATTACTTTAGAATTTACTTCTCGAGAATCCGCAATTATTTTTATAATTTCAACCCTTTTATTTTTATCTTTATTAAATAAAAAATCTTCCATTTTAGATTGTTCTTTTCGCATTTCAACCATAAGTAAAATCCCTAAAACTTTAAGATATAAAAAGTAAAAGTAGCTTTAATAAACATAACTTTTAAAAGCAAGATTTAAACAAATACAAGGTTAAACAAGAAAGCTTAATTTTCAACTTTAATTAAAAATTAGTGAGTTAGTTTGAGTGCTTTAGAAACTTTAGGTAAATCATTAAGGGAAGCTGTTAAAAAACTTTTAGGAAAATCAATAGTGGATGAAGCGGCTGTTAAAGAATTAATTAGAGATTTGCAAAGAGTTCTTCTTCAATCAGATGTAAATGTAAAACTTGTTTTTGAATTATCCAAAAGAGTTGAAGAAAAAGCATTAAAGGAAGCTTTACCACCTGGAATTTCAAGAAAGGAACATATAATTAAGGTTCTTTATGATGAACTTACTAAGATTTTAGGTGAAAAACCTGCAGAAATAGATTTTGCTAAAGAAAAGAAAAAAGTTATAATGCTTGTTGGAATTCAAGGTTCAGGTAAAACAACTGGCGCTGTAAAAATAGCTAGGTTTTATCAAAAAAGAGGTTTAAAAACAGCATTGATTTGTGCTGACACTTATAGGCTTGGAGCTTACTCGCAATTGCAACAGTTAGCAAGCAAAATTGGAATTCCAGTTTATTGGGAAGAAAATTCTAAAGCTGAAGAAATCGCTTTGCATGGAAAAGAAAAATTTATTAAAGAAGGGTATGATCTTATAATAATTGATACAGCTGGTCGACATAAAAATGAAAATGAACTTATGGAGGAAATGAGAAGATTAACTGAGCTTGTAAAACCTGATGAAGTTATGTTAGTTATAGATGGTACAATTGGTCAACAAGCTTATACGCATGCAGAAGCATTTAATAAATCAACTAACATAGGTTCAATTTACGTTACAAAACTTGATGGATCAGCAAGGGGAGGAGGCGCATTATCAGCTATAGCTGCTACTGGAGCAAAAATTAAGTTCATAGGTGTGGGAGAAGACATAGAGGATATAGAACCTTTTGTTCCATCAAAATTTGTTGGTAGACTTTTAGGTATGGGAGATTTAGAAGCTTTACTTGAAAAAATTAAGGAGGTTGAAGAAAGCTTAACAAAAAAAGAGGCTAAAGCAATTTTAGAAGGAAAATTTACCCTAAAAGATCTTTATAATCAAATGAATGCTTTAAAACGTATGGGTCCATTAAAAAAGCTTTGGAAAATGCTTCCAGGTGGTGTAGAAATTCCAGAAGATCAAATTGAAATTATCGAGAAAAAACTTGGAGCTTGGAGAGTAATAATTCAATCGATGACTAAAGAAGAAATTGAAGATCCAAAAATTATTGATTCCTCAAGAATTAAAAGAATAGCAAGAGGTTCCGGAAGAACCGAAAAAGAAGTAAAAGAACTTATAAACCAATATTTTAATATGAAACGAATGATTAAAACTTTAAAGAGAAGAAAAGCGCTTTTAATGAAGAAGCTTCCATTTTCATCTTAAATAAAAAATATAGTAAAGGAGGGTTAAATTATGGGTAAACGCTCTAAAGGTTACCGTTCAAGAACACGTTATTTATTAAGGAAAAAACCTAGAGAAAAAGGGAAAATAGGGTTAAGCAGAATTCTTCAAGAATATAAAATCAATGATAAAGTGCTTATTGATATAAACCCTAGTATTCATAAAGGGATGCCTCATAGAAGATTTCATGGAAAAATAGGGATTGTAAAAGGGCAAAGAGGAAAAAGCTATATAATTGAAGTTAGATTTGGAGATAAAGTAAAGGAAACTATTGTTAGACCCGAGCATTTAAAGCCTATTTAACTTATTTAATAAGGCTAAAAAGGGATTTTAAATGCCTCGAAAAATAATTAATGAAGAAAACATTACCATTGCTGAAGCCAAGCATATTCTTGAAAAAGCTATAAAAAATAGAGAGGATGCGGGGGAATTTCAAAAAAGAGCAGCAGACTACTTAATGAAATTTGCTAAACTAGAAGCTCAACAAGCTAAAAAACTTGTAAAAGAATTAATTAAACAATTTAAAATTGAAGATGTTGAAGCAATTCAAATTGTAAATTGTATGCCTGAAAGCATAGAAGAAATTAGAACAATACTGGCTGGTAAAGGAAAAATTATTGAAAGCGAAAAGCTTAAAGGAATCTTAGATGTTTTAAATAATTATCGTAAATAAAGTGTTTAAATAAAAATAAAATAGTTTTTCTAAAAACTTTGTTTTGGTTTAGTTGGGACAGCCTTAAATATTTAATAAAATTTCTGAGTTGAAAAGTTTTGATTAAAAGTAAAGATAATAAAGAATTAAAGATTTCTCATTCATTTAAACCTTCTCAAAAAATTTATGAAGAGTATGGTTATGTTTTAGATTTTTTACCTTACGGTAAACAATATAAAGAAAAATTTAAACCTATTGTTTTTCCTATAGCTCAGGTTATAGGAGAAAAATACTTTACGTTACTGGAAGTAAAATTAAAACCTAATGTTGAAGTTAAAATTAGAGATAGGCTATATATTGGTAAAGAAAAGGAAAGAGATAAAGTTGATAGAGTTATAGGACGAATAAGTTATGATGAATTAACAGCTACAGCTAAATCAGAATTGTTGGCTACACTTGAAGAGCTTGTGAAAAATCAAGAACAAAGATTTGTCGCTTTCTTTAATAAAGCTCAAGCAATAACTCCAAAAATGCATTCGCTAGAGCTTTTACCATCTATTGGAAAGAAATCTATGTGGCAAATAATAAATGAACGGGAAAAAAAACCTTTTGAAAGCTTTAAAGATATTCAAGAAAGAGTTGGAATTTCAAATTTAGCAAAAATAATAGCAAAGAGAATTTTGGAGGAATTAAGTGGAGAATCAAAATATATATTGTTTATGAGGCCTTCTTAAGAATGAAAAGCTTTTATGGATTAAAACTTAAAAGAAAGCTTGGTCAACATTTTATTTTAAACACAGAAATACTTTCAAAACTTGTTGAGTATGCTGAAATTAACTCTAAAGATACAGTTTTAGAGGTGGGCGCAGGTTTAGGTAATTTAACTGCTTTAATAGCTGAAAAAGCTGGAAAAGTCATAGCTGTTGAAAAAGATTTGCGTTTCACTAAAGTTTTAAAAGAAAGATTTAGAAAAAATAGCAATGTTGAAATTGTTGAAGGGGATATTTTAAAAATCGGTTTAAACCTTCCATATTTTAATAAAATTATAGGAAATATTCCATATTATATATCTTCAAAATTTATTTTATTAATGTTAAAGCTAAAATTTAATTTAGCGGTTTTAACTTTACAAAAGGAATTTGCTGAAAGATTAATTGCTCAACCTGGAACAAAAGAATATGGAAGAATTACAATAGCAGTAAATCGGAAAATGCATGTAGAAATTTTAGAAACACTACCTAAAACCATGTTTATTCCAAAACCTAAAGTTGATTCTTCAATAGTTAGATTTAAACCTAAAAATGTTAAAACTCAAGTTAATGAAGAATTTTTTGAAGAGTTTGTGAAAAATCTTTTTACTCAAAAAAGAAAAAAACTCAGCAAGGTTTTATTAAAATTTTTAACAAATTATGGTGAGGAAGGAAAAAAGATATTTTATGCATTGCATATTCCTGAAAAAAGAGTTTATGAACTTTCAATAGAGGAATTAGAAGCTTTATCAAATCAAATAACTTCTAAACTTAATATAACTGTTTTAAAACGGGTTTAAAAATGGTTGAAATTAGAGTTGTTTTAGTTGAGCCAGAATATGAAGCTAATATTGGTTACATAGCTAGAGCAATGAAAAATTTCGGTTTAAATGAATTATATTTAGTTAAACCTAAAGTAAAGTTAACTAATGAAGCTTTAATTTTTTCTGTTCATGCTAAAGATATAGTAAAAAAGGCAAAAATTGTAAATTCTATTCAAGAAGCTATTGAAAAAGTTGATGTGGTTATAGGCACAACTGCTAAACCAGCTAAATCTAAAAAAAATATTTTAAGAGAAGCTGTTAAACCTGAAGAAGCAGCTATAAAAATTGCAGGTTTAAATGTTAAGGCAGCTTTATTGTTTGGTAGAGAAAGCAGCGGGTTATCTAATGAAGAATTAAGTTTATGCGATTTAATTTTATCTATACCAGCTAGCGATGAATATCCTACATTAAATGTTTCTCATGCAGCAGCAATAATTTTTTATGAATTTTATAAAGCTACTAGATTTATGGAGAAACCTAAAGAAAAAATTGAGGGGCACCATTTAGCAAGGCTTATAAACCTTTTTAATGAAGTAACCTTAAAGTTAAATATGCCTAACCATAAATTAAAACTTGCTCAAACAGCTTTTCATAAAATGCTTTTAAAAGGTATTACAACTTCAAGAGAAGCTACTTTAATGCTTGGAGTTTTCAGAAAAATCCGAAGCAAATTAATATCTTAATTAATAAAAAATTTGTTATTGCTTAATAATAAAAAATCAGTTTTTCTTTTTAAGCTTAAAAAGAAAACTTTATAATTTAAGATTATTTATCTCGAATTAAACAAGGAGGAAAAAGGGGAAAATTTAATGAGAGGAAAAAATTATAGGCAACCTAAAGGTCAACCCTATGCTAGAATAGAATATATTCATGGAGCACCTCCACCTAAAATATCCAAATTTATTATGGGAGATACTAAAGGAGATTTTGAATATTGTGTATCTTTAAAAGTTAAGAATGATGTTCAAATTCGTCATAATGCCTTAGAAGCCGCTAGAGTAGCAGCAAATAAATCTTTAATTAATGATCTTGGAGAATCTGGATATATGATTAAAGTTAGGGTTTACCCTCATATTGTTTTAAGAGAAAACAAAATGATTGCTACTGCTGGTGCAGATAGGCTTCAAGAAGGAATGAGAAGAGCTTTCGGTAAACCTATTGGAAGAGCCGCTAGAGTGAAAGCTGGAGAACCCATAATAGAAGTTTATGTTAATGAACCGGCAATTCAATATGCTAAAAAAGCTTTAAAGGCGGCTTCTTCAAAAATTCCTACACCATGCAAAATAGAAGTTGAAAAAATTGAAGAAGCTAAAATTTAAATATTTAAAGTAAATTGGAGGTGTAAATTAATTATGAAGGCTAAGGATAAAGCATTTATTTTATGGTTTGATGAAATAACTAAAGAGGATACTCCAATAGTTGGAGGTAAATCTTCAAGTTTAGGAGAAATGATTCAAAAAACAGGTGTTCCAGTACCTTATGGTTTTGCTACAACAGCTTATGCATATAGATATTTCTTAAAGAAAGCTGGGTTAGAAGAGAAAATTAAGGAAATTTTGATGGAGCTTAAAGATCCAAATGATACTAAAACATTGCAGAGAGTTGGAAAAAAAATTAGGGAATTAATTATTAAAGCTGAAATGCCTAAAGAACTTGCCGAAGAAATTAAAAATGCTTATATGGAATTAAGTAAAAAAGTTGGTGAAGAAAATCCATTTGTAGCTATTAGATCTTCAGCTACAGCTGAGGATCTTCCTGATGCAAGCTTTGCCGGTCAACAAGAAACCTTTTTAAACGTTTCTACAGCAGAAGAAGTTGTGGAAAAAGTTAAAGAATGCTATGCTAGTCTATTTACAGATAGAGCCATATTTTATAGAACACAAAAAGGTTTTAATCATATGGCTGTTGCTCTTTCAGCAGCTGTTCAATTAATGGTTTATTCCAAAGCTGCTGGAGTAATGTTTACGCTTAATGTAGCTAATGGTGATGAAAGTCAAATTTTAATTGAAGCAAGTTATGGTTTAGGTGAATATGTGGTTCAAGGAAAAGTAACTCCAGATGAATATTATGTTAGAAAAAGCGATCTTAAGATAGTTCAAAAGGTAATTCCAAAGAAAACTATTCAATTAATTAGGAAACCTAATGGTGGAACAGAAGAAGCACCCGTTCCAAAAGAACTTCAAGATAAGCAAGTTTTAACAGATGAACAAATCATTGAATTAGCTAAATATGCTTTAGCTATAGAAAAACATTATAACCGTCATATGGATATTGAATGGGGTTTGGATGAAAGAAACAATAAACTTTGGATTCTTCAAGCTAGACCAGAAACTGTTTGGAGTCTAAAGAAACCTGCTGCAGAAACCAAATTAACAACGGTTGTTGAAAGAAAAGTTATAGCTAAAGGGTTACCTGCTTCACCTGGTGTTGCATTCGGAAAAGCTCATATTATAATGAATGTTGATGAACTAAAAGATTTTAAAGAAGGGGAAATTTTAGTTACTGAAATGACAGCTCCAGATTGGGTTCCAGCCATGAGAAAAGCTAAAGCCATAGTTACCAACAGCGGAGGCATGACTTGTCATGCAGCCATAGTTAGTAGAGAGCTTGGAATTCCATGCATTGTTGGAACAGCAAGCAAAGGTGCTCCTGCCACAGAAGCTATAAAAAATGGTTCAGAAATAACTGTTGATGCTACAAATGGTGTAATATATGAGGGTGTTATTGAAGATTTAATTAAAAAGGAAGCACCACAATTAATGGAAGCTGGAACTGCTGCACCTCAAGCAGTTCAAGAGGTTTATCCAGTTACTGGAACAAAAGTTTTAGTAAATTTAGGGGAACCAGAAATAGCTGAAAAAGTAGCTAAGCTTCCATGCGATGGAGTAGGATTAATGCGAGAAGAATTTATATGGGCTTCTGAAATAGGAGAACATCCACTTTACTTAATTAAAATAGGAAAGCCCGAAAAAGTTATTGATAAGCTTGCTGAAGGAATCAGAAAAGTTTGTCAAGCCATGTATCCTAGACCAGTAGTTTTAAGATTTAGCGATTTTAAAACAAGCGAATATAGAAACTTAAAGGGAGGAGAAGAATTTGAACCTGAAGAACCTTCAGCGCTTCTTGGTTGGAGAGGCGCTTCAAGATATTATGATCCAAAATATAAAGAAGCTTTCAAACTTGAAGTGAAAGCTGTAAAAAAAGTTAGGGAAGAATATGGTCTTAAAAACTTATGGGTAATGCTTCCATTTGTAAGAACAGTTGAGGAAGCTGAAAAATGCGTTAAAATTCTTGAGGAAGAAGGATTAAAAAGAGGACCAGACTTTAAGGTTTGGTTAATGGCTGAAATACCAAGCAACATTATTTTAGCTGATCAATTCAATAAGTTTGTTGATGGATACAGCATAGGATCAAATGATTTAACAATGTTGATTTTAGGTTGCGATAGAGATAACCCAACTGTAAGCAAAATTTTTGATGAAAGAGATTTAGCTGTTAAAAGAGCTATAAAACACTTAATTGATGTAGCCCATAAAGATGGAAAAACAGTTTCTATTTGCGGGCAAGCTCCAAGCGTGCATGGACCAGACTTCATAAGATTTTTAATTGAAGCTGGAATAGATTCTATTTCAGTTAATCCTGATGCAGTTATTCAAGTTAAAAAATGGGTAGCAAGCATTGAACAAAGAATAATTTTAGAAAAGGCTTTAGGGAAAGGTTTAGCTGAGGATCCATTGCTAAAATGGGATCCATAAAACCCTTTTTATTTTTCTTTAACCATTGAAACCAATTTTAAATCATGATTTAAATGTATAATTTAGAAGAAGAGGAATTAATAAACGCGATAAAAAAGAGGGCTGCAAAAAGAGTTCTTCTTCAATTCCCAAATGGATTAAGAAAATATGCTTTTAAATTAGCTAAAAAAATCGAGGAAGAAACAAATGTTGAAGCAATTATTTCAGCTGATCCATGTTATGGTGCTTGCGATTTAGCAATTGAAGATTTAAAACATGTTAATGCTGATTTACTAATTCATTATGGTCATGCAAAAATTCCAAATTTAAAATTTGAAAATATAATATTTATTGAAGCTCGTTCCAAAATAGATGTTGAACAAGCAGTTTTAAAAGCTGCAGAAATTTTTAAAAATGAAGAAAAAATAGGTTTATTAACTACAATTCAACATATAGATTTTTTAACTAAAGCAAAAACTATTTTAGAAAATATTGGAAAAAAAGTTTATATTGGGAATCCTGGCAAAAAAACTATTTATAAAGGGCAAATTTTAGGCTGTGATTTAACAGCTGCTAAAGATATAGCTGATAAAGTTGAAGGTTTTATTGTTATTTCAGGTGGAAATTTTCATGGATTAGGTGTTCAATTAACAACCGGAAAAAAAACAGTTGTGGCAGATCCTTTTCTTAATGAAGCTAGAATTTTAGATGAATTAGTGAAAGCAACAATTAGAAAAAGATGGATTCAAATATCAAGATTTTCCGAATGCAAAAACATTGGGGTTTTATTAATTTTAAAAAGCGGACAATTAAATTTAAAATTAGCTGAAAAAATGAAAAATGAAATTGAGAAAAAAAAGAAGAAAAGCATTTTAATTTGCGTTAGAGAAGTAACCCCTGAAAATTTAAATTCATTTATAGATGTGGAGGCTTTTGTTAATACAGGTTGCCCAAGAATCCCTATTGAAGATCAATTAAAATTTGAAAAACCAATTTTAAATCCTGAAGAAGCTTTAATAGGTTTGGGGGTTATTCCCTGGGAAAACTATGGAAAAACTCTATTAGAAAAAAACATTTAGAAATTATTTTAAGCAAGCTTAAAGTTAGTTCAAACCTTAAATATGAATTAGAGCAATATCCCATTCCTTCAGATGTTGCTGCAGAAATTTTATTTATAGCTTCTCAAATTTACAATGATATAAAAAATCGAAGAGTTATAGATTTAGGTTGCGGTTCAGGTTTTTTAGCTATTGGAGCAGCAATTTTAGGCGCTAAAGAAGTTGTAGGAGTTGATTTAGATTTAAACGCTATTAAAATAGCTAAAATAAATGCTAAAACAGCTAAAGTAGAAGATAAAATTCAATGGATTGTAAGCGATATATCCTCTATAATTGGTAAATTTGATGTTGTTCTTCAAAACCCTCCTTTTGGAGTGAAAAAAAGAGGTGCTGATATTTTATTTTTAAAGAAAGCTCTTGAAATAGGTAAAGTAATTTATACACTTCATAAATCAAGCGAAGAAAACAGAAAGTTTATAAAAAATAAAGTACTAAATGAAAAAGGAGTAATTTCAGCTATTTTCCAAATGAATTTAACTATTCCAAGACTTTTCAATTTTCATCATAAAAGGAAACATACTATAAAAGTTGATTTATATAGGGTAGTTAAAAATGATGATGAACAAAAGAAAAGTTGAGTTTGTTACTCCTGGAGATAAATTAGGAGTTGTAGAAGAGTTTTCTCCAGGTTTAGGAACCTATGAAGTTAATGGAGTAATTTATGCTAAAGTTACAGGTTTAGCTACTAAAGATTTTATAAATAAAAGAATCTATGTTAAACCATGCGTTAAGCAACCTATTGTTCCAAATGAAGGGGATGAAGTTTTAGGTATAGTTACAGGAGTGCAAGATAAAGTGGCTATAATAAGCTTATTTTCTATTAAAAATGTTTTTTTACAAAAACCATTTACAGGTTTTCTTCATATTTCAGTTTCAAGCCATAAATTTGAAAAAACAATGAGTGATGTATGTAAACCTACCGATATAATTAAAGCTAAAGTTTTTAGTATAAATAATGGTGCTCTTCAATTAACAACAGCTGGAGAAAACTTGGGAGTTATATTAGCTTATTGCTCTCTTTGCGGAAATGAATTAAATTTAAAAAGCAGCAAAGGTGTATTAGAATGTAAAGTATGCGGTAATATTGAATATAGAAAAATAGCTAAAGATTATGGTTTTAAAAATATTGGGGGAGAAAAAAATTGAATATTACAATAGTTAAAGAAAATGAGAAAGAAATCAAGTTGGAATTAGATGAAACCCATACTTTTTGTAATCTTCTTCAAGCAATATTGCTTGAAGATGAAGATGTTGAAATAGCAGGTTATGATGTTCCTCACCCCCTATTTAAAAAAGCAGTTTTTTACATTAGAGTTTCAGGTAAGGAAACAGCAAGAGAAGCTTTAAAGAAAGCATTAAAAAAAATAAAATCTCAAACAGAGGAATTTATGAGAAAGTTTGAGGAAATATCTTAAAAGAATTGAATAAAAAATTGCTTAAAGAAATAATGCTTGATAAAAAGCTTGCAAGATTTGGAGATTCCCTTTTAAATTTTCTATATTCTTTTGCGCTTACAAAAAGAAGAGGGGAACCAACAGGAGAAAAGGTAAGCGATGAAATTCTAGCAACTGCAGCTAAAAATGTTGGAATTAAAAGTTTTTTACCATCAAGATTAAGCAAAGGCGAAATAGCAAATTCTATTGAAGCACTGCTTGGATACGCATGGTTAAAAAATAAAGTTTCAATTGAAGAATTAATAACAATTGAAGAAGAAATCGATGAACCAGTTAAAGCAATTGAGAAGCTTGCTAAAATTCTTTTAGAAAAGTTAAGCAAGTGAGAGAAATGTGAAAGCATTTATAAAAAAAGAAGTTCGAGCAATAGGGTTTGATGATGGAGGCGTTAATTCTAAAAGCATTATTGGAGTTATTTTTAGAGGAAATATATGCCTTGAAGGTTTAATCAAGCTTGAAGCGGCATATAACATAAATGTTACAGAGGAAATAATTAAAGCTTTAAAATCTTCACCTCATTTTAAACAATTAAGAATAATAATGCTGAATAAAGATGTTTTAATTGGAGAAAAAATTGATTTGCAAAAAATTTATGAAGAAACAAGGTTGCCAGTTATAGTATTTTATAGAAGAAAAATTTTAAAAAAAGGTTTTTCCGCAATAAAAATTAATAAAAGAAAAATTTACTTTAAAGCCGTTGGTTTAAACCAAGATTTAATTAAAGAAGTTTTAAAAAATTTTTCATTAAAAAAAGGTTTTCCTGAACCTTTAAGAGTAGCTTTTTTAATTGCAAAAGCTTTTAAACGTTTTAAACACAGTGCTTCATGAAAAAGTTTAAATTAAACGCAAGCTAACTCAAACAAGAATAACTTTATTGTAGAGGGGTTTTAATTGCAGTTTTGCCCTAAATGCGGTACCGCCCTTACTCCAACAAAAATAAATGATAAAATAGTATTAAAATGTATGAAATGCGGTTATGAAACTGAAAAAACTGAAAAATCCGTTACTAAAGTGTTTCAAGAAAAAGAAAAAATAGTTGTTGTTGGTAAAGAAGAAGAAAAAATAAGAACAATGCCTAAAGTTAAAGCTGAATGCCCTAAATGCGGAAATAGAGAAGCTTTTTATTGGATAGTTCAAACAAGAGGCGCTGATGAATCTTCAACACAATTTTTTAGATGCACTAAATGCGGTTATACCTGGCGTGAATTATCATAAACTGATATAAAAAAGCTTTATTTTTTATTAATTCATTAAACTTTATTAATTATTCAAAAGATTAAAAAAATGGGGAAAAGCATGTTTAAAGCTATAGTTTCAGATGCAAAACTTTTACGAAATATTTTAGCAGCGGTTTCAACGCTTGTAGAAGAAGTAGATCTTAACATGAATGAAGAAGGAATAAGCCTTAAAGCTTTAGATCCAAGCCATGTGGCTATGGTAAGTTTAAATTGGCCTAAGCAATCATTTGAAAAATATGAATGCGATAAATTAACTAAAATAAGAATTAACTTAAGCAATATGGAGAAGCTTTTAAAAAAAGCTAAAAGCGATGAAAATGTTGAAATAGATTATGATGAAGCTTCAAGAAAATTAACTATGATTCTTAAGGGGAAAATCACCAAAAAATTTGTTGTACCAACTTTAGAGGCTGGTGAAGAAGAGGCGCCTTCTCCAAAATTAACTTTTAACGCTAAAGTTAAAATTCTTTCAAGCAGTTTAAAGGAAATGATTGATGATGCTGAAGCAATAGCCGACAATGTTACATTAGAGGCAACTCAAGAAAAATTTATTGTTAATGCAACTTCAGAATTAAGCAATGCAACTTTTGAAGTTGAAAAAGGAAGTGAAGCTCTTTTAGAGCTTGAAGTTAAAGAGCCTTCAAAAGCAACTTTTAATTTAAACTTTTTAGCTGAAATGGTTAAGGCTGGAGCTTCAACATCAGAAATAGCAACATTAGAGTTTTCAACAAATATGCCTATTAAGCTTGAGTTTAATTTAATTCAAGCAAACTTAGTTTATTATTTAGCTCCTAGAATAGAAACAACTTAACATGTTAACTACTATTGATTTAGCTAAATATCCATTTGTTAAAGAAGCTGCTGAATATATTAAAAGTTTAGGGCTTAAAATAGATGAGTTAACCTCAGCTGAATTTACTGAAATAGTTAATAGAGCTGAAGAAAGAATAAAAGAAGCCTTAATAAACACTAAAATTTCAAAGGATTGGTTAAGAAATGATATTGAAATTTTATCATTTCCAACAGCAATTCTTTTGTTAAATAAAATTAAAGATGAAAAAATTAAACGAAGATATGCTTTATCAGAAGCTAAAAGAGCATATGAATTTTTAATAAATGAGGAAAATGAAAAAATTCTTTATATAGCTAAAGAAACCTTTAATTGGAAAATAGATTTTGCTAACATAACAATTAACAATAAATTTTTCATTTTTAAAATTCATTTTTTAAATTATTTAAGAAATGCTGTAAAAATTAAGGATGCTAAATGGAAGTTAACCAATAGAATTTTAAGAGAAGGCTATGTTTACATAACTAAAGAGGAAGCTGTAAGGCTTCTTGAAGAAGAAATTCAAAGAAAAATTTTAGCTAAAATAGAAGATTCAAAAATTGAAATTAAAAATTTTGAGGAACAAATAAAAAGGATAATTGGATATTCAAATAAATTAAGTTTTGCTTCATCTACAGATTTACCTAAAACAATTGTGTTTTCAGCATTTCCACCATGCATAAAAAAAATTTATGAATCTATAAAGTCTGGAGGGCATGCATCTCACATAGAAAGATTCACTTTAACAGCTTTTCTTTTAAATATAGGTTTAAAACCTGAAGAGGTAACTCAAATTTTTAGGGAAGTTTCAGATTTTGATGAAGAAAAAACAAGATATCAAATTGAGCATATAGCAGGTGCAAGAGGTTCAGGAATTAAATATGCTCCACCAAAATGTTCAACTTTAAAAACTTATGGCTTATGCATAAATCAAGATGAATTATGCAATAAAATAATGCATCCATTAACCTACTATAAAAAAGCGTTAAAACTTTGGAGAAAAAAAGTTGATAGAAGATTACATTAAAAAAAAGTTTTCAGAATATTATCGTTTATTTTCCTGGAGAATTAAAGAACCTAAAGAAATCACTAAAAGAGAATTCGGTTTTCTTCTTTTTAAAGAAAAAATTATGGTTCGTCATAAAAGTTTTTTAAATATCAATAATCTTCGAGAATTTATTAAAACAATTGTTCCATCAGATGTTTATTATTCTTCAGCTTATTATTTAAAGCCTGAAGAAGAAATGAAAAATAAAGGATGGCTTGGTGCAGATTTAATATTTGATATAGATGCTGATCATATAGATACTTTATGCAAAAAAGAGCATGATAAATGGATTTGTAAAAACTGTGGTTATATAGGTAAAGGAGCTTCTCCAGAAAATTGTTTAAAATGTGGAGAAAATAAAATTCAATCTGAAACATGGATTTGTCAAAAATGCTTGGATAAAGCTAAAGAAGAAGCATTAAAACTAATAGATTTTTTAACAGAAGATTTTGGATTTAAAAAGGATAATATTAAAGTGTATTTTACAGGCCATAGAGGTTACCATATTCATGTGGATTCAAAAGAAGCATTAGAATTAACCAGTGAGGAAAGAAAAGAAATAATTGATTATGTAATGGGTATTGGAATAGACTTAAACCTTTTAAATTTTTTAAATCTTGCTAAAGAAGAGCAAACCTACGGTTGGATTAAAAGAATAACTTCTGCTATAAACTTTAATTCATTAAAAAAACCTATAACCAAAAAGAAATTACGTGAAATTCAATCTATTATTAAAGATAAAGCGGTTAAAGTAGATGCTGTAGTAACTATGGATATCCATAGATTAATAAGGCTTCCAGAAACATTAAATGGTAAAACAGGTTTAAGAGCAGTTAAAATAGATTTAAATCATTTTGAGAAATTTAATCCTTTTGTTGAAGCAGTTGCTTTAGAAAAGGGAGAAGAAAAAATTTACATTAAAGAAGCGCCTAAATTTTTCTTGGGAAAAGAAGAATTTGGACCTTATAAAAATGAGAAGGCAACTCTTTCAACAGCAGCAGCTTTACTTTTAATTTGTAAAGGAAAAGCTGAACCAGTGAAT
>Ga0272449_1001188_pt1 | contig 27649 bp, 31 predicted proteins | sample YNPCB0241_FD_198679 | JGI IMG/M metagenome (GOLD analysis project Ga0272449, IMG submission 198679) | Hot spring sediment microbial communities from Yellowstone National Park, WY, United States - YNP-CB-024-1 | ecosystem: Environmental > Aquatic > Thermal springs > Hot (42-90C) > Sediment... | reverse complement strand
CAGATCTTTCACTTTCAATGCAAGCGATAAGCGTGCTACCCGTCCCCAAAAAAGGATCTAGAACCAGCTGGCCTCTTTTCGTGAAGAACTCAATGAACTCTTTCACAAGAGATTCAGGAAAAGCTGCCGGATGTAAGAGTTTGGCGTTTTCTCTTGGAGTAGGGCGGTGAATAAACCACGTTTTGGTAAACTTGATCCACTCTTTACCACTTAATTCATTAAGTCTATTGACGATCTTCTTGTTCTGAACCGCTCTCATCACTTCTCTAACTTATTACCAGCAAGTTAGTAATTAAGTATTGCTGCAGATAGAGGTCAAATAGCGTGTAAGAATGATTTATCCTTACCATCGCTCATATACTTCTTTGCATCCACGCGGGACTTGTTTCGCTAAAAATTAAGGCGGAATTGTAAGAAGCGTTCAGCACCTCATAAAACGCTCAAGATAAATAGAGTGATTCAAAAAACACCTTCCACGATAGATAAAGCTACATACCCTGTTATTCGAAGACCTCACAAGACAAAAGGCGAGAAGCTAGAACTGGGAGGTGATGCAACCCAAGATGCACAGGTTCGCGAATATGACAAACATCCATCGTTGAAGAACTGTTCAAGGCTGCTCTCGAAGGGGAGTCAGAATCCCAACCCTGCTACTCAACAGAGACTTCTACACCACCAACACCATAAACACACTCAACAGGCTCAAAGTCAAGTACATCATGCCTGCTGTTAAGAACAGCAGGGTAAAGCAGATCATAGAAGACCACTATAACCACCTCGCCCAAAACACAATCAAACTCACCACAAGAAAAAATGACGTTGAAGAAGCATCATTCAACCCAACCTTACACACAAAGAAGGATCAAGGTTAAAGACGACCTCCCTAGCCATTCTAAGAAAAGCAGCCTCCTCCAACCTCATGAACTTTTCATAAGCCCTTCAATTCCTCTTCCGCCTCTCTCCTCTCAAAGGTATGACCGCTCAAAAGCCCATCACCTGCCAACTCTAAATGCGAACCAAATGATGAGACAAACTTCGAGATACAACAAAATTGATATATAGTACGCCCCTAGACGCCATAAATAGTATGGTTTCCGAGGTTTCGTTTGACTTCAACCTAAGTAAATTTAATAAACTTTGACAGAGGAGGTTTCATGTATGATTGACCGTGAAAAAGTCACGCGGGCGATAATAAACCTATTCAAGGTTAATCTCTGCTTAGGTGAAGATGAAAAGGTGCTCATCTTATCTGACGCCCCTACTCCAAATGAATGGAGAACTCTGCATCCGGATTTCCTAGCATCAATGGTTAAAAGAGTCATGTTGGCTAGAGTTGTCAGCGATGTTGCTAAGGAGGCATTTAGAACTAGCAAGGTAGAGACCTGGATTTACCCTTCCGTTGGAGGACACGGGAGGGATCTCCCAGATGATGTGGCGGCTAAGATGCTCGCCAGCAACGTGGTAGTTGGTATTACGACATACTCCCTAACGCATACCACTGCAACTAAAAAGGCAACAGAAGCTGGTGCAAGGGTAATAAGCATGCCTTCGGTGGAGCCGGAGATGTTTTATCCAGGCGGCGCAATAGACGCTGATTACAAAGCGATAGCCGCAGACACACTAAAGATGTTCGAACATTTAGTCAAAACAGATGTTGTGCACATCAGAAGCGACGATGGCACAGATCTAAGCTTCAGCATAAAAAGTAGAAGATGCTGGGCCGAAACCGGGATATTGTCAAAAGACTCTGCGATGAAGGTAGGCAATTTACCTGCAGGTGAAGCGTCGGTTGCCCCAGTAGAAGGCACCGCAGAAGGAGTTATTGTCGTTAAAGCAAACTGGTACCCCAGACTAGACACAGACATGATTCTACTTGTAGATAAAGGTGTGGTAAATGACGTTCAAGGAGGCGGTTCTGTAGGTGAAGAGTTACGTGACTTTCTTAAACCTCAAGAACAGCAGCAACCGTATATACTGAGACGTAACATCGCAGAGCTCGGAATAGGAACAAATCCCAACGCGAAGAGAACCGACAATGTTTTGGAGGCGGAAAAGATCAAGGGTACGGTTCACATAGGGATAGGAAGCAACTTCTTTCTAGGAGGAAGTGTCAAAACAGACTTTCACACCGACTTCGTTGTACCGAAGCCCGATGTATTATTCGACGACAAACTTATAATAAGAAAAGGAACGTGGTTAATCTGATAAAGATCGCATCGGGTTTACTGCAAAAATTTTTATTTGCTGGCAACGCAGATCAGATCTGCGTTGCCAGCAAATAAAATCTAGGGTTCAAGCCAAGCGTTCTTAGAAAGCGCTTTGTTTACTATGATAGAGCCCCAGTAGTGTGGATCTGTCACCGTGTAGCCTTTAAGTTTATCAGACCAGCCTTGGATTCTTGGAACATAGTATAGATAGACTTGGTAGGCTCTTTCGATCTCGATTCGTGTTAACTGGTTTACTATCTCTTTTCTCTTTTGGAACTCTGTAGTCTTGCCTAGCCGCTCTATTAGCATATCAATCTCCGTATCGTTTACGTTACATAGATTCCATCCCTTGGAATGTAAGAAAGTATACCACAGTGCGTATGGTGAGGGGTTGGCCTCGTCGTGTATAGCCATGTCGAACTTCCTTTTACTGAATAGGTCTTCGACGAATATGGAGAAGTCTACGTTCTTTATCTTCACACGTATGTTAGCTTCAGCAAGTTGTTGCTGTAGGATTGTTGCTATATTAAGCCCGTTGGCGAATACTCCAGCTACCTCGATCTCTACATCTATTCCGTTGGGATAACCCGCTTCAGCTAAGAGCTGCTTTGCCTTAGATATATCTCCACGTGGAGGATAGCCCTTGATATCAGGATTGTACCAGGGATCGTTTAAACCTGGTATGAGCGTGCCTACGGCGGGGATACCATAGCCTAGCTCTACTGCCTTTATGAGCGCCTCTCTATTAATGGCGTAGTTAATTGCTTGCCTGACCTTTATGTTCTGCAGAACTGGGTTACCTTTCTCTGGATGAACGTTTATGCTGATTACGAAGAGCCTAGTTGCACCGCCACTCTTGACTATAACGCCACTTTGGTTCGCAACGTTGGCAAATTGTGAAGGTATATCGGTAAGGTGTATATCGCCAGTCTTTAGCGCTAGTATTCTTACCGAATGTTCGGGTATGATGCGTATTATGATCCGATCAAGATAAGGTCTTCCACCCCAGTAGTCTTCATTGGCTTCTAGGGTCAGGTGGTCATTATCGACCCACTCGACAAACTTGAAAGGACCTGTGCCAACAGGATGTCTTCCGAAGTCTTTACCCCACTTTTGTACCGCAGTAGGTGATGGAATAACACCGTGTACATCTGAAGCCAAATATGAGAGAAATTCTGCATATGGTGCATCCGATTTAAGTCTAAACTCAACAGTGTACTTGTCTCTAACGACGACGCTATCCAGGAGGAAAGCTATAGATTTGACGGCGTTAGGGTTCTGTATATGTCTGTCGAAGTTTGCCTTAACTGCCTCTGCGTCGAACGGCGTGCCATCGTGAAACTTTACACCTTGCCTTAGTGTGAAGACCCAGACTCTCTCGTTTTCAGCTTTCCAAGAAGTGGCTAAACCAGGTACGAATTCTCCACTAGGTCCGTAATATATGAGTGATTCAAATATAGCGTTGATAGCTGTGCCGGCGAACGGTCCTAGCAAAGCGTTTAGAGGATCCAACGTATCTTCTTGTTTTTCAGCACCTATGACTAGAGTCCCACCATATCGACCTGTTGGCTGGGGTATAGTTGTTACTGCGGCGGTTTCAGTCTTGACTGTTGTGGTTTGTGTTGTAATAGTTACGGTCTTCTCTATCGTTTGAGTTACGGTTTTTATTTCTGTTAGTGTGGTTGTTTGTGGTGTTATTGTTGCGGAGCCTGCGAAGTAGCCTGCTACGACACCTACGATAAGTAAGACCACTGCGAGAACTGCGGCTGTCGCAGTACCGATTCCTTTCAGACCAGGATTTTTCTGCATAGGACTGGTTTTCTTCCCGCTGCTATATGTATTTTTCTTTTTTTATGGCTGTGGGGTTGTCGCATAATTAGAAGGCCATATGTGTTACCTGTTTGGCTATAGATTAACGAGTTGAGCTCTAATACTCTGCTTTTATTTGGCTAACTGGAGTTAGGGGATTCATCATTCTCAGCGCAGTTTGAGAAGTGAGCTAGGCTTCTCCGACTAATAGATACTCAAAAAATCCAGCAACGCGATCGTGAAAGACAATTTAGGCGACAACCTCTATGGCTGTGGCAAAAAAGCTGGTTCACCGTCTTCTTTATTGTTGTTAGGTTGGTTATTCCGATGTTGTAGCTGATGACCTTTAGGTGGAGTTCGTTTCTTTGGCTTCTTCTCTTTTTGATGTTAGGTTGTTGCCGAATACCCTCTTCAGGACAGAGATTACTGATTCTACTCTTGATCTTTTGTGGTAGTGTTTTTCGAATTCTTCTCTACTCTCTCTGTACTGTTTGATCATGGTTCTCCATGTTTGTGATCCTTTTGCTTTCAGCTTTGTGTTCTTCTTTGGTTTGATGTGTGGTGTTCTACCCTTCTTCGCTACTAGTTCGAAGTTTCTTCTTGATAGGTATGCTGAGTCTGCTACGAATTCTCCTGAGCCCTCTGGTATGTGCTTGATTAGATCCTCTAGTATGGGTGAGTCGTGTTTTGTTCCTTTGGTGACCTTGAGTATGGCTAGCGATTCTAGGTCTATTATTGTGTGGAGTTTGATGTATGCCCTCCTCCTACCCCTACCCTTTCTTATCGTGAACCAGGTTTCGTACCTCTTTGTTGAGAAGCCTGTTGAGTCTGCTGCTAGACCCCCTTTTTGAACGGCTCAACGAGCAGATCATTCAACCTCTTCAGATAGCTTTCAGGCAGCTTTAGTAGGGCTGTTCTTATCGTCTCCCTGCTCGGAGCCCTATCCAAGCCTACTATCTTCAACAGGTCTGGGTTTGCTTTGAGGTATGATGAGATGCTTCTATAATCCATCTTCACCTTCAACAGCGCGCATAGGACTAGGCTTCTAGCGTCGTAGCCAGGTCTACCACCACCCTTCGCCACCCAAGGTGGATCGAGGCTCCAAACAGCAGCCCTAGCCTTCTTTAAGAAGAGCTCCGCTTCATCCTTCCTATACCTCTCATATGCTCTCCAGTCCCTCTCATACTTAACAACAATAAAAAGACGGTGAAACACCTTTTCTGCTACAGCGCCTTTATGGAAAATAATATATTGCTCCTTTAACAAAGGCGGTAAATGCGATGTTGGCGTATATATTTAAGAGATTGGCTATGGTAATACCGGTATTTTTAGGGGTGTCGGTAATCGTCTTCGTAATAATGCTAAATACACCTGGTGATCCTGTTCTAGTTAGAATAGGTTTAGATCCAAATGTTTCACCTGAAAAGATCGAAGCTGCCCGCAGAGAACTTGGTTTGGATCAACCTATCTACATACAGTACTTTAAGTTCTTGGTGAGGCTAGTGCAAGGCGATTTAGGAAACAATATAAGGACTGGTCGTCCAGTCGCTCAAGATATTATGGAGGCTTTTCCTAGGACTCTTATATTGGCTGTGACAAGTATTCTTCTTGCTATAGCTATTGGTATTCCTGCTGGTATTCTCTCTGCTAAAAAACAGTATTCGGCATTCGATAGTATTACATCTGTCGGATCCCTGTTAGCCGCTTCTATGCCCAACTTCTGGCTCGCGCTCGTTCTTATCATGGTCTTTTCATATTGGCTTAAGCTTACCCCGCTTTCAGGGTATGGTGAACCCGCACACCTTATTCTGCCTACGATAGCGCTGGGAACGGCTTTAGCAGGTACGATTACGCGTTTCACTCGCTCAAATATGTTGGAAGTAATTAGGCAGGATTTTATCCGCACCGCTAAAGCGAAAGGGTTAAAAGAAAGCGTAGTGACGTTCAAGCACGCGCTTAAGAATGCGCTTATACCAATAGTTACAGTCATAGGTCTGCAATTTGGTACGTTGCTTTCGGGTGCTTTCTTCGTTGAAGTGGTATTCGCTTACCCTGGGATAGGTAGGCTTGCTGTTCAAGCCATTCTGCAGAAAAACTATACAGTGGTTCAAGGGGCGATCTTAGTTGTGTCTATCAGCTTCGTCTTGATTAACCTGCTGATCGACATCATTTACGCCTACATCGATCCTAGAGTTCAATATGAGTGAGGCATTATGGAGCGGAAAGAAGAGGTTGAAGAAGTTCCAAGAGGAGAACTGCGAACTCTCTTGCGTAACTTAAGAAGAAGCCGCACCGCCACATTTGGCTTAATATACGTCATAGCCTTGGTTATAGTCGCTATTCTCGCACCAATCATCTCACCTTTTGATCCTTATGCACAAGATCTTCAAAATAGGCTTCAGCCGCCTTCTTTTCCGCACATATTAGGTCTTGACGAATTCGGCAGAGATGTACTTACTAGACTTATCCACGGTGCAACCGTATCGATGCAGGTTGGATTGGAGGTTGTCCTTCTGTCTCTTCTGATAGGTGTCGTCGTTGGTGCTATCTCAGGTTACTATGGTGGTTGGGCAGATATGGTGTGTATGAGGATAGCAGATATCTTTTTAGCTTTTCCGAGCTTGGTGCTCGCGATTGGTATAATGGCAGTATTAGGGCCAAGTATATTTAACGTAGTCTTGTCACTGGTAATTGTTTCTTGGCCGTATTACGCGAGGGTGATAAGAAGTCAAACGATTACACTCAAGAAAATGGATTTCATAACGGCTGCTATTGCGATGGGAGCTAGTAAAAAACGCATATTATTCACACATATAATACCTAACGCCATCCCTCCTGTGATAATACTTGCTACGTTAGGTATGGGGTCAGCTATTTTAGCTGAGGCTGGTTTAAGCTTCTTAGGTCTTGGAGTCAACCCACCAATCCCAAGTTGGGGTAGTATGGTCGCTTCAGGCCGAGATTATATTCTTCAGGCTCCGCATATCGTAATCTCATCAGGTCTGGTAATAACAATCACTGTGCTAGCCTTCAATTTATTGGGCGATGGTCTTAGGGATGCTTTAGATCCGCGTCTAAGAATATGAGGTTGTTTTCACCTTGGATAAAGATAAAGTTCTATTAGAAGTGAGAAACTTGGTAGCATGTATCGAAACAGGCTCAGGGCTAGTTAAGGCTGTTGATGATGTGTCTTTTGATGTGAGGAAAGGGGAGATAGTCGGTTTAGTCGGCGAATCTGGTTGCGGTAAAACTATGACAGCGTTGTCGATTATGCGCCTTCTACCCGAGCCTTTTGGGAGGATCGTCGGCGGAAGCATTTATTTCGAGGGGCAGGATCTAACCAAACTTACAGAAGAAGAAATGCGAGCTATCAGAGGAAACAAGATTTCAATAATATTTCAAGACCCGTTGACAGCGCTAAACCCAATCATGAAGATTGGCGAGCAGATTGTAGAAGCTATAGTAGCGCACCGTAAGGTGGATAAAAATGAAGCTAAGCGGCGTGCGATAGAACTTCTACATAGTGTGGGAATACCGGATGGCGAGGTAATAGCTAGCCAATACCCATTCCGAGTAAGCGGGGGGATGAGGCAGAGGGTTATGATTGCAGTCGCTTTGGCTTGCGACCCAGTTCTTCTAATAGCGGACGAACCGACAACCAACTTAGATGTCTCGATCCAAGCCCAAATTCTGGAACTTATTAACGAAATCAGAAGAAAAAGAGGAACCTCCGTTCTTCTAATTACACATAATTTAGGGCTTGTTGCTTGGTTATGCGATAGGGTATTTGTTATGTATGCTGGTAAGATCGTGGAGCATGCACCTACTGAAGCTCTATTCGCTAACCCCTATCACCCATATACTCAACTTCTCCTAAAGTCTGTACCGAAGCTTGACTCACCTCGTGACAAGCTCACAACGGTAGAGGGAGAAGTTCCTAATCTAATAAAGCCACCTAGCGGCTGCAGATTTCATCCGAGATGTCCTTATGTAAAAGAGTTTTGCAGAACTGTTGAACCCGCTCTTATAAAAGTTAACACCGACCACTATACCAGATGCCTTATGCAAGACAGTAGGTACAGTGGGGAGTGGAAGTGACAGAATGGCTGAAAACGTACTGGTTGAAGTAAAGGATCTAACCAAACATTTCCCAGTAACGAAAGGGATCGTATTTAAGAAGGTCATCACAACGGTACGCGCCGTCGACGGCGTAAGCTTTGAAATTGAGAAAGGTAAGACTCTTGGTTTAGTAGGAGAAAGCGGCTCAGGAAAGAGCACAACAGGTAAGCTCATCCTTCGACTCCTAGAGCCTACGGCTGGCATTATAAGGTTTGACGGAATAGATATAACAAACTTGCCCCAAGACGACCTTAAAGATTTAAGAAAGCGGACGAGTATCGTGTTCCAAGACCCATATTCATCACTAGACCCAAGAAAAAGGGTCTTTGATATAATCTCTGAACCAATGGTAATCGCAAACTGGGGAGATCGTAGAAAAATAGCTGAGCGAGTGCATGAACTGCTCGACTTGGTGGGATTAAGGCGTGAAGACGCTTCTAAATATCCACATCAGTTTAGTGGTGGGCAGAGGCAGAGAATAGCTATAGCAAGAGCTCTAGCGCTATCACCAGACTTGATCGTGGCAGACGAACCGGTTTCCGCTTTAGATGTTTCGGTTCAAGCTAAGATCATAAACCTGTTCTCAAGTATCCAGGAAAGACTCCGGGTAGCCTACTTGTTTATCTCTCACGATTTAAGCGTAGTAAGGCATATCAGCGATAAAGTAGCTGTAATGTACCTTGGGAAGATCGTAGAATACGGCCCTACAGACGTAATATTTGAGCAACCTCTCCATCCATATACAAAAAGTCTTCTGACAGTCGTCCCGGTACCAAGCCCCAAGCTTATGAAAAACAGAAATCCAATCATATTGAGAGGCGAGATCCCCTCGCCGATAAACCCGCCCCCCGGATGTAGGTTTCATACAAGATGTCCGTATGCGCTGAAGAGGTGTTCTGAGGAAGAGCCGCACCTAGTTCAAGCTAGGCCGCACCATTTCGTCTTATGCCTATTCTGGAAAGAAATTGAGGAGGGGGTTTTAGGCCCCGCAGTTAGGTAGCTACACCAGATCTGGGTGCACCAGTTTTCCGTCTACTATCACTCGTTTCCCATCCAGTTCAACCGTGGTGTTGGTAACTGTGATATCTAGGTGAGTTACTTTCCCCCAGCCGAAGAGCACTCCTCCGGCGTAACTCTCCCACTCCATCGGCGCGTACACGTTCGGATGAATCTCTGCTCTGTGGTCACAGCCGAAGCTTAAATGTAGCAGATTGTAGGCATCAGGATCGTTCCACCTATCAAACCACTTCTTCTTCAGTATATCTGCTTCGAAGCCGCCTTCAATATTGACAATCCTACTCTTCTCGACCGTTAACCTAAGCGGCTCGCGAACAACGTGGCGTAAGTGGATCAACACGTCTCCTGGCTCAACCATTAGAATACCGTTTCCGCTTTCCGGTAAGAAGGGGAAGCTCACGATATAATTGGGGAAATTCGTCCACTTTACTTTCCTCTCAGCGTCTAATAAGCCATTTAAATGTGGCGCAGATTTATGACTGTTCCTGAAGACTAAATCGGTCCCTCTCTTTGACGTAATCCTCATGGTCTCTGAAGACTCAACTAGTTTAATAAAGTTATCAACACGTCTCAATACCTTCTCAACGGGTCGCATCTTTAGGATGGTTGTTGCTGTTTCAACGACCATAGCGATTCTTGTTCCTGCGTCAAGAACTTCCTGATGACTCTTTTGCTTACCCCACTCCATTGTCAAAAGGTTTATTACAAGATCAGCTTTCTTAAGGAAATCAATGATCCACGCGGGCGGATCGCCTAAGGATTCTAGAGGAGGGCTAATTAATATATGCGCATCAGCGCCTAAAGCCAGCGCCGCACCGTAGAACGCTTGAATTATATCCATATCCTTCCGTGTGTCAGCTAGAACGATCACTCTTTCACCTCTCTTTACTCCAGCTCTTCTCAGAAAATCTTCAGCTACCCCATACAGCTCGGCAGCCCTTCCGAAGAAAGGTGGACCGACAGAAGGAAACAGTTCATACATGGATGGTGGCGAAGACATGGGATAGAGGTGGTAACCCAGCTCTTATAAATGTTAACAATCTTATTCAGTAGATCCGAAAGTGTTATACTAAATTATACTTTAACCGAGGGGTATGGTGAGTAGAGAGCTTCTACTTGCGAAAGTGTATGCTGCTTTGGAATCAAAGCAGCCGAGGACGCTCGAAGAGATGGTAGAGTGTCTTGGCGTCTCAAGGAGGACTGCCTTCAGGTTTCTGAAGGAGTTGGTCTCAAAGCAACTGGTAAGGAGGGAAGAGGAGATTCATGGTAGGGGAAGACCTAGAGTGCTATTCTATGCTACGAAGAACTTAGAAAGGATGATTCAGCTCGCCAGGCAAGATCGGTACGCTGAAGACAGCATAGTCACCATACCCTTCTCACGCATAAGAAGTATGTGTAGGCACCATAAGGGCGGGATGTGCAAAGCACTCCTACCAAAGCTCCAACGATGCGAAGTAGATCTGTGCCCACCACTCAACAGACAATATTAAAGTATAATTTAGTATAACACTTTCGGATCTGCTGTTATTTTTCACCACGCTTCTACGTTATTTTTGTCTAAAATAAACAAAGACCCAAAAAAAGCAGAAGTAATTTGAGAGATCAAAAGCCGATTAGATTCTAATGCTCCCGACACTTCCAAAATGACGGATGGCTACACAGAGAACAAGGCTAACTGGCATCGAGCCTACGTCAGGAATACCTAGAATGATAGAAGATAACGAAACATTGGGCTTACTAGATTCAATGAAATGTGTAGGGGAGCTGACACCTATAAAAGTTAGACTACATCCGAGATGATGTTATGATAAGATTTGAGCGGGTTGTTTTTTGTCTTTTGGGTTTGTGTTTTGGTGCTTGTATGTTGTCTTGTGTTCGGTCTTCAGCCTCTTGTGGATGTTGTGAGGAGGGCTGGGGTCTTTAAGAGGAATAGGATGCCTTTGGATGTGAAGGCCCTTGCTGCTTTGCTGTGTTTTGCTGGTCTGTCCTATAGGGGGTGTGGCTAAGGCTATTGGTAGCATATCTTATGTTTCGGGTGAAGATAGAGCGTAGGGGTGAACCCATATACGTGTTCCTTTGGGCTGCTAGGGATGTTGATACGAAGGAGGTTTTAACGTTCAGAGCAAGCTTCACAAGATCATCACTAGACGCTGAAATATTCCTGAAGCAGGTCCTCGAATACTGTGAGAACAAACCACTATTCCTCGTAGATAAGGGTCCGTGGTATAGGGAAGCCTCGAAAGGCTAGGTTTAGAGTATAGGTACGAAACCCCACAAGAGGGGGCGTGAAACATTCAAAATGAGGAACAGAATAGAGAGGTGGTTCAGCATACCAAAAGCGAAGCTAAGATGCCTGCTAAGAGGATTCCCACACAACAACATAACCAGATACATAAGCTCATTCACAGCAATATACATGGCTCCTCAAACACAACCTATCGTAACATCATCGCCTAGCAAAACAATCTTCTCTCGGTCTGGTAGGCTAACCACATCCTCATCAGTCACAGAAGGGTGTGTGATGTTGAGAACCCTTCTGATGTGCTTCGCTGTGACCTGCTCAGCTCCTTCATTCTCAGCTAGATTCCCTGAATAGAGGAGTAGATCTAGGGCATACCTTAGATCACCATTGATGGGCTTAGCGGCGGTTATATCCGCAACGTATTCAACTACCTCATTTGAGATAGCTCTGGGTTTAAAGGCTTCTTGAACCCTGATATCCAGTATATCTATGATCTGGCTTGCTATATACGGCTTGAACTCTATGGGTATCCTTCCTAGGGTGCTTAAGGCTGCTTGATCAAGATCTTTATGAAACTCTCTGCTTCTCGCCGTGAAGACTACACCAAACATGTTGCAGGGTTTACCCGGCTCCAGAACCTCCTCCAGTCTCGTTAAATCGTATATTACATCAGGTTCCTTGCCGTGCTTAATAAAGTAGTCTATCTCGTCCGTCGTCACGAGAATATAGCGGCGTCTATCCTTCAGATACGTGACAAGCTGATACAGAAGCTCTTCAGCACTTAAGCTAGTTGAATAGACCCCAGGTGAGGCCTGCTGAACAAGGTACCTGTAGAGCATTACCCTGCTTCTACCGTGAAGTTTAAGGTTGACATAGATGTGCCTTAAATCAACCTTCTGAGCTTTAGCTTCCGCCTCAAGCCTATCGCTAGCCGGGCTTTGAACCCGGGAACTCCGCTTTACCAGAGCGACACTCTAACCAGGCTGAGCTACTGGGGCGCTGACTATAGTTCATTGGGTTAAGGTTTTAAGGGTTATCGATGCAGACCATCGTGGTTGAGTATGCTTTGAAGATAATCATCGACCGCTCAGTATCTGATAAGTTTCCTGAGGTTGATGTATTGGTTAAGTGTGTCCGAGCTGTCTCCGTGAAACCTTATGATGAAGAGCTCGAGAAGTTCAAGGTAGAGGTCTGCTCTCAGGTTAGAAGTGGGTATACGCTTGATGGTGTTAAGAATGCTGCTACATTCAAAGCCTACAGAGACTTCTTTTGGAGAATAGGCGTAGACCCAACGAAAAATAGACCTGCATCAGAAGCGCTTATACGTCGAATCCTTGCTGGTAAGAATCTACCCACCATTAACGCCCTAGTTGACGCATACAACTTCGCCTCCGTTGTTAGTGAAGTGGCTCTAGCTGCCTTCGACGAAGATAAGATGCGAAATAGAGAAGTTGTTATGCGACTAGCTAAAAGAGGAGAAGCCTTCCTCGGAATAAGAATGAATCTATGAAGCTTGAAGGCGGAGAAGTCGTGCTAGAAGATTCAGGCGGCCTTATAGCAGTCAACCCCTATAGAGACGCTGAAAGATCAAAGATAACCGAATCAACAAAAACGCAGCCTTAGTCGCCTGCGGCGTACCAGGCATAGGCAGAGATAAGCTGATTCAAGCAGCTGATCTAGCAGCAACTTATGTCGTAAGGTTCGGCGAAGGCGAGGTGGAGAAAATATAATTTGCTTATATAAGAGCTTATAAGAAGAAGACCAGCCGAAACAACATGTGACACTAAAGAACCAAGATTCCATCTATCAAGAAACTATTAAAAGAGAGATGAGGGCAAAGAAGATAGCTTTGCTTGCTATCTTCATAGCCTTAGGCCTAGCACTCTCAATCTACCCAGGAAGCGTACCCGTAGGTCCAACGAAGGTCTTCCCCTTCCAACATATGATAAACGGCATCCTAGGTGTAGTTTTAGGACCGTGGTACGCTGCAGTAGCAGCATTAGCCACAGGGTTGCTGAGAATCTCAGTAGGCACAGGAACCATCTTCGCCCTCCCAGTAGGCGTACTCGGTGCATTAGTCGTCGGTTTACTGTATAAGTATGTGTACAGGAGCAGATGGATCTCTTTAACCGAACCTTTAGGGACTGGGATAGGTGCCTTGATAAGCGCGTTCATCATTGCACCTCTTATATATGCGCCACCAACATCAGCAGCGGCTTGGGCTTGGTTGGGCTTAACCACTTAGTGGCAGCTCTTTTTTGCCACTTTTTGGGCAAGTAGTGTGCCTGGTGCGGTTCTAGGTTTTATTGTCGTCGTTGCTTTACAGAAGCGGTGTGTACTTGTCAAGATTACGGTTTAAAGACTTTCTTGAAAAAAGGTTGTTATAACAGGAGAGGTTTGGGTTGGTAAGACTAGGCTACTAACTGAGCTAGTTGATGAAGCTGCTTTAGAGGATGATTTGAAAGTGGCTGTCTTAGATCTTGCCCCTGACGTGCAAATCAGTCCTAATATTACTGTAGGCGCTTCAGTTAAAACTTATTGTAGGCATCTAAATCAAGTAAGCTATCTTAGACCTCGCGTTATCTTAGCACCTCGGGTTCAAGGGCGAAATAGGGAAGAGGTTTTGGATTTGGCATTAAAAAACGCCTCCACCCTAGAGCCTCTATTAGTAAGCCTTACTTCTACATCTCCTGACGTACTCTTCATAGATGATCTTACCATCTATCTGCAAGCAGGTAAAATAGACCTACTTACCACACTCAGCTCTAAGGTGGTGGCGTTTATAGCTACTGCTTACAAAGGTAAGACGCTTTTAGATGATAAGGGCTCGGATTTAAGCAGAGGAGAACCTACTCAAATACCTTTTAAATGACCCTAAGCTGAATATTTCAGAGGTGCCTCTATAACCCCACGCCTAGATTTAATTTCATCCGAATAATGGCAGGCTGCTAGATGCGCCCCTCCTTTATCAACTAAAAGCGGCTCCTCTTGAACACATCTATCTGTTGCATAGGGGCATCTTGGGTGGAATCTGCAGCCTGAAGGCGGGTTTATAGGAGAAGGAATCTCTCCCCTCAACACCATCAACTGTCTTGATGCCATAATATTAGGGTCTGGCACCGGGACAGCCGCAAGCAGAGCTTGGGTGTAGGGGTGCAGCGGATCTTGGAAGACGGCTGACTTGCTGCCTAACTCAACGAGCTTACCTAGATACATCACACCTACTTTATGTGAGATGTGGCACACTACGCTTAAGTCGTGTGCTATAAACAGATACGCTAGATTAAGATCTTTCTGCAGATTTAAAAGGATATTGATTATCTTCGCTTGAACCGAAACATCTAACGCTGAAACTGGCTCATCCGCTATAACGAGGTCTGGTGATAAAGCCAGAGCCCTTGCTATCGCTATCCTCTGCCTCTGCCCACCGCTGAATTGATGAGGATACTTATACGCATCTTCCGGAATCAAACCTACTTGTTCTAGGAGTTTAAACGCCTTCTCTCTCCTCTCCCTCTCATCCAAGTCAGTATGTATGATTAATGGTTCAGTTATGATCTGAAGAACGTTCTTACGTGGATCAAGAGAAGTAAAGGGATCTTGAAAGACCATGCTCATCCTCTTCCTGACCTTCTGAAACTCCATCCTGCCAAGCCTGACCAAATCTAACCCATCAAAGAATATGCTTCCTGATGTAGGTTGTAGCAGACCAACTATCATCCTACCGAGGGTGCTTTTCCCTGAGCCACTCTCTCCAACTAAGCCAAAAGTTTCTCCTCTCCCAATATTCAGACTTACTCCATCAACCGCCTTAACGTACCCTAACGTCCTCTTTAAGACAACGCCTTTTGTAATCGGAAAGTACTTCTTTAGGTCTTTAACCTCAAGGAGAGCGTTCAACTGCTTCCCCACTTCTCCTTATCATAAATTAGGCAAGCAGCGTAATGTGCTTCCTCCGTCTCAATCATAGGCGGCTCTATGCTGCTACAGATCTTTTTGGCGTATGGGCATCTTGGGTGGAATCTGCAGCCTAAAGGCGGGTTTACGAGGTCTGGAACATCCCCCTCTATCGACTCAAGTACGCTCTTGCTACACATATCGAGCCTTGGCACAGCCTTCAGAAGAAGTGTAGTGTACGGGTGTAGGGGGTTGTTAAACACGCTCTTGGTTGAGCCGTATTCTACGATTCTACCCGCATACATAACAGCAAGCTCGTTACATATCCAAGCTACTATACCCAAGTTATGTGTTATGAATAAGACTGAAGTGTTGGTTTTAGATTGAATATCTTTTAGAAGCGTTAGGATCTGTGCTTGGATAGTTACATCAAGATTAGTTGTAGGTTCGTCAGCTATAAGCAGATGCGGCTCTGTCACCAAAGCTATAGCTATCATCACCCTCTGCCTCATCCCTCCGCTGAGCTGAAAAGGATACTGTTTCGCACAAACCTCCGCATCTGGTATACCTACTTCACCAAGAATCTTGACAGCCTTCTCCCAAGCCCTATCTGAATTCAAATCAGTATGCGCCCTTATCGCCTCAACTATTTGATCACCCACTCTTACTATCGGGTCTAGCGAAGTAAGTGGATCTTGAAAGATCATAGAAATCTTACCTCCTCTAATATCTTCCATCTCCTTCTCGTTCTTCTGCAAAAGATCTTCTCCTTCGAAGAGGACTCGTCCACCAACGATCTTGCCAGGCGGGTCTGGGACAAGCTTCAGTATCGAGAGAGCTGTAACCGATTTCCCACACCCAGATTCTCCTACCAGCCCAAATACACTCCCCCTATTTATCTTAAATGAAACGCCGTCTACCGCTCTTACTAAGCCACGTTTGGTAAAGAAGTAGGTCTTTAGATCTGATACATCAAGTAGGTGATTGTTTTCCAAAGTCCTTCTCTCCCTATATTCTAAGTCTTGGGTCAAGAGCGTCTCTAAGCCCATCGCCAAATAAGTTGAATGCTAGTATCGACAGAGCCAAGACTATTCCTGGTATGGTTGTTATATGCGGAGCCCTGAATATGAAGTCTCTCCCTGTGGCGATTATGGATCCCCAACTCGGCGTAGGAGGCTGCACACCTAACCCCAAGAAACTTAGACCAGCTTCTGCAAGTATAGCCCACCCCATCCCAATCGTTGCTAACACGATTATCGGCGCAAAAGAATTCGGTAACACGTGGCTCACCAATATTCTCGCGTTGGACGCACCCATAACTCTAGAGGCCTCAACATAATCTAACCCCTTTATATACAGAACTTGGCTTCTTATCACCCTAGCATACCCTGGCCAATTGACTATAGCTAAAGCAGCCATCACATTAATTATGCTCTGACCCAACACCGCGGTCAAACCTATTGCAAGCAGTAAACCTGGGAAGGCTAGGAAAATGTCTGCAATCCTCATAATAACCATATCCACCCATCCACCTATGTAACCTGAAAGCGCACCGAGAGCGGTTCCTATTAGTAGGGAAATCGATATAACAACCACACCTACTGTTAACGAAATTCTTGAGCCGTGTATTATCCTTGATAGTATATCTCTTCCAAATTCATCTCTTCCAAAAGGGTGTTCCCAGCTAGGTGGTTCAAGCCTTCTACTCAGATCTTGAGCATTGGGGTCATAGGGCGAGATTACATCAGCAAAGACAGCCATTATCACTAGCAGCAAAATCACTCCTAACCCGAATAGGGCTGGCTTGTCACTTTTGAGGTGATCTACTATAATAGAGAACTCACTTGCTTCACCAAAGAATAGTCGTTTAACATCTTTTAGACGCGACATCTTAACTCGCCTCTACTCATACTGCACCCTCGGATCGATGTAGGAGTAAATGATATCAACGACTATATTTATAACGACATACGCTATTGAGGTGACGAGAAGAGCGCCCAGCACCACAGGGTAATCTCTTTGCTGTATGGCTTGCACCGCCAGCCTACCTATTCCGGGCCAAGCGAAGACCCACTCTACGAAGAATGCTCCTGCAAGAAGGAAGCCGAACTGTAATCCTAAAACTGTAACTATGGGGATCAAGGCGTTTCTGAGTGCGTGTTTGAAGATTACTTCTCTCTCGCTCATTCCTTTTGCCTTCGCTGCCCTTATGTAGTCTTGTCTAATCACTTCGAGCATGCTAGATCTAGTAAGCCTAGTTATGAGACCTGCTAGACCCACGCCTAATGTTACGGCTGGAAGTATAATGTGCTCTGGTCTACCGTAGCCTGATATCGGGGTTAAACCGAGGTAGTAGGAAAAGATCATCATAAGCATAAGCCCTAACCAGAAGTCTGGAAGTGAAGCCGCAAAGATCGACCCCACTCTTGTTGCATGATCTACTACTGAATGCTGCTTTATAGAAGAAACCATCCCAATAGGTATGCCGATAGCTATAGCTACGATCATAGAGCTGACTACAAGTAAAAGAGTTCTTGGTAAAGCTTCGGAAACAAGCAGAATAACAGGCTTATTGGAACCTATGCTTCTACCCAGATCACCGTGTAACACCCTCCAAAGAAACTTACCATATTGGATATAGATTGGATCATCCAGCCCTAACTCAGCTCTAATAGCTGCGATAAAACTAGGGTCACTAGTTGGCTGCAGTCCTAGGACATTCAAAACAGGATCTCCAGGTGTAAGTTTCATTATCAAAAAAGCTATTAATGAAACACCTATAAATACAGGAATCACTAGCAGGAGTCGGCGTACGATATACCTTAACATTTCACAGACCTCCTATTCGACCTACTCTTTATTCTGATATGCTATGGAGCGTTCTGTGGACATTCCTGTTTTCAGACTTATGCGTTTACGCATACTTAACCTTTTTGCTTCTAAAGAGGTTGTTGCGTAATTAGAAGGCTATATGTATTTACCTGTTTCATCATAATCATCTACATACCTCTTGAACGCTTTAGCCTCCTCGATCGGGTTAAGAGTTTTATGCTGAAGATTCTCTATGAGAGACGCTTCAAACGCCTCCCTATCATCCAACTCCACAACAACACAAGGAATCTTATTCATCTTCAGCCTCTTACAAGCCTCTAACCTCCGATTACCAGCCACAACCTCAAACCCGTCTTCAACAGGTCTAACCACAATCGGTTGAAGCAACCCCTTCTCCTCGATAGAAGCCACCAACTCATCTAAGGAGCCTAACTCATCCCTCAAACTCAGCCTAGAAGGATGAATCCTCCTAACCTCCAACTCCTCCAAAAAGCCTGAAAGCGGATTAGAGCCCAACCCACCAAACCACACCCAAACGCGTAGTATATAGGTTTCTAATTATGCGACAGCCCGCCTGTTTGGCTAAAGTTTAACGTGTCGAGCCCTAATCCTATGCTTTTGTTTGGTTGATTGGCGTTAGGGGATTCGCATCCTCGGCATAATTTGAGTAACCGGACTTCTCCGACTAATAAACGGTCAAAAGGAATCCAACAAAACGATCGTGAAAGATAATTTAGGCGACAACCTCGCTTCTAAGGGAGGTTACTGAAGCCAACTACGGGCTCAGTAAAGGTCTATGGGAAGCCGACAAGTAAGACAGGCAACGTAATTGGTTACATGCCTCAGATGAACCGACCAGACCTGAACTTTCCAGCTACAATCTTGGATGTAGTCCTAACAGGCAGACTCAACCGAAGCAACCTGACTAAACCATATAGTGAAGCCGACAAAAAAGCCGCTCTAGAAGCACTAAAGGCTATGGGGCTAGAAGGGCCGAAAGATGAGCTCATAGGTAAGCTCTCAGGCGGGGAGAGGCAGAGGGTCTTCATAGCAAGAGCTTTAGCAACAGAGCCAAAACTCCTCTTATTAGATGAAGCAACTCTAAGTGTAGATAGGAGACTTGATACGAGATTCCGGGAGTTCCTTAATGAGTTGAAAAATAAGATGACGATAATAGTTGTTACGCACGATATATCTGCTCTCTTTAAGTATGTAGATAAGATCGCTTGCCTTAACAGAAGACTCTACTACAAAGAGTCGAAGCAGATAACACAGGAGATGTGGATGGAAGCCTACCAGTGCCATGTCGATATCATTGCCCACGGTCTGCCTCATAGAGTTATCGAAGACTACTGATGTGATGTTACTCTAGACCTTATCCTCGTCTTAACAGTTGGATTTCTTTTCAAAGAACTTTTGGCGATTTCATTTGATAGGAAGTTTGCTCAAACGCCGAAATTACCTGTCAACTTAATTTACTACATCCTATTGACACTGGTAGCCTTCACCATTGTTATGCTGATTAGGGTTGTAGGTGTAATCCTTGTTATGGCGCTACTTACAATACCCGCTGCAGTAAGCGTGATCTTCATGAAGAGGCTTCTTCACATGATGTTTGGTGCAGCAGCCCTTAGCCTACTATTCATGCTACTCTGGCTATGGCTATCTTATGTAACAAATCTGCCTTCAGGTGCAACTATAGTCATTCTCGCAGCTGCGGTTTTCTTCGTAACCCATGCTTTATGGTAGAGGTAGAAGACGGCTAAGCTGAACTACGCAGCTTCCTTGTCTTCTCCCAATCTATCTTTTCATCAACTATAACTACACCATAAATTTCTTCTGCTGCCTTTAAAGACACATATCCTTCTAGCACATCCTCAAGCACAAGATAAGGATCCCTTTCCTTGGGGTTACCGTAGCCTCCGCCTCCGGCGGTCTTAAGTATGCATCTATCACCCGGCTTTACTCTAAGTCTGTAAGTTCCAACCTTCTTCTCCTTATCAGTACCAGCGTAAATATACATCCCACTGGGTTCCGTCTCTTGCCCCCCAGCCAAACCCCAAGGTTTGGTTTTACTCTTCTTTATTACAGACAGAAAGTCGCCTTCTGCAGTAAAGAGTATATCTCTACGCACACCCAAGCCCCCTCTGTATTTACCAGCGCCACCCGAATCCGTAATGAGCTCAAGTCTTTCTATCATCATCCCAGTTCTGATCTCGAGCACTTCAATAGGGGTATTCCTTACGACTGGCGCGGAGTGGTGTTGAAGCGCATTGGAGCCATCGTGATCAGGGGAAGCCCCCCAACCAACGACCTCGTTATTGCTTAGAGCATAATGCCTACCTGTTTCCGGGTGGATACCCACCATCATAAAACCTGGGATATCCCCTCCGGATGAAGCTGGCAACCTGTCCCATAGACCCTTTGCCGCGGCTTTACAAACCAACTCCAAAGCAACTATACCAGTCCAGAGAGTGTATGTTGGTGAAGGGTAGAGGGCGTGGAAGAGGGAGCCGGGAGGCGCTATAACTTCTAAAGGTCGGTAGTTTCCTGCATTGGATGGCAGATGAGGTGTAGTAATGGCTTTAAACACCGTTCTGCACATACATTTTGTTGCACCAAAGGGCATGTTCACTGGTCCTTTAGCTGCACCAGCTGAACCTGTAAAGTCCACAACAAATCTTCTATCTGTTATAGTTACCGTTGCCTTCATTTTTATCATCTCATCCGTTATACCATCGTCGTCAAGATAATCTTCGGCACTCCAGCTACCGTGAGGAAGCTCAGCTAAAGCTTTGAGAGAAGCCCTCTCTCCAGCATCAAGCACCATATCAACCGCAGCTTTAACTACATCTAAACCATACTTCTCAATAATCCTTCGAACTCTAGCCTCCCCAACACGCGTTGCAGCGACTTGAGCGTTCAGATCGCCAAGAGCTATCTCAGGAAACCTAGAGTTAAATCGTATGATCTCGAGGACATCGCGATTAGGTTCACCTCTTTTAAAGATCTTAGTGCCAGGAAAGATTATTCCTTCTTGATGCATATTTGTCGAATCAAGAACATAACCAGGGTCTTTTGCTCCTAAGTCTATCCAATGAGCCCTTATGCAGCTGAGTGCTACAAGCTGATTTGACTTAGGGTCGAAGATTGGTGCAAAGAGTGTCACGTCTGCAGCGTGTGCGGCGTTCCAATACGGGTAGTTCATAATGAGGACGTCTCCTGGCTCTAGGTTTTCAGCGCCCACATATTCTAACGCCTTTTCTATAGCATAGTCGTTTGCACCAATAAAGTAGGGTATGCCGGTTGCTTCCGCTATAAGGTTGGTTGCACCATCTGCATAAGCGTAGAGTGATATCCCGAAGTCCAAAACATCGTAGATCACAGGGTTAAACGCAGTTCTAATCAATGTTCTCTTCATCTCTTCAGCTGCGGATACAAGATGGCTCCTTATGATCTCAGCCGTCACACCATCTATACTAACCATTTTCACACCTCGATAATCAGATTCCCGTAATCGTCAACAACAAGACTCTGGCCCGTATGTATAAGCGTAGTTGAAACACCTTCATCTATAATAGCTGGCCCCAGAACCCTTGAACCTCTTCCTAGAAGATCCCTCCTGTGAACGCTAAAATTCTTTACTTTACTATCTAGCAAACAGTATGCTTGCCTAAAGCCTACCAAGCTATCCCCCCTAGATTCAGCGTTAAGCCGAGGTATGTGAGGTTTAGGTAAGATACCTGAGCCTTGAACCCTTAAGTTTACGATCTCCACAGGATCCTTCATCTTATGCCCGTACCTCTTGAAGTGCTGCTGATCAAACGCTGCACGAATACCATCTATTGAAGCACCATCGGTTAGAATCACTTCTATCGTATGCTCTTGACCCAAGTACCTCAGCTCCATCGATCTTCGTAACTTAATGTTATCTTTCCGCATACCTTGCTCAAGTAAGGCCTTTAACACCATTTCTTCAAGATGTTTGAAGACATCATCAAGCTCCTCCACTGACACTTCATCGAGCAACGAAAGAAAAGTTTGAGATCTCGTATACACTATATCCGACATAAGCATACCCCAAGCCGAGAAGGCTGCTGGCATAGTTGGCACAACTACACGCGGAATCCCTAGCTCATGAGCTATAATTGTAGCAAGTAGAGGACCTGCACCACCATAGGCTAAAAGCGTATAATCTGCCGGATCACGTCCCTCCTCTACCGTAATAGCCCTAATGGCGCCGATACTGTTCGTTACGGCAACTCTAATTATCCCGGCAGCCGCTTCAGTCAAGCCTAGATTAAGAGGCTCAGCTATATGCTCTTTAACTCCTCTAAAAGAAAGTTCTGGTTGGAGACGCATATCTCCAGATAAAAACCTCGCCGGATCGATGTACCCTAGACAGATAGCAGCATCAGTAATCGTAGGCTTTGTGCCACCTTTACCATAGCACAGAGGACCAGGCTCCGCGCCCGCGCTCTCGGGACCCACTTTAAGCAACCCCTCTTCAACAGAAGCTATGGATCCACCTCCAGCACCTATAGAGCGGATATCATACGTAGTAAGCAAGATCGGATAATGCTCTATCGTAGATTCGTGGATAGTACCAGCCACACCATCCTCCAACACACAAACATCTAGGCTTGTACCACCAATATCCATAGTTATCAGCCTATCCAAACCAAAGGCTTTAGCGTAGTATGTAGCTCCTATAACTCCGCCGGCCGGTCCTGACTGAATGGTTGCTAGAGGAGTTTTAGCGGCTGTATCAGCAGACATAACCCCTCCATCTGCACGCATTACTAGAAGCCTACCTCTGAAACCCCTGTTGACCAACGCCTCCTCTAGCCTAAGAAGATACTTTGAAACGATCGGCTTTATGTAGGCGTCAAGCACAGTAGTTGACATCCGCTCATATTCTCTATATTCTCTAACAACGTCACATGAGGCTGAGACTGGAAGATTCGGAAACATTTCAGAAATAAGCTTAGCCGCAGCCACCTCATGCTTTGGATTCTTATATGAATGGAGGAAGCACACCGCTACGGATTCAACGCCCTGCTTATTAACAAGATAACTGACTGCACGCTTTAAAGCCGCTCTATCTAACGGCTTGATCTCCTCTCCTTTATAGTTCATTCTGCAAGGCACACCTACAATATTCCTTCTTCTTACGAAGCGAAGCCGTTTATAGTAGCTAAAGTCGTACATATATTGAGGCGGAACATCACCTCTACCTATCTCAAAAATATCCCTAAACCCTTCATTAACAATAAGCCCAACAACCGCGCCCTTACCCTGTATAATCGCATTGACTCCTAAAGTAGTGCCGTGGATTATCAAGTGCGTCTGCTCAAGAGGTGTACCAAGCTTCTCAAGCGCATTAATAACACCAACCACAGGATCAGAAGGAGTCGTAGGAGCTTTAGCTATTCTAAAGCGCAGCGACTCCTCATCCAACTCAACAACATCAACAAATGTACCACCAGTATCCACACCTATTCTAAACCTTCTTCCTTCCAAGCTCATCCCTAATCACCCTCCCATCCTTCATAACAAAGGCTATACCCTCCAGCGCCTTTATATCATCCAAAGGATTCTCTGGAACAGCAATCAAGTCAGCATAATACCCCTTCTTCACCAAACCAACTCTATCAGCAAGATTACAGAGACGCGCAGCGTTTACTGTTGCAGCTCTAAGAGCATCCACTCTACTCAACCCAGCATCAACCAGAAACTCAATCTCTCTAACAGTAGCATTCACACCACCATTCAAATCCCCAGGCGGAAGATCAGTGCCATTAACTATCGTAACCCCCTCATTAACAGCAGTCTTTAAGCTCTGAGTATGCCTCTTCGCAGCAGACAGAGCTTTATCTATTGTTAACTCATTAAACTTGTTCGCTCTCATCCACTCGGGTGAACGCGTCACACTAAGAGTAGGCACAAAGTAACCCTTCACATTCTTAATGGCTCTTGCTGCTTCACGATTAAGAACATACCCATGCTCAAAACAGATCACCCCAGCCTCAACAGCGGTCAATATAGCATTTGAACCACCAGCGTGTGCAGCCACATAAGTCCTCTTGGACTTCGCTGCATATACAACCGCTTGCATCTCCTCTTTGGTCATCTGAGGCTCATCAAACTCTTCCTCGGGCTTCGCTATACCACCGCTGATGAATATCTTTAGATGATCTGCGCCATACGCTAATTCCACTCTAGCCGCCTTTAGAAATTCAAACGGACCGTCTGCCTCAACCTGCCCAAAGCCAGCACCATGCCCGCCTGTAACACCCAACCCCTTGCCCCCAGCAACTATCCTAGGCCCCTCAACCCAACCTTCGTTGATCATCTTCTTCAACGCTATATCAGCCCTATGAATCTCGCCCACAGTACGCAACGTAGTCACACCACTCTGCAAAGCATCCAAAGCACGCCTATAACACCTCAACACAGTAACGGCGGGATCCTCATTTGGATTAATCTTCTCGAATGGAAAATCTATAGAGAGATTGTTATGAACATTCATCAACCCGGGCAGCACAAAGTAACCTTGGAGATCGATTACTCTGCCCTCTAATTTGACTTTATCAACAGATATATCCTCGATCCACCGATCCCTTATAAGAATCTTTACATCTTTCTTAACTACCCCTTCCTCTACGTCAACCACATTACAGTTATCTAGAATCGTAGTCAACACCAAAATAGATGGTTAGTTATGGTATATAAAAGCTACACTCTTCAGGTAGCAGATCATTCAACCTCTTCAAGTAGCTTTCAGGTAGCTTTAGTAGGGCTGCTCTTATCGTCTCCCTGCTCGGAGCCCTATCCAAGCCTACTATCTTCAACAGGTCTGGGTTTGCTTTGAGGTATGATGAGATGCTCCGATAATCCATCTTCACCTTCAACAGCGCGCATAGGACTAGGCTTCTAGCGTCGTAGCCAGGTCTACCACCATGCTTCGCCACCCAAGGTGGATCGAGGCTCCAAACAACAGCCCTAGCCCTCCTCAAAAAGAGCTCCGCTTCATCCTTCCTATACCTCTCATAGGCCCTCCAGTCCCTCTCATACCTCCTCCAATCCCTCCACCCAGCCAATAACCCACCTCCCACCGCACCCCCATCAAAGCAGATCTTAAGCTACTGAGCCAACAGGACAAGAAGCTTAGACCATGAGACAAACTTTTTTGCCACAGCCCATCTTTCAAACAGATTTTAGTTGAACAATCAGCTCACGTACAGGCTCTTTTAGAAAAGCTTACATATTTTAGTTATATAAGCTCAGGATGTGATGTGGATTGTTAGAGCTTGAAGTTGTTCAAGCGGCCGCTAAACTTTGTGACGAGGTTTTAGGTGTGAAGTCTGGCGAGAGGGCTCTGGTTTTGGCTGATACTGCTAGTGACATGCAGGCGGTCTTAGCTACAGCTGCGGCTGCTAGGAATAGAGGTGCAAAGGTTAGTGTTATGTGGTATGAGACCATTCTTCCGAATATAATGGTTGAGCCTCCTGAGCAAGTCGCCGCAGCCATGAAGAATTCAGATATCATTATAGATTATGCTGTAACCCTCTATACGAAGGCACAGAAGGAAGCTGTTGAGGCTGGAGCCAGGTTCATATGCCTATCTTTTGTTGACAGCGATCTTCTTGTGCGGTGTGTGGGTAAAGTTGATCTACCGAAGCTCCTTGAGTTGGGTGAAGCCCTAGTTAATGAAATCAGAAAGGGTAAGACCGTTAGAATAACTTCAGAAGCTGGGATGGATCTAACCTGTAAACTAAAGCCTACAAGTGAAGTTTACCAGTCAGGTTCAAAAGCCACTAAGCCTGGTGATGTCGCTATGTTAGCTGGACAAGTAACTTTATCTACAGACCTTGAGGAAGTAGATGGCACAATAGTATTTGACGGAACGCTCTGGCCTCCTAACGAGATCGGTCTTATCAAGTCCCCTGTTAGGCTTGAGGTTGAGAAAGGTAAGATAACTGCAGTGAAGGGTGGCTGGGAGGCGAAGATATTTGAGAGGTGGCTTAGAAGCTTTAATGACCCCAATATGTTCAATTACGCTCACGTAAGCTTAGGGTTTAACCCAGGTGTGAGGAAGCTCACAGGGAGGATAGCTGTTGACGAGCGTTTCTTTGGTAGTGTGGTGATAGGCATAGGTCATTACCGCGGTCGCCCAGCTAAGAATCATACAGATGGTGTAGCATTAAATCCGACTATAGAAGTAGATGGTGTAGTTATTGAGAAGGATGGAATGTATGTAAAGCCTAATCTCGCTAAGATATGCGCTGAGCTAGGTGTGCTATAGCCTCTAATACAAGCACTTCAGTATCTGCTCTGGTATGGGTGCTGAAGACTCGCCTCTAACCCAGATGTATGTTATGCTGCCGCTAGCAAGCCTCTGCCCTGTGTTAGCGTCCAGCACCTCTGACTCAAATCATAAGACCTTCCTTCTAACCTCAACCACCCTCGATCTAACCTTTCTTACGTCATCAAACTTGGACGGCGCATGGATTCTGCGGCTAAATTCGCATATTACGAACGTGCCTTCTACAATCTCTGAATTAACCAATGTGTTTTGAATGTCTGGAAAGGTTATTCCTTTAGCGCGGAGGAATTCGGTGATATCATCATCTATCCAGTTGATATAGTTAGCGAAGTAAACCCTTCCACTATGGTCGGTGTCGTGAAATCTTATCCTAAATAGTGTGCCATCGTAAGCGCACATGGTGCTTCACTGTTATCCTACTCATTCTTTTAAGTTTAATCTAAACGCAATGGGGAAGTAAGGAAGTTTATAGGATACTTTTGAGTATAATCAAATAGGGCTGGCTACCGTAAAGTGGGTCTTAACCTTCGACCCTCGGCTCTGCGATGGATGTGGCGACTGTGTAGAAGCTTGTATAAAGCGGTCAGGTGATCTCAGAAACACACCAGCCATAAAGTTGGTTAAAGATAAACATGTGTAGGTTGCAGAAGCTGCTTCTTAATATGCCCGATCGAAGGAGTTATGTTTGACACTATATCGGGTAAGGCTGTCAAGTGTGACCTATGCAAAGGGAAACAAAGTGTGTGAAGGTTTGCGACAGAGGCGCATTGAAGTATACGCTTGCTGAAGATCTAACTACAGCTAAGGAAGGTCACATAGCTCTACTTATATCCTCTTCAACGAAAGCAGGTCTCTTGACAGCAGAGAGGGGATTAGCCTTGTCAACAAGGTTTGTTGGCGACCCTCTATTATTCAGCCAAATGATTTCTTCAAAATCTGAAGGTTTGCTTAAGTTTCTTGACTACTGTGCAAATAATCTATCAACAATATCTAATGAAGCATCCCTAGCAGCTTTATCTGAAACGAGCTTAAAGAGGCGGCGAAGTCTAGGTTTAAATGAAATTAGGAGACCGAAAGAAGAGGTTCAGACTCTCTTAAAGAAAGCGAAGAATGCCACCTACTATATCGAGAAAAGACTTGGGCTGAAAGATGCGAAGAATTCTGCACCAAACACCACGCTTGCTCACTAGAGATCAC
>Ga0272449_1001186_pt1 | contig 27713 bp, 23 predicted proteins | sample YNPCB0241_FD_198679 | JGI IMG/M metagenome (GOLD analysis project Ga0272449, IMG submission 198679) | Hot spring sediment microbial communities from Yellowstone National Park, WY, United States - YNP-CB-024-1 | ecosystem: Environmental > Aquatic > Thermal springs > Hot (42-90C) > Sediment... | reverse complement strand
CTCCCCCAACCCCTCCCCGAAACGGGGAGGGGAGACCTTGCTCCCCCTTCCCTCGCAGGGAAGGGGGCCGGGGGTTAGGTCAAAGAAACCCCTCCCCCAACCCTTCCCCGAAGCGGGGAGGGGAGCCCTGCTCCCCTTCCCTCGCAGGGAAGGGGGCCGGGGGGTTAGGTCTGATGTTTCAATCCCCCGAAGGGGATTCTCTTCATTGTCACAACTGAAATCGGCAACGCGATTGCTTGTATGGATTAGTTCTTCTTGCACGCAGGGTTTCAATCCCCCGAAGGGGATTCTCTTCATTGTCACTGCAGTTTCAGCCAGATGAAATAATATCTATTCTCCGCGAGATAGAGTTTCAATCCCCCGAAGGGGATTCTCTTCATTGTCACGTTGGGGGGAGGACGACAACTTGTTAAGATTGTCGTCCTCACGAGGTTTCAATCCCCCGAAGGGGATTCTCTTCATTGTCACCTTGGACCGTGGGCTCCGTCATCCTCCGGAAATCCAGAAGAGTTTCAATCCCCCGAAGGGGATTCTCTTCATTGTCACTTTCCATTCTGCTGGTGGCTTGTGGCACGTCCAATAGCGTTTCAATCCCCCGAAGGGGATTCTCTTCATTGTCACTCGTATGGCTCTACTGACAGGAGGTTCCCATGAAGAAGTTAATCGTTTCAATCCCCCGAAGGGGATTCTCTTCATTGTCACGCAAGATGGTTGGATGGCTCTTTCATCCGATCGCGTCTCGTTTCAATCCCCCGAAGGGGATTCTCTTCATTGTCACCAACTCACCAACAGGATTCTGGGCGGTAGCGGTACACTGAAGGGTTTCAATCCCCCGAAGGGGATTCTCTTCATTGTCACAATGGGCAGCCAAGAAGACCTGAAGCTGGTTGAACAGCATTGCGTTTCAATCCCCCGAAGGGGATTCTCTTCATTGTCACAATGGGCAGCCAAGAAGACCTGAAGCTGGTTGAACAGCATTGCGTTTCAATCCCCCGAAGGGGATTCTCTTCATTGTCACTGAACATTGCGGGGATGTCTGGAATCCGTGCAGGTACTGTTTCAATCCCCCGAAGGGGATTCTCTTCATTGTCACTTGGGTCGTTGATAACACGCGGAAAGGTACAGGAGGTTGTTTTGTTTCAATCCCCCGAAGGGGATTCTCTTCATTGTCACTTCTGGCTTGCCGAGTCAGCGTTCGCCTCGCCCAATCGGAAAGTTTCAATCCCCCGAAGGGGATTCTCTTCATTGTCACTCGTCATCTTTCTCCTCCTGTGGGAGAGTCGGGAATGTTTCAATCCCCCGAAGGGGATTCTCTTCATTGTCACCCTGGAGAAGGGCAGCCAGAAGTGCATTCCTTGCTCTGAACCTGCTGTACGAGAGTTTCAATCCCCCGAAGGGGATTCTCTTCATTGTCACCTTCCATTTCGCCTCCAAGCGGGCAAAAATGCCCAACTTTTTGCCTTTTTCGGCCCTCAAATGTCGTCAGGACGGCCTCAAATGGCTGAAAAGGGCCTCATTCTGCGTTTCCGAGCATGTCCCTATGCCCCGAAAACCGGGGGGATGCTCGGAATTTCGCCATCCCCATACCCCCACCGGTGCCGGTTGGGTGCCCTTTATCCCCCACCTGTAGGGGTACGCCGGGCCGAAAATCCGAGGATCGCCGGAAGTGCCCTCACCCCCCGTCATGCTCGGATTTCGGCCAGAAACCCCGGGAATCGCGGGGAAAGATGCGTTTGTCTGTTAAATTTCGGGCTCGTTCCTCCCGGACCTACACCACAATCGCCTCCGGCTCCTCCCCCGAGACCTCCACTCCGCCGCCGGTCACCTCCGTCTTCCGTACGCATCCGGCGCAGAGGTAGTAGAACCGCACGTGGTCCACCCGGGGCCGGATGACTCTCCCCACCGCCCGCTTCATCCGCGCCAGCCCCTTTTCGTCCAGCAGGCACTCAAAGACGCTGTACTGCACCGGTGTGCCGTAGTCCAGCAGGGTGTCGTGAAGCCGGGTGCGGCGGCGGTCGTTGGAGATGTCGTATACCACCAGGACAAATTGCTGGTTGCCCATATCATATCCTATTTCGCCAGAAATGGCAAGTACTTCTCCCGCCTGCCCTCAATCACCTCGCGCATCACCCGCGCCTGGACCTCAAAGCATTTCCGGTAGGTCAAGCGCCGCCCGATCGCCGGATGGGTCACTTCTGTCTCCAGCCGGGCGCTATAACAGGCCAGGAAGTCCCGCAGCCCGGAACGGCTCAGGATGACTCCGCCCTCCGGTCCGGGGTGAAAGTCGTCCGGCGAGAGGACCCGTTTGTTGACGACGGTCAGTACGACGGAATCCACCACCACGCTCCGGAACTCCTCCACCAGGTCCAGCGCCAGCGCCGGACGGCCGTATTTGTCCGCGTGGAAGAAGCCGTCGTACGGGTCCAGCCCCACCACTTCCAGCGCGGTCATCATGTTCTGCGTCAGCAGGGTGTATCCCAGGCTCAACAGGGCGTTGATGGGGTCGCCCGGAGGCCGCCGGGTCCGTTTCTCAAAGCCCCACTCCTCCCGCAACGCTCCCCGCAGGACCCGGAAGTAGGCCCGGGCGCCGGTACCTTCCAGCCCTCTCAGGTTTTCCATATTCGCTGCTTTGTCCACCTGCCGGAGGACTCGGGCCAGTTCTTCTATCGGGGTCGGGTCTGCTTTTCGGCTCCGACACAGGCGCCGGGCCAGGGTACGCTCGTTGCGCAATTTGCCCCTCACGATGGCCCGCGCCACCTCCAGACAAAAGGCCGGGTCTTGGGCCCGCTCGTACTGCCGGTGGCGCAGGGGGATGTTCCGGGGCGTGGGGGGTACCAGTCGCCCCCGTAACTGCCCCGCCCGGCTCACCAGTGATAACCCTACTCCGGTGTCCAGCAACGCCAGGAGGGCCGGCGTGGTCACCCCGACCGGCCCCACCAGGACCACCTCGCTGACCCGCGCCAGAGGCACTCGCATCAGGACCCGGTCCTCCAGGGTGACCAGCAGATGATGGTATTCCTTTTCTACCCGTGCTCCCGGCTCGGTCACGTATAGTGTCGGCATTATTCGTACCCTTCGGGGACGTAGTCGTAAAAGAGGGCGTCGTCAAACTCTCCCTCCATTTCTATCCGTTTCCCGGCGGCGAGGAAAGAGTAGGTGTCCCGGTAGAAGTGGACGCCCAAGAAGTCAAACCCTTCGTCAAAGGAGGTGATGGCCGTCTTACTCGGCTCCAGACGCAGGCGGATTTGGGCCAGGACCTGTTCCGTATCTTTCCAGGCCGCTTCGGCCTCGGCCCGTTCCCGACAGAAGACGCAGAAGTCGTCCGCGTAGCGCGCCAGGGCATAGCCCCGCTCCACCAGGCCCACGTCCAGCCGGTGGAGGTAGATGTTGCAGAGGAGGGGCGAGATGACGGCGCCCATCGCGACTCCCCGCGCCACGTCCGGGTTGCGCCGTCCAATGTGCAACCACTGCTCTATCAGCCGCAAGACAATAGGGTCATCCACCTCCTCCCGCACAAAGGTCATCAGGAGTTCATGGTCCAGGCTGTCAAAACATTCGTCAATGTCGGCGTCCAGCACCCACTGGCGGCCCTCGTCCCGATAGCGGAGGATGACCCGGACCGCATCGCGCACACCCCGCCCCTGGCGGTAGCCGTAACTGCAATCCAGGAAGTGGCGGTCAAAGAGGTCGTCCAGTACCCGCAGGACTGCCCGCTGGAGGACCCGGTCGGTGACGGTCAGGTTGGTCAGGTGGCGGAGGGAGCCATCCCGTTTGGGGACGGTGAAGCGTTCCAGGGGGCTGGGCTTGTAGGTGTTGGCGCGGACAGCGGTCGCCAGGTTGACCAGCCGCTCTTCCCAGTTCCGCCGCCAGCGGGAGATGCTGATGCCGTCTATCCCTGGCGCGCCTTTCTTTGCGGCGACCTCCTCCCAGGCGGCCCGAAGGTTCTCAGGACTCAGGATGTTGTCTATCAGCCGCATCGGGAAACCCCACCCCCAACCCCTCCCTGAAGCGGGGAGGGGAGACCTGACTCCCCCTTCCCTCGCAGGGAAGGGGGCCGGGGGGTTAGGTCCAAGAGCCGGTCATTGACCATTTCCTCGTCTGCCCCATTCCCCGGGTGGTATGGTGGCCCGTCCCGGCGTAGAAGGCAAAGGCGGCCAGCAGGTGCAGGAGCCGCAGCCAGTAGGGGTCCGCCACCAGCGCGGTGAACCGGCACGTCCCCACAAACCCCACCTCCCGCGCCTCCCCGAACTCCACCAGCACGGTCTGGAGGTGGTAGCGGCTGACTGCCACGCACTCCTCCGCATACCGCTTCACCTCCGGCGGGAGCGTCACCGGCGCGAAACGGTTCCACCGCTGCAGGTAACTGTCAAAGACCAGCCCGGGCAGCGGCAACGGTACGTTGTGTCCCGCCACCCGGTAGGCCTGCCCCTCCCCGTCGGTCAGGCCGGAGGTCCCTTCCGTCCGCCGGAAGGTAGTGGGAGAGGCAAACTGCAGGGTCAGCGTTCGCTCCACCCGCCCCGTTCCCAGCAGGTGCGCCTGGGTCAGCGCCTCCCAGGTCGTCTGCCCGGCCCAGGGGTGCTCCGCCGGGTCGCAGGTCGCTCCCTTCAGCCCGAAGGCCGCCCCCGCCAGTTCGGCCTCCCCCGGCAGGGTGGGGAGGACCTGCTCCAGCAGGAGGCGGGAGAGGGTCGCCTCCATACTGGTTGCCCGCAGCCAGTACTCCCGCTCCGGGGTGAGGTTCACCTTTCCCCCGATGGCCCGCCCCGTGCCCCGGAGGGAGGAGAGGGTGAAAGGGCGGGGGGCGTTGGGCTCGTGGAGGCGTTCGGCCAGGGCCGGGTCGGCCCGGCGGACCTGGGCCAGGAACCAGGCGTGGACGGCCCGCCCCAGATCGGCGGAAAGGGTGACGGGCTGGAGGGGAGCCAGTCGGATGACCGCCGAAAGTAGCATCCCTATCCCCCCTCGTCCTCCGGCTGGAACCGGACCAGAATTGGGAGGGGTTGGGCTCCCGGCATCCCGCTCATATACTGCATCGGCCAGCGGTCGCCACAGGCCAGCACCATGCCTGCGCTCATCATTTTGGTCCCGCCAGTGAAGTCGGCGATGACCTGGTCGGGAGAGAGGCCCTTGTCCTTCGCTTTTTGCAGGTAAATCTCCCGGACGGCCCGGTAGGTCTCCCGGATGTCAAAGGCCCGGCCGATGGTCACGACTTCTATTGGACAGCGGTTCTCGTAACGGGAACGGAGAGATTCGGCCACCCGTGCTCCCTCTTCACTGGCGATCATCCAGCACATACGGAGCGTCGGCAGGTGGTACTCTATGGCCGGACCGCAGGAGCCCTGGAGAGGGTCCGTGCCCGCCTGCCCCGGCCCCACCAGCACGATCAGGCCGGGGAACTGGGGTGGCCGTTGCTCTCGGGGGACCAGGACCCATTTCCGTCGCTCCTGTCCCAGAGCCCAGTAGAGGACGCCCAGGGCCACCGCGGCCGCCACTCCGATGGTCACCAGTTGCGCCAGGCGGGCCGGGGTCTCCCCGAAGGTCTTCTCCAGCCAGGCGCTGAAGAGGTTGGTGAGCAGCGGGATGATGAAGGCGGAGAGGACGAGGAGAATCTGCCCCCGGTACCGGCGGATCCGGTAGCGAAAGGTGTTCATCGCATTATGCCTCCCGTAATTTCCGGATGACGAACTCTGCGACCGTCCGGTATGGGTTCTCCTGGATGTTGATCCCCAGCATTCCCATAATTTTCCTCAGGCCCCCCAGGGGCTCGTCGTACTTCTGCCGAATCTGCTCTTCCGAGACCCCTTCAAAGTCGTGGCCGATGATGGTGCGGTGGCGCAACTCCACCAGGGGGTCCAGTCGGTTGACCTCTCTCAGCAGGGCGGCGTACCGGCCCCGGTCCTTCGGGGAGAGGAAGGGACTTCCGTCCGCGTGTCGTCCCTGGGTCTCGTCGGTGGCGTAACTGAGCAGGGCTTTATACGTCGGTCGGGCGATGGTCCGCCAGTCCAGGGGCTGGCCGTCCACCTCGCACGCCTGGAGGTATTTCAGGAGGAACGGGTTGGCCGCAATCGTCTCCTCCCACTGCCGCTGGTTCTCCTCCCGCACGGCCGGGCTCAGGTCGGTGGAGAGGCCGAAGAGGGTCTCCACCAGGTAGCGGAGGACGGCCTCTTGGAGGCGGTAGACCCGGCCCAGGAAGTCGGCGTAGCGGCGGTGCTCCCAGGTGATGACGGTGTTCCAGTAGAGTTCCCGCAGCAGGGCGGCCAGCCGCTCCGGGCCGGTCCCTTCCAGCAGGGTGTCCAGGTCGTGGCGCAGATGGCGGGTGATGAAGTCCCGGGCCGGAGGGTCGCCGTCCCGCAGGGCGGCCTCCAGGGCCTCCTGGGCCGAGCGGAAGTCAAAAGCGAGGCGGAAGGCGGCGTAGCGGGTCAGTCCGATGAGTCCGGGTGGGGCCTGGAGGCGTTCCAGTTGGGGGAGGGCGTTGGCGAAGTCCAGGCGTTCCAGGTGCTCTACGGCGGCCGCCTCCCGAAAGGCGTTGATGATTTGCTGGCCGGCCCGCAGTTCCAGGGGTTCTCTCTTCTGGGGGAGGTAGACGGCCCGCAGGCGGTCGCCGAAATGGCGAACGCCCTGGAGCAGGAGGGCCATGTTGCAGGCGGGGGTGCCGCCGGAGATGATGGCGTAGCAGAGGGCGGTTTCGGTTCCGGCCAGGTCGGAGAGGAAGTCTCCGAACCATTCAAAGGCCTCGTCGTAGAGGGAGGGGTTGATGCCCTGGATGGGCCTCCATTGGGCGTCCAGGCCGGGGAAGAGGTCGGGGAGCCGCCGGGCGGCCAGTTCGGCGAAGTGGAGGGTGTCGGTGGAGCGGTAGGCCGGGTCGGGCTGGTCGGTGCCCAGGAGGATGAGGCGGAAGGAGGCGGAGGGGTGGCGGGCCAGGATGTAGCGGAGGCAGGGTGCCAGGATGGGGAACTCCAGTTGGGGGGCGACGGTGTCGTACGCCTGGAGGAGGCGGTACCCCTCTTCCCGTGCCGGTGTGGGCGGCTTGCCCTGGATCATCACATCCCGAGAGCCGACGTTGCAGAGGATGAGGACGGTTGTGGCGTTCATATTCCCTCCTGGATCAGACCTCTCCCCCGACCCCTCCCCGGAGCGGGGAGGGGGGATTGCCCGACGGTAAACCGTCGGGCTGATTCAGCGAAGCCCTGCGGGCTATCTGTGAGCCCCGAAGGGGCTTTGCAACCTGAGCCCGACGCTTTAGCGTCGGGCGGGGGGATTGCCCCCTCCCCCGGCCCCTCCCCGAAGCGGGGAGGGGGGATTGCCCGACGGTAAACCGTCGGGCTGATTCAGCGAAGCCCTGCGGGCTATCTGTGAGCCCCGAAGGGGCTTTGCAACCTGAGCCCGACGCTTTAGCGTCGGGCGGGCCGGGGGGTTAGGTCTGATGTTTCAATCCCCCGAAGGGGATTCTCTTCATTGTCACGGATTGTTCTTCAATCCGATGCACCAGCAACTGATGTCCGTTTCAATCCCCCGAAGGGGATTCTCTTCATTGTCACATAGCTGGTGCGCAGATCGTCGGTACGATCTTCGAAGCGTTTCAATCCCCCGAAGGGGATTCTCTTCATTGTCACCAGCGGGCTCCTCGGGGCCCAGTTGAGTTCATGACTAACTCGTTTCAATCCCCCGAAGGGGATTCTCTTCATTGTCACTCTCAATTCTCCTCGCAGGATGCAACAATCCTCGAGCAGGTTTCAATCCCCCGAAGGGGATTCTCTTCATTGTCACTCATCACCTGGCGCTCTGGTGTCTGTGTAGATCACCTGGTTTCAATCCCCCGAAGGGGATTCTCTTCATTGTCACCGTCAAGGCGCTGGCACGGTTCGTGAGTGGTCGGGCCAAGTTTCAATCCCCCGAAGGGGATTCTCTTCATTGTCACGGGGCTGCTGGAGCTGGAGGCTGCCCCCTGATTGGGAAGGTTTCAATCCCCCGAAGGGGATTCTCTTCATTGTCACTGAGAACGGGCCTCAGGGGACGAACAAACGGCTGCTGTTTCAATCCCCCGAAGGGGATTCTCTTCATTGTCACGACTTTTGGGGCGAGGGTGTGCAGGCGGTTTATCACTCGTTTCAATCCCCCGAAGGGGATTCTCTTCATTGTCACTCATCCCCGAGGGGGACCCCGGCCCCTGTACCTTCGTTTCAATCCCCCGAAGGGGATTCTTTTCATTGTCACCATAAAACGGCAGTTGATTCTCTTGATGCTGCTCCTGTTTCAATCCCCCCGAAGGGGATTCTTTTCATTGTCACGAGGGCTCGCCAGAAAGCGGCCCGCATGCAGCCCATATAAATAGGGTTTCAATCCCCCCGAAGGGGATTCTTTTCATTGTCACGAGGTTAAAATGGAAGGGATTTTAGTAGTGGCCTGCATATTGTTTCAATCCCCCGAAGGGGATTCTCTTCATTGTCACACCGACACCCTTCACTGGATGGTTGGGGGTGGATGAAGTTTCAATCCCCCGAAGGGGATTCTCTTCATTGTCACCTGGGGAGCATCATCCGCTGGGCGACCCGCCTTGTCGTTTCAATCCCCCGAAGGGGATTCTCTTCATTGTCACGCGAATGCACCATCCACATCGACCTGACCGAAAAGACGTTTCAATCCCCCGAAGGGGATTCTCTTCATTGTCACCTGGCCTCCGGTGCTGAAGACGGCACCGTGCGGCTGTGGCAATGGTTTCAATCCCCCGAAGGGGATTCTCTTCATTGTCACTCACCGGTCGCCAGGAGGTAGTCCGGGTGGAATTCGGCGTTTCAATCCCCCGAAGGGGATTCTCTTCATTGTCACTTACCCCAGCGGTCCCCCCGTTCCCGCTGGCCCCTCCGTTTCAATCCCCCGAAGGGGATTCTCTTCATTGTCACGAAACACCTTATTCCTCAATATCACCAACGATAGGGAGGTTTCAATCCCCCGAAGGGGATTCTCTTCATTGTCACCCTTCCATTTCGCCTCCAAATGGGCAAAAATGCCCCCTTTCTTGCCTTTTTCGGCCCTCAAATGCCGCTGGAACGGCCTCAAATGGCCGAAAAGGGCCTCATTCTGCGTTTCCGAGCATGTCCCCATGCCCCCAAAACCGGGGGGATGCTCGGAATTTGGCCACCCCCATACCCCCACAGGTGCCGGTTTGGGGCCTTTTAACCCCCACCGGTGGGGGCGCGCCGGGCCGAAAATCCGAGGATCGCCCGAAGTGCCCTCACCCCCCGTCATGCTCGGATTTTGCTCTCCGCCCGCCGCCCGGCCGGGGGAGATACCGCCCGCGCTTTCGCCATCCGCACCCCCCACCCCCAGGCGCGGGCCTTCTCTTCCCCCCGCAGCGACGAACGCCACTGCCGCCAGATGTCCCACAGGTTCTGAAAGTGCCGTTGGCTGCGGCGGCTGCGCGGCGGCGGATTCCCGGCCATCAACTGCAGAAACCGCTCCATCGCCCCGTCGTCATACTTCCGGGTCACATAGTAATCCCCCACCTTCTCCGCTTCCGCCAGGTCCACCTCCAGCCGCAGAAACCGTTCTGCCAGCCACTCCGCCTCCCGGATAATCCGCTCCCAGTCGCTCATTGTCCCTCTCCTCAGCAGAGTTCATCGGAAATTAGAGCGCAGCGCCCGGGTTATGCCAACGAGCAGGGGAAAACCGTGCTCGTCCGCGTCCATCCGCGTTCATCCGCGTCCTATTTCCGATGAAGTTGGCGTTTGTCGGAACTCCGCGCGCCCGGAACCTCCCCCAACGCGGCCCCTTTCGCCGTGGGGCTCCCGGACTGCCGGCGCGCTCTAATACGGCCCCTCCGGCGAGGAGCGGGCCAGGTTCTCCCGCCGCAGGATGCGGTGGACGTCCTTCAGCGCCTCCCCGTCCAGCAGTCCGCTTTCCTCGGCGGCCCGCACCCACTCCTGGACCGCCGCCGCCAGCGGTTCCCCCGTCAGGTACGGGCCTCCGGCGCCGGCCCGCCCGCCGGAGCGAATCTCCCCCACCAGGCGCACGCCCCGGAGGCGCACCTCCAGCGACCCCATCCCCACCGGCTTCCCGGCCCCCACCTTCAGCAGGAACGGATACCGGGGATGCTGACCCAGGGCCGCCAGGAGCAGGCCCAGTTCCCCTTCGGTCAGGTTCTCAAAGTGGATGCGGGTCTCAAAGGCCGACCCGCTCCCCGCCGCAATCCGGGCGTCGGTCCCCCGGGCCGGCGTCCCATGGAAGTAGAACTTGCGCCCGACCGCCCGGTCCCCGGCCATATACCGCTCCGGCAGGCCCCTCAGAGAACGGGCCGGCGCCCAGAGCAGCGGCGTGCGCACCAGGACCGGCTGGCCGCTCACCATCACCGCATCCTCCACCGAGACCTGCCCGCCGTAGTTCTCCCTCCCCGGCCCGCTCATCCCGAAGAGCCGACAGGCCGGGCAGAGGCGGTCCGCGTCGGAGCAGGGGGCCAGCGGGGCGGGGAGCGCTTTCCGGGAACGGCCTCCCACTACCCGCACGCAGGAGGGGGAGAGGGCCTCCACCAGGCTGCGCACCGCCCCTTTCAGGGAGGAGCCGGGGAGGATGGGGACCCGGCCGCGCCGGGTGCCCTGGGCCACCACAACCTCCTGCCCCTGGACCGTCACCACGTCCAGGAAGCCGCTGGCCACCTGCACGGGCCGGTGGGCCACCAGGGTCGCCTCCAGGGTTCCGGTGAGGTGGACAAAACGGGCGTGTCCCTCCGGCGACTTCCGGTCCACGCCGGAGGGGAACGGGACGAAATCGTAGGGCTTCTCCTGTGCCATCTCCCCCTCCTTATCGGCCCGTCGCGGCCGCTTCCGTCGGGGTCCCGCAGGGCGGGACGGGCAGACTTCGGGCCGACGGCGGCCTCCGGTAGAGGCGGGCATAGCGCGCCGTCTGCAGCCGCCCCTCCTCATCCGCATACAGGACCACGTCGGCGACCAGCGCCTGGGCCGGGTCGTCATCGGGCAGCGGGTAGGCCAGTTCGCGGGGGAAGAGGATTTCCCCCCGGGACACCCGGCCGTCGGGCATCGCCATGCGCCGCCCCCAGAGGATGCGGTGGGAGGTCTGGACCCGGAAGGAGGCACTGGCGCGCACCCACGCCCTCAGGTCGCCCAACGCCGCCTCCGGGTCCTCCTCCAGCAGCAGCCAGCACCCCCATCCCCGGCCCCGGCGACCCCGGCGCAGTTCCGCCCGCGGGGAGAAGACCCGCAGGACGTCCCAGGGCCCGTCCAGGGGGGCCGGGTCGGTCAGGAGGCCGGGGAGGCGGAGGTCCTCCTCCCGCCAGGCGAACCACCAGGTCTCCCCCTCCGGGAAGAGGCCCCGTTCCCGCAGGGCCGCCACGGCCTGCGCGGGGCTCCCCGGCGGGGAGAGCGTCAGCCACCATCCCTCTCCGCTCATGCTCCCACCTCCCCGGGCCAGCGGGCGGCGACCGCTTCCAGAATCGCCCGGATGCGGGCATCCTCCTCCACCACTGCCTGGTAGAAGCCCCGCTCCCGGCGGGCCGGGACGTCCCAGGCCATCTGGTCCTTCCCGGCCTCGGGCAGTGGATAGCGCGGCTCTTTCCCGGCCGCCCAGTACCCGACCCCCCGCAGGTGGCCCTGCGGGTCCTGGAGGGTGCGGACGGTGAGGCAGTGGAAGGTCAGGCGCACCCGGCCCAGCCCCCGCGACTTGCCGAAGCCGAGGGGCACCAGGCCGTCGCCCATATCCAGCAGGGCGGCCGCCAGCAGCCCCAACTGCCCCAGGGTGAAGTTGCGCACGGCCAGGCGGCCCGTGAACCGCCCCTCTGTCAGGACTTCCAGTTCAAAGGGGCCCTGGGCCACTGCGCCGGTCACCCGGTCAATGGCCACGCCGTAGCGCCGCTCCAGTTGCGGTTCCCCCTGGATGTGGAAGTCGCTCACCCGCACCCGCCCTGCCAGCGCCGTGTTCCCGAAGAGACGGCAGGCGTAGCAGGAACGCTGGTAGGCGGTGGGCCCGTCCCAGCGGGTGGTGTCCTGACCGGCGAAGCAGGCCGCCGGAATCTCCCCGCCGCCCCCGCGCGTCCGGGTCGGGTCGCACGCCAGGTCCATCCGCACCGAGCGGAGGAGCCGTTCGGCGTACCCCCGCACCACGCCCCTCAGGGAGGAGCCGGGGACGTACACCTGCAGTTCCCCGTCGGCCCGCCGGGTGCGCACGAAGTTCATCTCCGGGATGGTCGGGTCCAGGGCGGCCCAGCCCTCCCCGCCCGCCTTGATGAGCAGGGGGGTGACGGGCTCCAGACTCATTTCCAGGAACGCCTCGTTGTAGAACGTGCCGTGCATCAGGCACCTCCCATCATTTCCTGCACCAGCGCCTCCAGCCACCGGTCCGCCTCCTCCGGAGGGACGGTCCGCAGCGTCCCGTGGAGCAGGTACTCCCGGAGGGCCGGCCGGTCCGTCGCCTCCACGCCCCGGATTTCCAGCCCCTCCAGTTGCACGTGTCCCAGGCCACGCCCCCGGAAGCCGCCCAGGAGAATCTGCCCTCGGGCCAGTTCCTGCAGCCCCAGCCACAGCAGCCCCCGTTCGGTCGGGCTCAGGTTCTCGGCCAGGAGGGTCAGGCGGAAGCGCGCGCCGACGGGGATGGCCTCAAAGTCGTATTTGAGGGCGACGGTCTCCTTCTCCCGATGGATGGCCACGCCGTCGCGCCGTTCGGTGGGGACATCCCCGTCCGGGTACAGGTCGGCGATGCGGACGCGCGAGGCCAGCCATGGGCTCCCGAAGACCCGACAGACCCGGCAGGATTCCTGCAGGACCCACTGGGCGAACTCCTCGTCGTCCCCGGCGGCCCTCCGCAGGTCGTCTATGCCGACGGTCGGGTACTCCCGGTCCGGGTCGTACCTCTCCGAAAGGCGCTGCCCGCTGCGGATGCACCAGTTCCGCTCGTCCACCAGGATGCACGCGCCCTTTCCCCGGCGTCCCCGGGGCTCCAGCCCCCGGACGATGCGCTCCACGTGGCTGCGCAGGGCGCCCCGCAGGGAGGAGCCGGGGATGAAGGGACGGCCGTGCGCGTCCCGGATCACGGGCAGGTCCACCGCGGCCGGCTCGGCGGCCTCCCCGCCCATCCCCACCCGGAGCGCCGTCCTGGCGACCAGGTACGCGGTGATCTCCAGATGGTTCTCAAACCGTTCCCAGCACGCCATGCTCCCCTCCTTCCCCGGACGCGGGGATGCGGTCCAGGAACTTGAGCCCCACCAGGGCCCGCCGGAAGTAGCCCAGGTAAAGGGTGACGGCCCGCATTGTCTCCTCCGGGCCCACGCTCTTCTGGATGGCCTGCAGGTCGGCGGCCAGCGCCTCGGCCAGCACCCGCTGGTCCTTCAGCGGGCAACTCCAGAAGCGCTTCCCTTCCTCCTCCCGCGCGGCCTGATAGCGCAGCCAGTTCACGAAGAGGGGGAGGATGGGCGCGCTCTGGGCGACCTCTATCGCTTTGGAGGCCTGGGTCTTTCCGACTTCCGGCGCGTCCTTCCACCCCGTGGCCTCCCGCAGCGCTCTCACCAGGGCCTCCGCCTTTCGCACCAGCAGGTCGTGGTCTATCGCTCCCATGTCGGACCTCCTGAAGTATCCAGCACGATATGTAAGGGGTCGCAGGCGACCGCTTCGCCCCATCCTTCGGCCCGGTGCTCCCCCAGGCCGTTCTCCTCCACCTCTCGCAGGAACGCCAGCACGGCCTCCTGCTCCCCGGCCGACGCCCGGAAGGCCAGCACCGACCCCGCGCCGATGGCCGATACCACCGGTTTGGGTAACCCCCAGGCCGCCGACCATCCCGTCCAGTCCTCCCGCTCCATCTCCGAGGTCTCCGGCAGGAACTCCAGACTCCCCGGCAGGCGGGAGATATAGGGCTCCAGGACCGGGGGGTCCGGACGGGTGGCGGGCTGTCCCGCGGGGTCATATAGCAGGAGCGGCGCCCGCAGGGTGAGGGCGAAGTAGAGGTGCGCGGGGTCCAGCGGCTCCCCTCCCTCCCCTCTGGGCTGGAAGGCCTCCAGTCGCTCCTCCAGCGGGGGAAGGTGGCCGCCCGGTTCCTCCATCCAGCGCAGGGCCACCGCCCCCATCCCCCGGGCCCGGGCGGAGCCGATGCGCAACGGGTACGCTCCGTCCTCCTCCGGCAGGTAGCGCCGGATCAGGCCCCGGAGGGTCTGCCACTGGTCGTCCTCCATCACCCAGTAGCCGGTGAAGGAGAGCGGTTGCTCCTGTCCCTCTCCCCCCGGGCCGGGGACCAGCGCCTCCAGGGTATAGAGGATGCCCTCCTCGGCCGTCTCGGTCCCCCGGTTCAGCCCCACCCGTACGAAGGCCCGGGGGTGGACCGGGCTCTCCCGGTAGGTGGCCGGGTCGCGGGGAGTTCCCCGGACGGCGAAGCCCCGCATCCGCTCCAGCCGTTCGCCGCAGACCGGACATCCGCCGATGCCCGCGCCCGGGCCTTCCGTCACCCGGCGCAGGCGGCCCGGCAGCCCGTCCAGCACCCCGTGCCCTCCGTCGCTCCGGAACCCCCGATGGGACTTGCAGGTCCGGGCGGTCAGCGGGATGGGGAAGGCATCCTTCTCTCCGGCGCTCTTCCCGGCCTCCCGGACGGGGTACAGAAAGCCGAAACGGGCGGGCGGTTCCTCCAGGAACACCCGTCGGACCTCTTCGGGGACGGCGCTCCCGTGCCGGGGTCCCCACAGCCCCTGGGGGAGCAGGATGGCCCGGGCCAGGGCTCCCCGGAGCACGCTTCCGGCGACGAAGGGCCGGCTGCTCTGCACGTTTCCGGCAGGCAGGCCGTCCCCCAGCAGGAGGGGCCCGCGCGCCTCAAGGACGACTTTGATCCGGCGCATCTCCCACCACCTCCTTCACCAGATTTCCGGGGTCCTCCTCCACCCACGCCCCGACCTGGGGGTCCCACCGGAAGAGATGGGCGGCCTTCAGGCGGACCTCCCCCAGGCCCCGCGCTTTGCTTCCGCCCAGGTGCCGCACCATTCCCACCGCGGCCAGCAGCCAGCCGACCTCCTCCCGGGAGAGCAGGCCCTCCACGCTGCCCTGAAAGCGCAGGCCGCCGCCGGTGGTCGTCTCCACGGTGAACAGCCGTCCCGTCTGGACGGTTCCCAGCCACCGGCTGATGCCCGTCCCGGTGCGGTAGGAGAGGGGGACCGGTTCGGGGCCGGGGCGGACCAGGCGCAGGTCTTCAAAGGACGTGGGCGAGGGGTACCAGGCGTTGCCGAAGATGCGGCAGGCCAGGCAGAGGGACCCGGCGGGGTCGGCGGCCACTCCGGCGTGGGGGCACATCCCTTCGGGGCGCGGGGGCCGACAGACCGGCTGCCCCAGCGCCCGCAGCAACCGCTCCAGGTGGGCCCGCACCCGCCCCCGGACCGATGAGGCGGGGATGAAGGGAGTCCCCTCCGGGCCCACCTGGATGGGCCGGTCCACCAGGGGGACGGTGCGCCCCGGCCCCAGCGTGTGGAAGGCCGTCCGGGTCTCCGCCATCAGCACGATGCGCCATCGGTCGCTCATCTTTCCCTCCTATTCCAGCACCTTCACCAGTTCCAGCAGGTCCCAGAGGGGGGAGAAGTAGGTCCGCCGTCGCTTCGCCGGGGCCAGGCCGAAGGGGTGCCGGTTCTGGAATTCGGTCACCGGGTACTGGAGCCCGGTCAGGGAAGGGGGGAGGGGGCCCTGCTCCAGTTCGGCGAGCCAGTTGTCGGCCCGGCCCTCCAGGCGGGCCCGCTGGTAGACGTAGTGCAGGATGCCCGCTGCGGGGGCGCCCGTGACCATGGCGCTCACCAGCCGGTGCAGCGGGCCAACGTGGCCCCCGTCCCGCAGGCGCACGGCCTTCTCCAGGAGAAAGGCCAGTTCCTCCGCTGTGAGGGGACGGAGGGTGAAGCAGTAGTCGCAGGACTCCCCCCGCCGCAGGTACATCTGCTGCCGGTGGACCTTCAGGTCCGCCGGAATCTGCTCCGGCGTCGTCGCCAGCAGCATGGCCACGTTCCCCTGAGCCAGCCCGCTTTCTCGGAAGGCCCGCTTGGCCCACTTCAGCAGTTCCCGCTCGGTGAACTCCACGGTCCGCCAAACGGGGGTCTTGTGGTCCGCCATGAGGACGCCCAGCGAGAAGGCGATGGGCGGGTCGGTGAGGCGGGGGCCGGTGCCGGGGCGGAACTCCAGGTCCATCAGGGTCAGGAACTCCCGGGCGAAGCGGAGCCCCACCGGTGCCCAGGCCAGCAGGAGGAGGTCGTCGCCGCCCAGTGCCAGGACCTGGAAGGGCAGACGGGGCAGGACGGGGGGGCCGCCCGGCCGCCAGCCCCGCTCCATCGCCGTCTCCTGGGTGGCCCGGGCGAGGGCGACCGCTGCGGCCGCCCGGCTGGCCCCCTTCACCCGCTGGGTCCACTGCAGGGCCATTGCCAGCGTGGTCAATCTACTGGCCACCGCGCCGAAGTTGTTCCCGTCGCCGTAGACGGTCGCCAGGAGGGGGCGCCGGGCGTCGTCGGGGATGAAGCCGCCCTCGGCGGCGGGCCCGACGGTCTGCGCGATCCACCCTTCTGACCGCACGCCCAGCGCTGAAGGGTCCTGCCCCAGCCAGCCCAGCACCTGCTCCAGTTTCGCCGCGCGCTGCTGGCGGCCGACCTCCCGCCGGGTGTCGCAGACCCGGCACAGGGGGACCGGTTCCGTCTCCCCCGGCAGGTCGGTCCACCCCTCGGCGGGGCGGCTCCGGCAGAGGTGGCAGCGGGCCTCAAAGGGCAGGGCCTCCCAGCGGGGGACCCGGGCCTCCGCCCGGTCCCGGGCCAGTTCGCCGAGGACCCGTCCCACTGCGCTCCGGTAGTCCTCCAGCAGGGTCCGGGCCGGGACCTCCGCGACGCCGGCGGCCGGGAAGGCGGCGCACGTGCGCTCGTAGAGCATCCGCCGCAACCGGCGGTCCCAGCGCTCCCCCTGCCCGTCCTCCGGCGCCGGGGCCAGGAACAGCAGGGTGGAGGCCGCCGCCTGGAGCACGACTTCCGGGCCGACCTCCCGGCTGACCGTTTCCGCCCCCGCTTCCGTCCATTCGTCCAGCAGGGTGGAGGCCCCCCGAATCTCGTTCAGCCCGGGGGTCTCAAAGACGTAGCGCTTGATCCGCTGGGCGGCGGCCATGACCAGCCACACTCTTCCCTCCTCCGGGGCCGTCCCGTCCCGAATCGCCGTCAGGACGGCCGCCGCCGTCTCGGGGAGGCCCTCCGGGACCGCCCCGGCGGTGCCGTTCAGGAAGCGGGCGAGGGAGAGGGCCAGGGGCCAGCGGGAGAGGTCCGCTTCCAGGTGCTCCAGGAGGGGGTGGGTCAGGAGGGCCAGGCGGACCGCGTGGAGGACCTCCGGCGGGGTCCCGGCCTGGCGGAGGAGCACGTTGGCCAGCGCGGTCCGGCTCAGCAGGCGGTCGGCCAGGAGTTCGGACGTTTCGCCCTCCGCCGGGGCGGGCAGGAGCGGGGGGAGGGCCTCCCCGTCCAGGAACCGGCGGCGCAGTTCCTGCCCGGCCAGGGCGTCCAGGGAGACCGGCCCGACGCCGGGGAAGAGGTCGGCGCAGAGGAGGGTCCCTTCGGCCGTCCGCAGGCCGAAACGGAGGGGGAAGAGGCATTCGTAACTGGTGTCCCGCCAGAACCGGGCGACGGCGTCGGCCGATTCCTTCAGGTCGCCGTTGAGGTGTTCCCGGATGCGGTCGGCGGCCCATTGGGAGACGGTTCGCTGCCAGCGGGGTCCGATTTCGTAGATGGTACCGGTAAAGGGGTCACGGAACCGGAACACGGCACCTCCTTTCCGGGGGCAAGGGAGCGCGGGCGATGAATAGGGCCGGGAGAGGGGAGGCCGTCCGCGCTTATGGAGTGTTCTCTGCCCGTCCGTCCAGGGCCTGGACGAAGGCCCAGGCGAAGGCCCAGGCCCGCTCCATGACGGCGGGGTTCATTTTGTCGGGTGTGTCGTCTATCCGATGCCAGTACGGTTTCTCCCCCCGGCGCCCGATCCCCATAAGGGTGATGGCGGGGACGCCGGCCCGCAGGGCGTCGGCCATTTCGGTGTTGCCGCCGGAGATGCGGGCGGGGAAGGCGCCCCATTCGGGGTGGGCGCGGGCCAGTTCCTCCGCCAGTGCCACCAGGCGCGGGTCGGCCCGGAAGGGGATGACGATGCCCTCCCGGACCAGCCAGGCGGGGCCGTCGCAGCCGAGCATCTCAAAGACCAGGGCGACGGGGCGGCGGAACTCGGCCCGGTGGCGGGCGAAGAAGTCGGCGGCGCCGTAGTGCTGGACCTCCTCGCAGCCGGTGCAGACGGCCCAGACGCGGGTGTGGCGGAGGGGGGAATCCCGCAGCGCCTCCGCCAGGGCCAGCACCAGTCCGGCCCCGGAGGCGTTGTCGTTGGCGCCGGGGCTGAAAGGGGTGCGGTCGGCCTGGAGGCAGAGGGCCAGGAGGAGGAGGGCGCAGACGGCGCCGGGGGCGGCGGCGGGCCAGACCCAGGCCCAACGGGTGGCCGCTCCCAGGAGGAAGAGGAGGGTCTGGGCCAGGAAGGCGATGAAGGCGACGGTGGTGAAGAGGGTGTAGGCGGCGACCCAGCGGGGGGAGCGGAAGATGAGGGGGGTGCGGTGGCTGTCCACGTGGCCGATGAGGATGAGGTCCTGGCGGTGCTCCTCCTGGGGCGGGATGAGGGCGACGACGTTCTGGCTGGGGCCTTTGGGGATCCGTCGCCGGAGGGGGTTATCGCGGAAGGAGAGTTCCAGGAGGTCGGAGGCGAGGGCGGCCAGGGAGAGGAGGGCGGCGATGGCGGCGGTGGCCCGTCCCCCCAGGGGGTAGAGGAGGTATGCGGCCAGCATGGTGAGGGCGGCGATGAGGTGGGGGTAGTAGATGGAGCGGGCGCTCTGGAAGGGTTCCTGGCGGGGGTTGAGGCCCAGTTGGGCCAGCACGTCGTGGCAGTAGGCGGAGCCGCGTCGTTCTCCTTCGGTGGTGGAGCCCCGGGGTCCGATCACCCCGGCCAGCGTGCGGATGTGTTCCAGCCAGCGGGCAACCTGCGGAGACATCCATGCTCCTTTCTGCGGAGAGACCCCTCCCCCGACCTCTCCCCGGAGCGGGGAGGGGAGCCCTGCTCCCCCTTCCCTCGCAGGGAAGGGGGCCGGGGGGTTAGGTCTGATGTTTCAATCCCCCGAAGGGGATTCTCTTCATTGTCACACGGGCCTGCTTACTGCCGAACCGTCTTCCCGACGCAAGTGACGTTTCAATCCCCCGAAGGGGATTCTCTTCATTGTCACGTCCCGGGGCTTCTCGATCATTGGTTTTATAAAATAACGTTTCAATCCCCCGAAGGGGATTCTCTTCATTGTCACCAAGCGCAACCAAAGGCGCCAACATCATCGGCGTCACGTTTCAATCCCCCGAAGGGGATTCTCTTCATTGTCACAAGTCTCAGGGAGAAACTCTCCCCCTGTTCTCCGCAAGGAGAGTTTCAATCCCCCGAAGGGGATTCTATTCATTGTCACGACCAACACACCCACACCCACGCCGACGCCGACCGCGCGTTTCAATCCCCCGAAGGGGATTCTCTTCATTGTCACTGCCGGACCCGGTGTGCTTGACACTACAGTAACTGAGTTTCAATCCCCCGAAGGGGATTCTCTTCATTGTCACAATTGGAGGTCAAGATGAAAGACTGGATGAAGTTCGTGTTTCAATCCCCCGAAGGGGATTCTCTTCATTGTCACGGCTGGGGTGGTATGCGCCCTGGCCCACGAAATGGTCACCGTTTCAATCCCCCGAAGGGGATTCTCTTCATTGTCACGGGCTGGGTGGTCTGCTTGTTGCTCTGGTTGGTTGGAGGTGTTTCAATCCCCCGAAGGGGATTCTCTTCATTGTCACAAGGATTGAGTCCGAGGCGGAAGTGGATGCATTCAGGAGGGAGAGAGACTCGTTTCAATCCCCCGAAGGGGATTCTCTTCATTGTCACGGGTTTCAGGATGTTTACATTCTCGGGGCCCTCTTAGGGTTTCAATCCCCCGAAGGGGATTCTCTTCATTGTCACGATGAAAGGGAACACGGCCTTGGCGGTGGCCGTGATGGGTTTCAATCCCCCGAAGGGGATTCTCTTCATTGTCACCCCTTCCATTTCCCCTCCAAACTGCCAGAAATGCCCTAATTTTTGCCTTTTTCAGCCCTCAAATGCCCTCTGGACGGCCTCAAATGGCCGAAAAGGGCCTCATTCTGCATTTCCGAGCATGTCCCCATGCCCCCAAAACCGGGGGGATGCTCGGAATTTTGCCACCCCCATACCCCCACCGGTGCCGGTTTGTGGCTTTGTACCCCCCCCACCGGTGGGGGTGCGCCGGGCCAAAAATCCGAGGATCGCCAGAAGTGCCCAGACCCCCCGTCATGCTCGGATTTTGGCCCGAAACGCCCACCGTTTCCCCCTGAGGGGCAGAAGGGCGCTCCATTGCCTTTTATATACCATAAGGGCGGGTTTGTCAAGGGGGGATCGCGTATCGCGAATCGCGAATCGCGTATCGCTGGTGCGCTTCCTGTTCACTCAAGGTGTGCCTCATCTCATCCCAGCCCTTCCACCGCCCGCTCCAGGTCCGCCTCGGAGGGGCGGGTGTAGATGGCGGTGGTGGCGATGGAGGCGTGGCCCAAGAGCGCCGCCACGGTCACCAGGTCCGCCTTCGCCTCCCGCAGGAGGCGGGTGGCAAAGGTGTGCCGCAGGCGGTGCGGCGTCACCTCCACCCCCGCCGCCTCCCCCAGCGCCCGCAGCCGCATCTGGATGCCCCGCACCCCCAGCGGCCCCCGCTGGCCCAGGAAGAGGGCGGAGGGGGTGGGGGGCGGGGGAGCGGAGGGGCCGGAGGGCAGTCGGACCTCCAGGTAGGCCCGCAGCGCTTCCCGTGCCTCCCGGTGCAGGGGGACCTCCCGGTACTTCCGCCCTTTCCCCGAACGCACCCGCACTTTGCCGCTCCGGTCGTTCAGCACCACATCCTCCACCCGCAGCGCCGCCGCCTCCGACACCCGCAGGCCAGTGTAGAGGAGCAGGGCCAGCAGCGCCTCGTCCCGCCGGGCCGCCACCACCGCAGGGGTGACCTCCCCTCCGGCCTTCGCCTCCGCCCGCTGGCGGCGGGCCGCCGCTTCCCGCCGCAGGCGGTAGACTTCCTGCGGGGTGAGGGCGCGGGGGACCTGGCGGGTCTGGCGGACGGCCCGGATGCGGGCGGCGGGGCTGGTGGCGATTTCCCCTTTCTCCACCAGATAGGCGAAGAAAGCGCGCAGGGCGGCCAGGCGGCGGTTGACGGTGGCGGGGCGTGCACCTTCGGCGATCAGGTGGTCCCGGTAGGACTGCAGGTCAAAGGGGGTGACCTCCACCGGGGGGATGTCACGGCCGATCTGGTGGGAGAGCCAGGCGAAGAAGTGGGCCAGGTCGGATTGGTAGGCGGAGAGGGTGTGGGGGCTGCGGTCCTGGGCGCGCAGGTGGGAGAGGAAGTCGCGGATGGCGGATTGCAGATTGCAGATTGCAGAGTCCGGCTGGGTGCTCATCGTGGCGGTACTCCTTTATGCGAAGAGATTTGGCCGGGAAAAATGGGCCGTTCAGGGGGGATTTTAGCCCGGAATGGGGGAATTGTCAACGCATAACTTTGGTTATGTAATGGTCACGTGTGGGTTAGGAGCGCAGGCTGCAGGTCGCAAGTTGCAAGTCGCAGGGAGCAGGGAGCAGGTCGCAGGGAGCAAGGGGGCGGAGGAGCGGAGGAGCGGAGGGGATGGGGGGCAGAGGAGCGGGGGAGCAAGGGAGCAAGGGCGCGGAGGGGCAGAGGAGCGGGGGAGCAGGGGAGCGGAGGAGCAGGGGTCAGGGGGTGGGGGGGCCGAACAGGTCCGGGTGGGACTGAACCTGCTCCTCCAGGTCCCGGTCGTGGCGGATGACGATGACCCGGTAGCCCAGGTCCCGCAGGGCCGCACGGACGCGCCGGTCCTCCGCCGCCACCTCCGGCCGGTCGTGGACGGCGCCTTCACAGAAGACGCAGGCCCGCGCCGCCTCGTAGTAGAAGTCGGGGCGGGCCGGGTAGTCGGCCAGGTGCGGCTGCGCGTAGTCCGGCAGGCGGCGGCCCGTGCGGTACAGGTGCTCCAGGAAGCGCCGCTCCAACTCCGACGCCGGGTCGGTGCGCTCCAGCAGGTAGCGGTACTGCTCCTCCCGGCTCCGGCCCCCCACTTTCCGCTCCGGAGCGCTCCCGGCCAGCGCCTGCAGCAGGTCCCGCACCCGGTGGCGGTCCAGATCCGGGTGGTCCGGCTGGTTGTAGTAGGTCAGGAGACAGTCGTAGCAGGCGCGGGCGCAGCCCTCGGCCCGGCCGTCCGGCAGGAGCCGCGGCGGGCGCTCGTCCTCCCCCTCCGGGCTGAAGTGACAGATGCCTAGCGCCTCCCGCGCCACCCGCCCCAGCGCGGCGGGGTCGTCGGCCAGGCGGGAGAGGACGCCCAGCCCTCCCTCCGCGGCCTCCCAGAACAGGATGGCCCGATGGGCCCCGGAGCCCACGCGCTCCGAGGCCAGTTCCTCCTCGTCCACCTGGAAGACGGCCTCTATGCCCCGCTGCAGCGCGGCCTGCAGCGAGGCCAGCAGCCCCTCGTCCCATTTCCCCTCCAGGCGGACCAGCAGGATGTTGCGGGTGTCCCGCACCAGGAGACGGACGCCGCTGATGAGGGACCGCTTCGTCTCCGGCCCGGCCTCTTCTTCCTCCTCCAGCCGCGTCCATTCTCCCCGCGCTGGGTCCAGGGTGAAGCCGACATCCTGGGAGCGGCGCCAGCCGTGGTTGATCCGCCACAGGGTGGCCGATGGGCCGTAGATCAGGCGCAGGCCGGTGACGCCAGCCGGGGCCGTGGGGAGCGGGACGACGATCTCCTCCCGGTCCAGTTCCCCTCCCACCCTCGGCGCGAACCGGAAGTGGCTGGTGACCCGGTACCCCTCCCGCAGCCGCTCCTCCTCGTCGCAGGTAATCCGCTCCCGCCGCTGGGTGACCACGTCGGTCATCTCAAAGAAGCGCTCGCTGTAGTCGCTGTTGGAGGCGTCCAGCGGGGTGCCGCAGAGGGCACAGAGGTCGGTTCTGGCCTCCTCCCCCTCGTGGAAAGCGCCGCAGACGTGGCAGAGTTTGGCCCGGACGAAGCGGGCGGTCGCGTCGCCGCCGGGGAGTTGGCTGCGCGCCACCCGGTACTTGTTCCCCTCGTGGTAGATGATGTTGCCCGGGCCGAACTCGGTGACCGCCAGGAAGCGGGGGCGGGCGATGAACTCCCCCTCCCCGCCGCTGGGGATGTAGGCCCGGATGGGGAGGCGGGGGAAGTTGTAGCCGGGCAGGAAGCCCTCGCTGGCCAGGTAGCGGTAGGGGTAGAAGTCGGACTCGCCGATTTCGGCCAGGTTGCAGAGGAGGTCCTTCTGGCGGCGGGCCTCCCGCTCCTGCCGCTCCGCTTCGGCGCGCTCCTCCCGGGAGACCCGCGTCTGGTGGGAGCGGTCAATGACCGCCTGGGCCTCCCGCAACTGGCGGTCGGCGGCCCGGTACATCTCCCGCCAGCGGTCAAAGGCCCGGTCAAAGGCGCGGGGGGCGTCGCTCAGCACCTGCTGGAGCCACTCGTCGGTGTACCGCGCGGTCGCCTCGCCACCGGCCCGCAGTACCCGGCGGCACTCCTCCAGGCAGGCCTGCAGGCGCGGGCCGGAGAGGTGGATGTAGTGCTGGACGTGTTCCTTCAGCGGGAAGTCAGGCCGGGTCGTATCCACCACTTCGGTGATGGAGTGGCCCAGGGAGAGGCCGGTGTGGGCCAGCCAGATGGCGTGGATGTGGGCCCGGAGCATCTCCTCGTTGCCCAGGTCCAGGCGGGGCGGGGCCACCGCGCCGGAGACCATTTGGACGGGGCGGCGGAAGAAGTACTGGTCGTGGCCGCTGCCGGCGGCGCAGTAGGTCAGGATCAGCGCGGGCTGCCCGCTGCGCCCGGCGCGCCCGCTGCGCTGGGCGTAGTGGGCCGGGTTGGGGGGCACGTTGCGCAGGTGGATGACGTTCAGGTCGGCGATGTCTATGCCCAGTTCCATGGTGGGGGAGCAGAAGAGGCAGGCCAGGCGGCCCTCCCGGAAGGCCTCCTCCCGCTGGATGCGCAGTTCCCGGGCCACCTGCCCGGTGTGCTCCCGCCCCTCCAGCGGCCCCAGTTCGGCGGCGATGCGGGTGTAGAAGTCCCGGAAGAAGGCGTTGGCCTCCCGGTCGGTTGTGGGCGAGGCGAAGCGCATCCAGCGGCTCCGGACGGGGTCGGGCGGGGGCGCGCTGCCGTCCCCCCGGCGCCAGCGGAGGGCGTCGGCCCGTACCCGGACCCCCGTCCGCTCCCGGTTGAAGGTGAGGTAGCCCTCACTGCGCAGCGCCTCCAGCCAGGCCGCCAGGAGCAGGTCGTACTCCTCGCCGGTCAGCGGGGCGCTCAGGTGGGGCCAGGCCTGGGGCGAACGGAGGAAACGGCCCAGGGTGCTGCGGGCGGAGAGGCTCAGGTCGTGGGGGCCGCGCGGGGCGTCCCCCAGCACGGCCCACCCGGCCTCCCGCAGCCGCTCATCCTCGTCAAAGGTCCAGGGTTCTTTGAGGGCCTGGGTGACCTGGCGGCGGATGCGGTTCTGGACCTCGGGGTCCAGGCACTCCGCGTCCAGGACCAGGGCGCGGCGCAGGTGGTCCAGGAAGGCGCGGGCCACGAAGAGCCGCTGGGCAGGGGTAGCGTCCTGCAGCAGGGGGTGGCCGGTCCAGGCCGCCGGGTCGCGGCAGAGATCCTCCAGGCCGTCGTAGTCTATGCGCAGGAGGCCGCACTGTTCCAGGTTGGGCTGGACGACCCGCCAGCCCCGGCGCAGGTCCTCGTAGATGCGGTACTCTATGAAGGCCTCCAGTGCCTCCCGGTTGAGGCGGGCCAGCCGCCCTGCGGGTGCCGCCTCCCGCGCGTAGGCCTCCTGGGGCAGGTCCAGGGCGTCCACCACCCGTGCGGCGATGTTGGTGTGGTCCAGGGGGGAACCGTCCGGAGGGAGGGCGCGGTAGATGGCGGAGCGCAGGAGCGCCACCTGGACGAAGTCGTTGAAGTGGCCGGCCTGAAGGGAGGCGTCCTGGCGGTTGTCGGTGAAACTGAGCAGTTTGGCGGCGCGGGGGTCCACCGGCTGGCGGCGCAGTTCGGCGACGGCGGAGAGGGAGAGGAGGGTGGTGGCGGTGCTGCGCCCCTCGCTGGAGAGGCGGGCCAGTTTGCGGAACTCCCCCTCCCGGCGGGTGTAGACGGCGCCGCAGGCCAGGCAGGTGAGGAAGGGGCGGGGGAGGAACCAGGCCGGGGTTCCTTCCCCTTCCGGCCCCACCGTGCCGTCGGGCCGGACCCACAGGGGCCGGGGGCAGGCATCCCGGTACTCCGGTTTGAGGGAGCGGCCGTTGCGGGTCTCCCGGAACCAGGCGTCGGGCAGGTCGTCCTCCCGCTCCCGGCCCCAGATGGGCTGTGCGGGGTCCTCCACCAGGAGGTAGCCGGCGCGCCACCCCCGGGCGGCCTCGTCCCCCTCTTCGGAGAGGCGGGGGTAGAGGGCGCCCTCCCGCTCGTCCCACCAGACGGCGTAGTACTCCTGCCCGCACTCCCGGCAGAAGAGGACGGGGTAGAAGATGCGCGTTCCGTTGGCGGTGGGGGCGTAGTACTGGCCCTCCAGGGTGACGGAGCGGGCGGAGGGCTCCTCCAGGGTGGCGTAGACGGTGCTGCCCTGGGAGATGAACTGGTGGAGTTTGAAGGCGAAGACGGGGAGGCCGTCGGGGGTGCGCAGGCGACTGCCCAACCGGAACATCGCCTCCAGGTAGTCCCGGCAGCGGTCGGGGTCGGCGCCGGTCTGTTCGGCCAGCAGGCGGGCGCCCTCCTCCAGGGGGATGGGGGTGCGCCGCCGCAGGTGGCCGTCCTCCTCTTCCTCCACGCCGAAGGTCCGCTCAATCCAGACGGCGACGGGGTGGCGGATGAAGGCCTCCAGGGGGAGGTCGGTGGGCGGGTCGGAGGAGAGGGCGGCGCGCAGGGCGTCGGGGTCGGGGGCGCCGACGGTGGCCCGGCGCAGGGTCTCGCCGATGACGTTCTCCGGGGGGACGGGGATGCCGAAGATGCGGGTGGCGACGTCGGCGACGGCCCGCCGCTGTTCCTCCCAGGTGCCCCCGGCGACGATGGTGGCGCTGGTCCCGATGCAGAGGAGGTGAGGGTTGCCGGAGCGCTCCCGTAGGCGGCGCACCAGCATGGCCACGTCCGCCCCCTGGCGGCCGCTGTAGGTGTGGAGTTCGTCCAGGACCAGGAACTGGAGGTCCGCCACCGCCCGCTCCACGAAGACGCGCTCCTCGGGCCGGGTGAGGACCAGTTCCAGCATCATGTAGTTGGTGAGGAGGACGTGGGGCGGGTCGTTGATCAGGGCGTCCTTCTCCGCCCGACTCTCCTGCCCGGTGTAGCGGGCGAAGCGGGGAAGGGGGGACCCCTCCCCCGGCCCTCCCTCCACCCGGGCCAGCAGGCGGCGGATGGCCTCCAGTTGGGAGTTGATGAGGGCGTTCATCGGGTAGATGATGATGGCGCGGACGGAGCGGCGTTCGGGGTGGTTTTTGAGGATGTGGTCCACGATGGGGATGAGGTAGGTGAGGCTCTTGCCGGAGCCGGTGCCGGTGGTGAGGACGTAGGGCTGGCGGCGGGCGTAGAGGCGCAGGGCCTGCTCCTGGTGGGCGTAGAGGCGGAAGGGCTGGCCGCGCTCATCGGTGAAGATGCGGGCGCAGAGGGGGTGAAGGAGGCCCTCCTCCACCAGTTCGCCGACGGTGTGGCCCATTTCGTAGGCGGGGTTGAGTTGGAGGAGGGGCTGGGGCCAGAGGGCACCCTCGCTCAATTGCCGCTCCACGTGGTCGCGCAGGTGCGCGTCGGCGATGGTCAGGAAACTGCGGACGTAGGCGTCGTAGTCCCGCAGGACTCGCTGGCGAAGAGAAAAAATATTCATAGGGCTTCCACAGCAGGAATTTATAGCCAGTAAAGTACTTTCTTTTCGCGAGTCTGTGTCACTTTTAGTGGGCGTCCTGTCCTCGCAGTGTAGTCACAGAGGGACCTGGCGTAGGCTATAGTAACAGGCATGTCAACTGTACGGTGAAGAGCATTAATATGGGCTACGCTTAACCAGTAGACATGAGCCGCCAGCACCTTTAAAGATGTGGTGCCGTATAATTGGCGGACCATTACTGATGTTGGGCACGGATAGATATATACTTGGTTTGTTTTTCTGGTTGGGTTTGTTTCTCTGGTTGTCTTCTCAGCGACTGCAAGAGTGTTCATCAGATAGGCTATTTTCTGGGATTCGCTACCTATGGCAATGCCATGGGAGGGTGTACCCTGTTTGTTGCCAGGTTGCCACAACCTGACTCCGCTATCAGGCACTATCAGCACAATATCACTGGCTATAGAGCGACTTTCTGTCGCTTTCTGAATATGGTCAACGTACTCTTCCATGTCCGGGCCTATGTGGACGATCAGACGGTTGGGGGGAGGACAATCATCAGACACACCATATTTCAGGAGCGTTCGGATGATCTGATCGGTCTCTGCTGTTATATCAAAGGCCTGAGGATTTTTGCTCTTGTCGGCGACTCTGGCTCCATAAGCCATTAACACCCCGTGGCAATCAATCAGCACTCCGGCTAATGCAAATGCTTCTAGCCACCTGACACTTTCAGCCAAATGAGGGTATGAATTTGGTGGAGATGGGCCAGGCATTGGTTAAGCATCGCTCCACCCATCGTAGCCCGAT
>Ga0272449_1001185_pt1 | contig 27714 bp, 30 predicted proteins | sample YNPCB0241_FD_198679 | JGI IMG/M metagenome (GOLD analysis project Ga0272449, IMG submission 198679) | Hot spring sediment microbial communities from Yellowstone National Park, WY, United States - YNP-CB-024-1 | ecosystem: Environmental > Aquatic > Thermal springs > Hot (42-90C) > Sediment... | reverse complement strand
CCGAAATCATCTTCTATTCTTTCTATGTCATCCTCCTCTATGTATTCTCCTATTTGGATCTCTATTATCTCTAGCGGTATTTTTCCCGGATTCTCTATTCTATGCAAAGCCCCCGCTGGGACGAAGGTGCTCTCCCCGCTCCTTAGCAATATCTCTTTTCCATCAACAACTATTCTAGCAGTTCCCCTGACCACTACCCAGTGCTCGCTCCTATGATAATGCCTCTGAAGGCTCATCCTCTTTCCGGGCTTTATCAGGAGCTTCTTCACCTTGTATCCCTTTCCCTCCTCGAGAACGGCATAGCTTCCCCACGGTCTGTAGGCTGTTCTGTGAACCTCAGCCCTCTTGTCCCCCTTTTCTTTAAGCCTTTCGTAAACCTTCCTAACGATCTCCCCGTTTCCCCTTTTTGTAACGAGAAGCGCGTCATCAGTATCGACGACTATCAAATCTTCAACACCCGCGAGCGCTATTAGCCTTTGCGATACAACTAGATTGTTCCTCGAATCTATGAAGATTGCCTCCCCGCTGAGGGCATTTCCGCTCGAATCCTTTTCCCAGATTTCGTATATAGCATCGTAGTTCCCAACATCGCTCCATTGCACATCGATAGGAACAACCGCAACCCTTTCTGATTTCTCAAGAAGCCCGTAGTCCACTGATATTTCGGCTATTTCATCGTATGCATTCTCACCTTTTTCTAGTACCTTCAGCATTTCCGGAAAATGCTTTTCCAGCTCTTCGACGAAAATTCTTGAATCGAAGAGGAACATTCCACTGTTCCAGAAGTATCCCATTCTAACGTATTCCTCGGCAGCGTTAGCGCTCGGTTTTTCCCTGAATTTTTCAACCCTGAAAGCTTCCCCGATCTTCTCACCGGGCTTTATATAACCATAGCCAGTATGGGGCTTTCTTGCATGAATTCCGAATGTTACAAGGTAATCATCCGAAATTTTTTCCGCAATCCTGAATGCAGAGATATATCTTTCGTTTACCTCGATGAAGTGATCCGATGGAAGGATGGCAAACTTCCCTTTTCCAGCAACTTTCATTCCGAGGCAAATTGCAGGAAGGGTACTCTTTGCCTTTGGCTCCAGCACTATGTTCTCTTCCGGAATCTTTATTCCAATTTCCTCTAGGTCATCCATAACCCTGAATCTGTACTCCTTATTCGTTACAATGAATATCTCTTCCGGCTTTGAAAAAATTAGCGCCCTTTGCAGCGTTCTTTGGAACAAAGAGCTTCCGAATATCTTTAGAAACTGCTTCGGCATCATTTCCCTGCTTAGGGGCCACAGCCTCGTCCCCTTGCCACCTGCGAGAATAATAGTTTTCATGCTTTAGCATAGCCTTAAAATTTTAAATTTTTTATCCGAAAGGTGGAAAGTTTGCCGTGAGATACGAAACAAAACTATGGTTCAGAACCGCGGAAGAGGATATTGAGGATGCAAGAATGTTCCACTCTGCCGGAAAATATTTCAGAACAGCATTTTTTGCCCAGCAAGCTGTGGAAAAAATCTTAAAAGCCCTTTTCATAGAAATTGCCAGAGAAGAGCCTCCGAAGATTCATTCAGTAACAGAGCTGTATAAAATCTTAAAGGAAAAGTCGGGATTTGAGTTTCCGAAAGAGATAGAGGAGCAGCTTTTCATCCTCAACAAGTACTATACTGTTTCAAGATATCCAGATGCTGCAAATGGCCTACCATCTGAAAGCGTTGACAGAATAGAAGCCGAAAGAGCTTTGAAGATTGCTGAGAAAGTTTTGAGCTATGCAGGAAGTATTATCAGAGATAAAGGGGAAGGCAGGAATTTTGAAAGCTGAGCTCGAGAGAAAGGGCTTCAGCGTTGAAGCAATCTATCTTTTTGGTAGCTATGCGAAGGGTTGCTGGCTTAAAGAGAGCGACATAGACCTTGCAGTTATTTCAAAGGATTTTTCGGGAATTAAATTTTTGGAAAGGCTGGACATCGTTAACGAGATTGTTTGGAAAAGAAAACTGGGAAATATTGAGATTCTTCCTTTAACTCCCGAAGAGGTTGAGAGAGGGAGTTCCGTTGCTGTGAGGGATGCGAAGAAATATTGGATCAAGCTGCTTTAACTCTTTAAACCTTTGTTGTTATGTTGAGCGAAAGCTTTATATAGAAATACCTATCCACCAATCTCTGTAATCGGAGGTGATCGGATGCCCGTGCTTCAGGGGACACCGGTTTTGATCCTTAAAGAAGGCACGCAGAGAACAGTTGGAAGGGATGCGCAGAGGATGAACATAACAGCTGCTAGGATTATAGCTGAAGCTGTCAGAACAACCCTTGGCCCTAAGGGAATGGACAAGATGCTCGTCGACAGCCTTGGCGATATAACGATAACGAACGATGGAGTGACAATTCTGAAGGAAATGGACGTAGAGCATCCTGCAGCGAAGATGGTAATTGAAGTGGCAAAAACTCAGGACAACGAGGTGGGAGATGGGACAACGACTGCAGTAGTGATAGCTGGAGAGCTGCTAAAGAGGGCCGAGGAGCTACTGGATCAGGAAATTCATGCTGCAGTTATATCCAGCGGTTACAGACTTGCGGCAAATAAGGCAATAGAGATTCTGAACGAGATAGCGATACCTATAGGAAAAGATGACGACGAAATGCTGAGAAAGGTTGCGGCAACAGCAATGACAGGAAAAGGGGCCGAGGTTGCCCTCGAAAAGCTCTCTGACATCGTCGTAAAGGCTGTTAAAATGATAGTGGAAGAAGTTAACGGAAAGTACAGGGCGGACACTGAGAACATAAAGATAGAGAAAAGGCATGGAGGAAGCGTAGAGGATACAGTTTTGGTTAAGGGAATAGTGCTCGACAAGGAGGTCGTTCATCCCGGAATGCCAAAAACTGTAAAGAACGCAAAGATATTGCTGCTCGATTCTGCGCTAGAAGTAAAGGAGACAGAAATAGATGCGAAAATAAGGATAACTGATCCAGACAAGTTGCAGAAATTCATAGAGCAGGAGGAGAAGATGCTGAAGGACATGGTCGACAAGATAGCAAGGGCTGGAGCTAACGTTGTTTTCTGCCAGAAGGGAATAGATGACCTTGCCCAGTACTACTTGGCGAAGGCAGGAATCCTCGCCGTGAGAAGGGTTAAGAAGAGCGACATGGAGAAGCTCGCAAAGGCAACTGGGGCGAAGATATTGACAGATCTGAGGGAGATAAGCCCATCCGATCTCGGAGAGGCTGAGCTCGTGGAGGAAAGGAAGGTCGGCGATGAAAAGATGATATTCGTTGAGGGCTGCAAGAACCCGAGATCCGTTACAATCCTCGTAAGGGGAGGAACTGAGCACGTAGTAGACGAGATAGCGAGGGGCATTGAGGATGGGATCAGGGTTGTTGCTTGTGCGATCGAGGATGGAAAAGTTGTCGCTGGGGCTGGAGCGCCTGAGATGGAGCTCAGCTTGAGGCTGAAGCAGTGGGCTCCAAGCATTGGAGGAAGGGAGCAGCTTGCAATAGAAGCCTTTGCAACGGCTTTGGAGATTATCCCGAGAACTTTGGCTGAAAATGCTGGAATTGATCCAATAGATGTCATCGTGAACCTCAAGGCCGCGCATGAAAAGGGTCAGAAGTATGCAGGAGTCGACGTCGACACTGGAAACGTTGTCGACATGAAGGAAAGAGGAGTCATAGAGCCTTTAAGAGTTAAGACGCAGGCAATACAGTCGGCAACGGAAGTTGCCGTGATGATTCTGAGGGTTGACGATGTTATAGCTGCGAAGGGACTTGAAAAGGAGAAAGAAAAGGAGAAAGGAGGAGAAAAGACTCCCGAAATGCCTGAATTCTGATTTTTTTCTTAACTTTTTTGGGCAAGATTTAATTATCGAAGCAAAAATTATGCCAATGAAGGACCTTTTTCGCGAAGTAGATATAGCTCTGGAAACCGCAGTAAAGAATAAGCACCGTTTTTTAGTTTTCATATGCTCCAAAAATCTAAAAGAATCGCTGAAAGTTGGTGAGAAGATAGTTGAAAAGGTTAAGGAGAAAAAGGAAAGAGGAGAAGTTTTACTGGTCGGGAGGGAAAATTTTCTCGATCTTGCAAAGAATTTTGAGGGTTTGCTTATTCACTGGAAGGATTCATCCCAGGTTTTGGGAAGAACCTTTTCATCTCTCATAATGGACTTTTCCGAAGGTTTTCATCCGAACGATCTCGGAATAGTTGTTGAAACCGTAGAGGAGGGAGGGGCGATAGTAGCGCTGTCCCCTCCGCTTGAAACATGGTTTGACATGAAAAGCAAGTGGCACGAGGACATGATCAGCGAACCCTACACTTTGAAAGACGTCGTTGGTAGATTCTACAGGAGGTTCATAGAGAAAACATTGAACGCTGAGGGGGTTATAATATACGATCTGGACAGCGGAAAACTTCTGAAAGGCTACGAATTCAAGTCCCTTGCACCCTCAAGGGAAGAGATATCAATTCCCGTTTCCACGAAGATAAAGAAGAAGCTTTACAAGCTCTGCGCAACTCAGGATCAGGTAAGAGTTCTCAGCGTTTTTGAGAGGTTCTTTGAAAGGACAAGGGAGAGAAAGGCTGTTGTAATTACAGCAGACAGGGGAAGGGGGAAAACTGCAATTTTGGGAATAGCAACTCCACCTCTTATCTCTAGGCTTCAGAGAATTCTTAAAAGGCCGGTCAGAGTTCTGGTCGTTGCTCCAACCCCCCAGGCAGTTCAGACCTATTTCAAATTCCTGATGAAGGCGATGAAAAGGCAGGGAATGAGGGAATTCTTTGTCAAGAAGAGCGATGAGCTTGTAACGGTTTTGAACAGCAAGTATGCAAGGGTTGAGTACGTTGTCCCGAGAAGGGCGATAGAGGAAAGGGACTTTGCTGACATCCTGATAATTGACGAGGCCGCTGGCATAGAGGTACCCGTTCTGCTTGAGATAACAAAAAATGCTAGGCACATGATTTTCTCAACCACAGTTCACGGCTATGAGGGAACGGGGAGGAGCTTCAACATCAGGTTTTTGAAAAGGCTTGAGAGCGATGAAACCGTAGAGGTTGAGAAGATTCACATGTCAGAGCCAATAAGATACGGAAGCGGGGATCCGGTTGAAAAATGGCTCTACGACGTCCTTCTGCTAAACGCTCAGCCGGCCGAAATAGATGAGGCGGATCTTGAAAAGATAAGGAAAAAGGAGCTTGAATTCAAAATGCTGGACAAGGATGAGCTCTCCAGAAATGATGAGCTTTTGAGGGAATTTTTCGGGATATACGTTCTGGCCCATTACCGCAACAGACCTTCTGATCTCGCAATACTGCTTGACACACCAAATCATTTACCCTTCGCGGTCTTTGTCAACGGCAAAATAGTTTGCTCTCTCCACATCGCCATAGAGGGTGAGCTTGGGGATGAAGTTGTTGAAAAGATAAAGCACGGATACAAGCCCAAAGGACAGATAATTCCGGATCTGGCCCTTAAGCACTTCTGGAATTACGAATTTGCAAAAACAAAGGGGATAAGAATTGTTAGAATAGCGACGCATCCGAATGCGATGGACATGGGAATTGGAAGCTTTGCATTGGAAAAAATCATAAGGTTCGCGCAGGAGAATTCGCTCAGCTGGGTTGGATCCGGTTTCGGCGTTTCAAGCGAACTGCTTCGATTCTGGCTCAAGAACGGATTCACTCCGGTTCACATAACTCCACAGAGGAACGAGGTCAGTGGGGAATACACCGCAATCGTTCTAAGACCAATAGGCGAATCTAAGCACGTTGAAAGCATGAATTCCGAGTTCATAAGGAGGTTCATAGAGTATCTCGGCGACGAGTTGAGGGATTTGGAAGTAGAGACTGCAATAATGGTTTTAAAAACGCTGAAAAGAGAAATAGATGCATGCACTCCCAAATTCGGGTATGTTGAAGTTGAAAGACTGCAGAAATATTTCGAGGGTCTTGGCTTTTACGAATACATCTCCGATCTTGCGCGTCCACTGGTTAGGTTTTATTACTCAAAAATGGGAAATGCTGGGCTAAATGAGGTTGAGGAAAAAGTTGTTGTTGCGAAGTGCCTGCAGCTATCGCCCTGGAGGCTAATAGATTTTGAGGAAAAGTACAAGATCCTTCTTAACGGGCTGAGGAAGATATGGGACTGGTTTCAGAGCAGGGGTTTGAGCTAGCGATTTTTGTCCGGAATCAATGCCCTAAATTTTTGGCTCAAATAGCATAACCCTTTAATTAAAAAACAATTTTTCGGTTTTCTGGTTTAAAATTCTCAGCCAAAACGTATTAATATCTGGAAAGGAACAAGAGGCATGATGTTAAAGGAAAAGGTTGTTGAAGTCGTTGAAAAAGAGATAAAGCCGTTGCTCCTTAGGGATGGCGGAAGTGTTGAAGTCGTTGAAGTCGATGAAAGGAGCGGGACAGTTAGAGTAAAGCTTTTGGGGGCCTGCGGAACCTGTCCGATGTCGATGATAACATTGACAGCTTTTGTTGAAAGAATTCTAAGGAGCAGAGTGCCGGAAGTGAAGAAAGTGGTTCCAGTGTGATATGATTCACCTCCTGGAACCCATAAAGAAGGTAATGATCGAGGATGTGGCACATAGCTATGAAGAGGTAAAAGAAAAGACCTTTGGCGGCTTCTGCGAATGCGGAGCAATGATGTTTCAAAAGCTGTGGCTTAGCATTGAGAACCTGAAAATCCTCATTTCCGAGTGCGAGAAATGCTGGAAGAACAGCGCTTATCTTTTTAATTCAACAAAGTTCCTGAGGAAAGAGGACGTCATCGTTGTTGAGAAATCCGGAATCCTGGAATATCTTAAGAACTACCTGAGCGATCTTGAAATTGAGGCAATAATAGGAAAGGCAAGGAGTAAACCCTACAAGCCCTCAGATCTTTCAAGAGCGAAGAAAAAGCTGGATGAAATGAGAATACCGCTTGAAGGGCTTTTAGAAATAATTAAATGATTCCAAGAGAAAGGATTAAGACATATCTTGACCTTACCGAAACACAGGCAGTTTCGAGGAGGTATTTTCTGATTGGATTTTTTGACGGCCTTCTCACAATAGCCGGGCTAATAATAGGTGCCTTCATATCCGGTCACAACGATCCCAGGCTTGTCCTGAGCGTTGGCTTTGCAACTATGCTTGCGGTTGGAATTTCGAGTGCCTGGGGTGCGTTTGAAGCGGAGAGAATTGAGCAAGAATCTTTGAAAAGAAAAAGAGAGAAACACTTGCTTTTCAGGTTTGAGGACGGCATAATAGAAGATGCGCACAGATTTGCTGTTTTTGTGACTTCCGCCGTTCACGGCATAGCCCCGATAATTGGCTCAATTATCCTTCTTATCCCGTATCTAATTTTGCCACCTCTAGAAGCCTTTGAATTCTCGATCATCCTCTGCTGCATAAGCCTTTTCCTGATTGGAGCGCTGATGGGCAGAATTTTTGAGGGAAACATTTTTATCAATGGGCTCAGAACTCTGATTCTCGGTTTGTTGATAATGCTGCTTGTAGCCGTTCTGAATCCTGCCCATGTCGTGTGATAATTCAATCCTTTCAGCTTGGAAGTTTTTTAGGTTTTCATGAACCTTAGGCATAACAAGTCAGATTATTTTTAAATCGTTGGAAAACTCATCTCATGGGAAGGGCATGGAAGTTCGGCGATGATGTCGATACAGATGTGATCATTCCGGGGAAATATCTCGTTTACAATGAGCCTGAAGAGCTTGCCAAGCACGCCTTTGAAAATTTGAGAAGCGATTTTGCAAAGAATGTAAAAAAAGGGGATTTTGTTGTTGCCGGAAGAAACTTTGGCTGCGGAAGTAGCAGAGAGCATGCGGTTCTTGCATTAAAAGGCGCCGGCATAACTGCAGTTGTAGCGAAGTCCTTTGCGAGGATATTCTTCAGAAATGCAATAAACGCCGGGCTGATGGTTGTTGAATGTCCGGAAACTGACAGAATAGATGACGGCGACGAAATAGAATTGGACTTGAAATCGGGGGAAATACTGAACCGGACTAAAGGGGAGAGATACAGGATAAAACCGATGCCGGATTTTCTGCTTGAAATAGCCAGGTTCGGACTGATAGAATACTGCAGGAGGATGATGAAATGAGAATAGCGGTCATTCCCGGGGACGGAATAGGGAAAGAAGTGATGGATTCAGCACTTGCAGTCCTCGGAGAACTTGATTTGGGGCTTGAATTTGAATTCTACGAGGCAGGAGATGAGGCTTTGAAGAAGTATGGAAAAGCGCTTCCTGATGAAACACTCGAGGCATGCAAAAAAAGTGACGCAGTCCTTTTCGGGGCTGCTGGAGAAACTGCCGCAGATGTGATTGTTAGGCTTAGGCAGGAACTAGAAACCTACGCAAATGTCCGCCCTGCTAGGGCTATAAGAGGGGTTAAATGCCCCTATCCCGGACTGGACATAGTAATTGTCAGAGAGAATACCGAATGCCTTTACAAGGGCTGGGAGTTTCAGAGCGATGGATCCGCTTTTACAATCAGGCTGATAACTGAAAGGGCTTCGGAGAGAATTGCAAGATTTGCATTTGAGCTCGCAAGGAGAGAGGGGAGAAAGAAGGTTACAGCGCTTCATAAGGCGAATGTGATGAAGAAGACTTGCGGAATTTTCAGGGATGCTTGCAGAAGAGTTGCAAAGGAATACGGAGAAATAGCTTTTAACGAATACTACATCGATGCAGCCTGCATGTACCTCGTAATGGATCCGTTCAGGTTCGATGTAATCGTTACCACAAACATGTTCGGGGACATAGTTAGCGATCTTGCAGCGGGATTGGTTGGCGGTCTTGGAATTGCCCCTTCAGCGAACATAGGGGAAAAAGTTTCGATATTTGAACCGGTTCACGGAGCGGCCTTCGACATAGCGGGCAAAGGCATTGCAAATCCTACTGCCATGATACTGACTTCGGCTATGATGTTGAGGCATCTGGGATTCATTGATGAGGCAAAAAAGGTTGAGATGGCAGTTGAAGAGACGATTGCGAATGGAAAAACGACCCCGGATCTGGGGGGAAAGCTGAAAACCATCGAATTCACGAGGGAAGTGATAAAGACCTTGAAGGAGCTGAAATGAGACTTTTAACCATTGGTGTTGGCTTAAGAGGGGCCAGAATTGCTGAATGCCTGTACAAGAGGGGTGTTAGGGTAAACGGGGTTCCGCTGTTTAAGTGCTTTGCAGTTCTTGGAGACGAAAATCAGATAAGAACAATAGCAATTGGAGACGAAAGAAAGTTCTATGTCCCAAGCAAGAAAGCCGTTCTTGGTTTTTTAAACTCGATAACCAGAATATACGAAATATGGGAAGGTTGTCTGATCCTGTTCTCCCTCGAAGATGAATATGCCTTTGAAATCGCAGTTGAACTGAGCGAGAGGATAAGGGAAATTTTTGAGGATCCCATAATTGGTTTAGCACTAATTCCAACTTTGGGAAACGTTGAAGTTCAGGAATTGAAGAAAAAACTTACTGAAGTAAGAAAAAGGTTGGATATACTTCTGCTTTTTGAAGGCAAGATTGGAATCGAGGAGAAGATTCTGAGATCCCTTAACATTTTAGCAATGGCAGGAGAGGTGGATATAAAAAAGAAGTTGGCCGGGGAAGTTGTAGTGGACACTTCGGATGTTTTTAATGCCCTGAAATCCGACGGATTTTCGGTTATAGGTTTTGCGGAAAAGGGGATACCATTCGGGATTTTCAGGAAAAAGAGCGAGCTAAAAGCCTTGAGAACGAGGAGAATGATTGACCTCTATGAGCTTTCATTGCAGAATCTGAGCATTTCAGCGAAGCTGGAGGAGGCAAAATCCTCTCTGGTGCTTTTTGCCGGACCAAAGGAAGAAATAACAATGGAGGGGATTTTTGAGGTTATAGGAAGGATAGAGAAGCTGAACAGCTCAATGGATATAAGATACGGCGACTGCCCATTGCAGGGAAGAAAAGTCTCGCTAATTCTGCTCTTTTCCGGAATAAAGAGCATTAAGTTTTAGCGATAGGAGCTTGTAAATCGTTCCGTGGCGTTTAAGCCTTTTTTCTATCCTCATTCTGAGCAATTTCAGACCTATTTCGTCGATTTCGAAATCGAAGCCGTATTTTACGTCTTTCAGCATCAATCCCTCCGGCGGTGAAGGTGGAACTCTCTCCCTGAAATTTTGCGGATCGAGCATTTTTTCGAACCATTCCAGCGTTTTTCCAAGACCAACGAGCTTTAATGCAGTAGCAAGGCATCTTACCATGTTCCAGGTAAAAGCATTGCCCTCTATTTCGAAAACTAAAAAATCGCCATCAATTAGAAGCTTTGCATCGAATATTTCCCTTTTTCCACCTTTCCATCCGCGCGTAAAATTTGAAAAGTCGTGGACACCCCTTAAAAGGGTAACAGCTTTTTCCATTTTTTCCAAATCGAAATCCTCGTTTGGGAAGACATAAGTGTAAATTCTGCTCTTCGCCTTTCTCGGATTGAAATTTTCCGGCACCTCCTTGTACGCCCATGCTGTAATGTCCGATGGAAGTGCCGAGTTCAGAACCCTCGGCCTAATATCTTTTTCGCTTTCGAAGGATATAACTTGGCCTAGGGCGCTTACGCCAGCATCCGTTCTGCCAGCAAATCTAGGTTTTGAATTTATTCCTAGTTCCTGAAAAGCTTTTCTTATCTCCCCTTCTACAGTCCTAAGGTTTGGCTGGTATTGGCTACCAAAAAAATTATCGCCGAAGTATGCGATTTTGAACGCATACTTCATTTTTTAAGTAGTGAATTGACAAACTGGTTGACGGTTGCGAGCTTCTTTAACACCACATTTTTTACACTCATCTGACCCTGATAGTAACCTACAGCCGCTCCCACGAGGAAAAGGAATTCGATATCATCAAGTTTGTATTTTTCCTTCAGCTGAAGGAGCTCATTTACCTTTGTTTCTGGCAGCACATCGGCTTTCTCTTCCTTAGCTGTCAAGGCATTCTCGTCGATTTCCCATTTTTTCTTCAATTCCTCAAATGCATCCATCAAAATCGAAGTTCGGGTTTCGACGTCCATAGTTGCAGTTGGTATAGTATTTAAAAACTTTTCTCTCAGTCGTTTATGCAGATCATGTGTCCCATTTTATCCCTCTTGGCCTTCAGATACGCGAGATTCTCCTCGGTTGGTTCAACCTGTATGGCCTCTCTTTTCACCCTGAAGCCGTATTTTGCCAGCTCTTCAATTTTTAAGGGATTGTTTGTCAAAAGCCTTACGCTTTTCACGTTGAGGTCCATCAAAATCTGGGCGGAAATTCCGTAGCTTCTCATGTCTGCTGGAAAACCGAGCCTTATGTTCGCATCCACAGTGTCAACACCATTTTCCTGCAGCTTGTACGCGATGAGCTTGTTAATTAGCCCGATTCCCCTCCCCTCCTGCCCCTTCATGTATATCAGGACCCCACTTCCCTCCCTGTCTATCATCTTCAGCGCACTTTCGAGTTGCTCCCCGCAATCGCAGCGTAATGAATGAAGAACGTCGCCAGTTAGGCATTCAGAATGAATTCTTACAAGAACATCTTCTTTGCTAACGTCTCCTTTGACAAGTACCAGAATTTCGCCCATCGGACTTCTGTAGCCAATGGCCCTGAATGTTCCGTAGAACTTCGTCGGCAGAGTTGCTTCGACAACCTTTTCCACTATTTTTTCCTTTTTCAGCCTAAATTCGATGAGCTCTCTTATGCTTATTATGGGCATTCCATTTTTCAGTGCGAACTCTTCAGCATAACTTCGATCTGCAACATCTCCTTTTTGATCCAGTAAAGGGGCATAAACAGCGATTGCCTTGAAGCCTGAAAGCTTTGCAAGATCAGAACAGGCTTCGGCAATTCCAGGCCTTTCAAGGACGCCCATTTCTTTTGTTTCCTCGACAAAAATCCTTCCCGGTACTTTTATCTCAGAAAGCGAGATTTTGGAGTTCACTATTCTTTTTATGAATTCTGCCCGATCTTCAGCGGAGATTTTGTCCTTCTTTGGATCTATTGGTATCAGCTTTCCGTCTAGATAGTAGAACTTGTTCAGTCCTAGCAGGGAAATCAGGCTCCAGGGTAGCGACAATCTTATTTCGTCGCAGTTTCTCATGATAAAGTTTATTCCCTCAGCGTTGACGAGTTCCGCAGGAGTGCAGAGATAACTCGTATCATCTTCACAAACGATGACGAACTTTCCATCCCTGAGCTGGTAGATTAGTTTTTCCATGCTTTAAGGATGCGAGGGCAATATAAATTTATACCCAGCTGCTCATAGCCCTAGGGATGCGAATTGCAGTTGTAGATAAAGAGAGGTGTCAGCCAAAGAAGTGCGGTCAGGAATGCCTGAAATATTGTCCCAGGGTAAGGACTGGGGACGAAACCGTTGTTGTAGCTGAGAAGGCGATAATAGCGGAAGAACTCTGCGTAGGTTGCGGAATATGCGTTAAAAAGTGTCCGATGAAAGCGATAAGCATTGTAGGCTTGCCAGAAAGGCTCGAAGGAATGGAAGTCCACCGCTACGGCAAAAACGGCTTTGTTCTTTATAACCTTCCGATTCCCAGGAATGGGGCCGTTGTTGGCATTGTCGGTGCCAACGGAACCGGGAAAAGTACGGCCGTTAAGATTCTCTCTGGACAGCTGAAGCCAAATCTCGGAAAAGAATCTGCAGATTGGGATGAGATAATAGAGCGATTTTCTGGAACCGAACTGATGGATTACCTGAAGAGGCTCAGGGATGGGAAAATAAAGGCCAGCATAAAGCCTCAGTACATAGAAGCGATCCCGAAGGTTTTCAAGGGTAAAACAAGGGATTTGCTTGAAAAATTTGATGAGAGAGATGTCTTGGAAATCGCGGTAGAAAAACTGAATCTCGAAAATTCTCTGGAGAGAAATCTTTCCGATCTCAGCGGTGGAGAGCTTCAGAGGGTTGCAATAGCTGTTTGCTACATGAGGGATGCGGACTTTTACTTCTTTGATGAAGTGACCCCATACCTTGACATATATCAGAGGATTGCGGTTGCCAATTTTATAAGAGAATTGGCAAAGGAAAAGCCCGTGATGATTGTTGAACACGATCTGGCTATACTGGACATGCTTGCGGATTTTTTGCATTTAACTTACGGAATTCCGGGCGTTTATGGAGTCTTCACGAATCCAAAATCTGCGAGGGTTGGAATAAATCAGTATCTTTCCGGATACCTTGTGGAGGAGAACATAAGAATAAGGGATAAGAAAATTGAGTTTGAAATCCTGAGACCGAGAGAGAGTGTTTCAGAGAAAATTCTGTTGCAGTATCCCTCTTTTAAGATAACTCTCGATGGTTTCAGGCTGTTTGCCGAAGAAGGAGACATAAGAGTTGGCGAGATACTCGGCGTTGTCGGGCCAAATGCGATTGGGAAGTCGACTTTTGTCAGAGTTCTTGCAGGGGTTATCGAAGATGATGAGAAGAGGGTTGAGATGAAGTTGAAAGTCAGCTACAAGCCGCAGTATGTGAAGGGGGATATAGAGGAGCTGGTAGAGGTCTTTCTGAGAAAAATAAATCCAATGATATATTCTTCATATATAAAAACAGAATTTCTGAAACCATTGGATATAGAAAACCTTATGGATAGAATGATTTCCGATCTCAGCGGTGGAGAGCTTCAGAGGGTTGCAATAGCCGCATGTCTTTTGAGGGAAGCGGATTTATATCTTCTCGATGAACCTACGGCTCACTTAGATGTTGAACAAAGAAACGAGGTTGCAAAGGTCATAAGGAGGTTCGCTCTGAACAACTCGAAGAGTGTTTTGGTCGTTGACCATGACATTTACTTCATAGACATGGTGAGCGATAGGATAATGCTATTTGACGGAATTCCGGGAAAGGAGGGATTTGCTAGAAGGGCCGTTGGGATGAGAGAGGGTATGAACAGATTTTTGTCGAAGCTTGGAATAACCTTCAGGAGAGATGAAGAAACGAAGAGACCGAGGATCAACAAACCGGATTCGAGACTGGACAGGGAGCAGAAAGCGGCTGGGGAATATTACTACTATTACGGCTGATTATTTTCGAAAATCAGATTTTCCGATCTATAACCCTCGCACCCTTCTTGTTGCCGACTATAACCGCATCTATAATCTTTGAAGGAAAAATACCGGTTTCTATAACTCCTGGAATTGTTTTTAGTTTGTTTTCAACTTCTTCCGGATTTTCAAGAACCCCAAAATCGCAGTCGAGTATGAAGTTCCCGTTATCGGTAATTATTGGGCCAACCTTTCCCTTTCCTTCTCTCAGCGAGGGTTTGCAGATTTTTGAGAGCTCTCTTAAAACGAAGCCGTAAGCAAATGGCAAAACTTCAACGGGAACATGAATTGTGAGTTTTTCTGAAAGCTTGGATTCATCCACGATAATCACAACCTTCTTGCTTGCGAAGGCAATTATCTTTTCCCTCGTCATCGCAGCACCGCCACCTTTGATGCAGTTCAGCCTTGAATCAACCTGATCTGCTCCGTCTATACATATTTCTGGCTCCATTTCAAGGAGATCCACTATTTTTATACCATTTTTTATTGCCGAAAGCATTGCTTGGTAGCTGCTCGGGATTCCGTATACTACGATTCCCTCATTTCTTATTCTTTCACCCAGAAGATTCAGGAAAACCTCCACTGTGCTTCCGGAACCTATTCCTATGGTCATCCCATCCTTTATCAATCCAAGGGCGAGCCTAGATGCGTTGAGCTTCCCATTCATTTTCCCATCCATCCAAGGCTTTTTTTGACGTTGCATCTAGTGATATTGGAGTTATAGATACGAAGCCTTTCCTCAGAGCTTCAAGATCGCTCCCCTCCTCAGCTTCCTCGATTTCTATTCCGTGTATCCAGTAGTACTCTCTACCCCTCGGATCGAAGCGCTTCTCCACCCTAGTTTTGTACATCTTCCTTGCCAGCTTTGTAATTTTTATCTTCCCGTTGAAGTTCTTGGGAACATTGATATTTAAGACGTCAACACCCTCCGGAAGCCCCTCCTTCAGAACTTTCCTAGCAACCCATTCCAGAATTCTCTTGGCATCATCGAAATTTCCCTCTATCGTTGGCTCAAATTTGTCTCTGTCATGCATTTCTACTGAAATAGCTATTGCCTTGCTGCCCTGCGTTGCAGCTTCCAGCGCGGAGCATACGGTTCCCGAAGTTGTAACGGCTTCCGTTGAGAGATTTTCCCCGAGATTTATACCGCAAACTGTGAGATCCGGGATTTTGCCTATTACTCCGTAGATTCCCAGTATCACGGCATCTGTAGGGGTTCCATCGATTGCATAGGCCTTTATTCCGTTTATCCTCATCTCATAAATCCTTACAGGACGCATTATCGATATGCTTCTTCCAACTGCACTCATCTGAGCCATGGGTGCGACGATTACAACTTCATCTATTTCGCTCAGGACTTCATATGCTGCTCTCAAGCCGGCGGAATAAATCCCGTCGTCGTTTGTTAGCAGGATCATATTTCTTTCTCTTTCTCCTCTATCATCATCGCTATCTCATTTATATCTTCGGGACAAATTTTTTTCTCGGCTTCAATTCCCTTCTCCTCAGCGAGTTTTTTCAATCTTTCGGAGTGTATTAAAAGCTGCGAAACCACGTAGCTTTTCAGCAAAAAGAAGTTTCTCCTCGCAATATCCTCTCCGATTTCTCCCTCCCTGAAAGCTGTAATTATCGTTTCGCAGTCCATTTCGAACATCTCTTTTACTTTAATCGGATCTAGGAGCGCTGGAATTAGCCGAAATTCTCCTTTGAGAACTTTTCCTATCATGTCAAGATACGAGTTTATGAACATGGGAGAGTATTCTCAAATCTTTTATAAAAAATTTCCCTTTCATTGTTAAAACCTTTACAAAATTCTGCTACACTTTTAAAGCTCTAACACGTTTGACCCGAGGCCAGACAAAGCTCACACAGTCTTTTTTAGGAATAGCAAAGCAATCAGTTCGCAGAGGACTGAGAATAGGATCATCAATTCTGGCTGGCCATAAAGAAATCCGAAGGAAATTCCGCTTATGAAAAATCCGAGTCCTACTATTGCATTGAAAGCCCCATAGGCCGAGGCCCTTTTCTGGGCTGGAGTAATCTCGGCCAAACCTGCGCGCATTATCGATTCATGCATTCCGATGACTGCGCCAAAAAGCATAATACCGGCGAATATGTTGTAGGAGAAAGATAATGCCACCGAAACTGGCGTTAGCAGCGGAATCAGTATAAGTGATTTGAAGCCAAATTTGTCAAAAATCCTCCCCGTAGCGATAGCAGCAAGGGCGTCAACGGCCATTGCAAGGGAATATGCGAGAGGTATCATCCCGGGAGACATAAGTCTGTTAACCTCTGCATGAAACGCGATCAGCTGAAAGCTTGCGAGACCTGATACTGAAAAGAATGTGAAAAGCATGTAAGAGTGAAGGGAAATCCCAGTCTTCGCTTCTTTTTGCACTTCCTCTCTGAACTCCATTTTAGCGAAGTAAAGGAAAATCAGTGCGATTACCGTTGGTATCAGGAGTATTGAAAAGCTTTCCCTATATCCAAAACCAACAAAAAGAACCAATGAGATTATTAGCGGCCCAGCTATTGCCCCAATTTGATCTAAAGCTTCGTGAATTCCAAAAGCCTTTCCGAAACCAATTTTCGACGTTGCAAGGGATATTATGGCATCCCTTGCGGGTGTCCTTAATGCTTTTCCGAGTCTTTCGATGATAAGCAGAAGAATTACGATTTCCCAGGAATTCGCGAAAGATATCAGCGGAAGCGAGAGTATTAAGAAGTATCCAAGAAAGGTCAGATGCCAGTGAATGGAGAATCTGTCGGCCAAGTAACCTGAGAAAATTCGGACTGCATAGCTCAGAAACTCTCCTAAACCGAGGAAAAGACCGAGAAGAAATGCACTCACTCCGAGAGTTGCGAGATAAGCTCCCGAGATGCTTCTAGCCCCCTCGTAACTCATGTCCGCAAAAAGGCTTACTATCCCGATCAGAATCAGGAATCTATAAGCCCTTATCATATCATCTGGAGCAGGGACAAAGGTGCATAAAAGATTGCAAGACTTTTAATGCTCTTTTCAACTTCAAGATTCATGAACTTCTTCGGCTTTTCGGCTGATCCGATAATTACATCTTTCGTTCTGAATTTTTCGGTTGAAAAAAGTTCTGAGGGCATGACTTCAGAAAGCGTACTTATTTATAAAGCTTTTTAAGCAAATTTTTAAATTTTGGGGAAAAAAAGAACTGTGGACGAGAAGCTGTGTCTGATTTGTAGGGGTAGGATGTTCTGCGGAAAAAGTTGTAGGGCATTTGAGCATGAAATCAGGATAACCTACTCAACAGAAATATTCGGTTCCTCTCCTCCTTCTATATTCATTGGAAGAAAGAATTATCCCGAGGTCTATGCCTGTCCGGCAGTTCCACCCTTTGTTGGAGATACAGAAATCTACGATAGACCGGAGAACTGGAGAGAGCTGAGTATAGACGAGATTTTAAATTTCAGATATTCTTTAATTCTCGGCCAGTTCAGAGTAGATGTAAGAAAACCGGAAACGAAGATCGCAGAGCTCATTCAGGAGCTTAGCCTGTACGAGAGGCCTGTGGATGTAGAAGTTATTTTTGAAAAACCTCCAAGGCCAAAGGTGGCACTTGACGAACATCACGCCCCGTTTGGTCCATTTGCCCCGGCAAGAAGGGCCAGGATTTGCAGCTCTTCGAGAGTTCCAAAGGTAGTTGAGGACGTCTATGAGAGCAGGGATCTGAAGTCGACGGACGCGATTAAGATTCTCTATGAAAAGAGAATTCCGGTTTCCCACATACAAAAATTGCTTTCTTCAGGTTCTCTTGGAATAAAAAGAAAGCTGGTTCCAACGAGATGGGCAATCACTGCTGTTGATGACACGGTATCTAAGTTGCTTATCGATGAAATCAGAGATTTTCCGATTTTGGACGAATATAGGGTTTTTATTCATAAAAAGGCAAGGAACCTCTTTATGGCAGTTCTAATTCCCAGAGTATGGAGCTTTGAATGGGGAGAAGCTTGGTTCCCGAATACAACCTGGAATTTCGGGAGAAAAGTTGTAGTTGAGTGCGACAGCGAGGGATTTTACGGCAGAAGCGATTATGCAACCCTCGGGGGCTGCTACTATTCTGCAAGACTCGGAACAGCTGAATTTCTGCAGAGCATAAAAAGACAGGCCACAGCCATTCTATGGAGGGAAATATATCCCGGATTCAAAATTCCAATTGGAGTTTGGTTTGTGAGGGAAAATGTCAGGGAGATGTTTTCAAAAAAGCCGGAAGTTTTCGATTCGCTCAAGGATGCTGTCGATTACTTGGCAAGTCATTCGAATTTGATCGAAGAATGGAAGAGAAATTCCAGGCTTTTGAGATTTCTGGAGGGACAGAAAACGCTATGCTCGTTTTCAGGAGAAAGGTAAAGAGGGCAATTGGAAAAAGCAACCTTCCCGGTCTTGATTATACTGTCAATCCCTACATAGGCTGCGCCCATGGTTGCGTATACTGCTATGCAAGGCTATACTGCGAAAAGGAAATTGCGGAGAACTGGGGAAATGTGGTTGTTGTTAAAGAAAACATTCCCGAAATTCTTTCTAGGGAATTAAAAAATGTGAAAAAAGGAGTTGTTGCCTTAAGCACGGCGACTGATGCTTATCAATTCCTGGAGGAGAAGGAACGGCTTACGAGAAGGATTTTGAGCATTTTGCTAGAAAATGGTTTCAGGGTGAGCATACAGACAAAAAGTCCGCTAGTTCTCAGGGATACGGACATTTTGGTTGAAAATGCGGAAAAAGTTGATGTGGGATTCACAATAACGACACTAAGAGATGATTTTGCAAAAAAAATAGAGCCAAATGCTCCATTACCGAGTGAAAGGATCAAAGCGCTGAAAAAAATTTCGATGGAAGGCATAGAAACTTGGATCTTTCTTGGCCCTATGATCCCCGGCGAAAAATTTGAGGAAATTGTGGAGCTTGCTAAAGAAACCGAAAGTATTTTATATTATGATAAATATAGAATTAAGCCGTTCATGAGATCGGGGCTTGCCAAAGAACTAGCGGAGAAAGCTAGAAAATTTGACTGGTTTGAAGAATTCAAGAAGCTTAAGAATTACTGCGAGGTTCTTGGGGTTTCCGTAAAATCGGCTTTTGATTGAGAAGCCTTATTAACCGAGAAAGTTATTGCTTTCGTGGACTATACTGCAAAGGATATCACAGTTCTAGATGACCTTGAAGCGGTCAGAAAAAGGCCCGGGATGTATATCGGAAGCGTTGGAGCGAAAGGGTTGCATCACTTGCTCTGGGAAGTTATAGACAACAGTGTGGACGAGGCACTTGCTGGATATTGCAACAAGATTATCGTAACTCTCCATTCCGATGGATCTGCAAGCGTTGAAGACAACGGCAGAGGAATACCGGTTGACATGCACGAACTCGGAAGACCGGCACTGGAAATAGTTATGACCAAACTTCACGCGGGTGGAAAGTTTGGAAACAAGGTTTACAAAGTTGCCGGAGGTTTGCATGGCGTTGGAGTTTCTGTGGTGAATGCCCTATCGGAATGGCTTGAGGTTTGGGTGAAGAGGGATGGCAAGATATACTACCAGAGATATGAGAGGGGTGTACCGAAAACCGATGTGATTGTAGTTGGTGAGACGAATGAAACGGGTACAAAGGTTAGATTCAAGCCCGATCCGGAGATTTTTGAGGAGCTCAACTTCGACTACAACACTGTCTCCAGAAGACTGAAAGAGATAGCATACCTAAACGCTGGGCTTAGAGTAATTCTGAGGGATGAAAGGATTGGTGTGGAAAAGGAATACATGTTTACTGAAGGAATAGTAGGTCTTCTAAAGAGTTTGAACAAGGGCAAGAAAGTTTTGCACGAACCGATTTACATTCAGGGCAGTAAAAACGGCATATTTGTGGAGGCAGCCTTTCAGTTTACGGATTCGGAGATCGAAAGTGTACATGCATTTGCAAACAATATAAAAAACACTGATGGAGGAACTCATGTTGTCGGCTTTAAAGCGGGGCTAACGAGAGCTGTGAACGAATACGGAAAAAGGAACTTTAAGAAGTTCGAGATTCTGAGCGGTGCGGAGATAAGGGAGGGTTTAACTGCTGTTATAAGCGTTAAGGTTCCGAACCCACAGTTTGAAGGGCAGACTAAAAGCAAGCTGACAAACAGCGAAGTCAAAACGGTTGTCGAATCCGTGGTATATTCGGGAGTATTAAAATGGTTTGAAGAAAATTCGAAGGAGTCGGAAGCGCTGATAAACAGATTCATTCTTATTAAAAGAGCTAAAGAAGCAGCAAAAAGGGCTAAGGAGCTTGTAAAGAAGAGGGAAGAAGCATCAATCACATTACCCGGAAAGCTTGCGGACTGCTCTTCGAGAAAGGTTGAAGAGAGGGAGCTATTTATAGTTGAGGGAGAATCAGCTGGTGGCTCAGCTAAGCAGGCAAGAGATAGGAGATTTCAGGCAATTCTCCCAATAAGGGGCAAGATAATAAATGTTGAAAAAGCTGGAATGGTTAAAATACTGAAAAACGAGGAAATAAAGGCGATAATCACCGCTATCGGAGCGGGAATAGACGAGAACTTTGAACTAAGCAAAGCAAGGTATTCGAAAATCATAATCATGACTGATGCCGATGTCGACGGTTCTCATATAAGAACTCTGCTCCTCGCATTCTTTTACAGACACATGAGGCCCCTGATCGAAGCTGGGAGGCTTTTTATCGCACAGCCACCCCTTTACGGTGTGAAAAAGGGTGGGAAGATATACTATGCGTACAGCGATGCCGAACTTAAGAAATTGCTGGAAAAACTCGGAGATGCTGAAGTTCAAAGATACAAGGGGCTTGGTGAAATGAATCCCGAACAGTTATGGGAAACCACTATGAATCCTGAAAAAAGAATACTGATTCAGGTGAAAATAGAAGACGCGAAGAAAGCGGATGAACTTTTCAGAATCCTGATGGGGGAAGATGTTGAAAGCAGAAAGAACTTCATACTTGCCCATGCTAAAGAGGTGAGAAGTCTTGATGTTTAATTTTGAAAGATATTCGAGGCAAATAGAAATTTTTGGTCTAAAGGGCCAGGAAAAATTGCTGAACTCCTCTGCCCTTGTAGTTGGGGCGGGAGGGCTAGGAAGCGCTGCAATTCAGTTTCTCGCTGCAGCCGGGATTGGGAGAATGGGGATAGTTGATGGGGACATTGTTGATGAATCGAATCTGCAGAGGCAAACAATACATGCGGGAAACATTGGAATAAACAAGGCTGAGTCGGCGTGCATTTTTGTTGAAAAGCTCAATCCAGAAGTTGTCGTTGACGTTTATCCATATCATCTAAATCCTAGAAATTCAGAAAAAATCATAAAAAATTATGATGTAATTTTGGGCTGTCCTGACAACTTTGCAACCCGTTTTTTGATAAATGATACATGCAGTCTACTCTCAAAGCCCTTTGTTCATTCTGCCGTTTATGCCCTTGAGGGGGAAATAGCGACCTTTCTGGGAAAACCCTGTTACCGCTGTTACATTCCAAAGGCACCTAGTTTGCAGGCTAGGGCAATAGTTGGTGCAGTAGCAGGGCTTTTTGGATGTTTCCAGGCACTGGAAGCTATTAAAATAATAACCGGTTACGGGAAACTTTTAACGGGAAAAATCATTCGCCTCGATTTGGGTTCAATGGACTTTTTTGAAATTCCCATTTCTGAGAGAAATAGCTGTCCTGTTTGCAGCGGAAAACTTAGGGGCATTTTTGAGGAGAACTATGAAGGGGATTGTGAGATTGTTAGGTATTCCTAATTTTTTGGCTGTAGAAGATTTTAAATAGCTTGACTACAGGAGGCATGGATCTAATTTGCAGATTCGTATACAAGGACGGTAAAGAGTTCGGAGAGAGCATAGATGTTTTCGAGCATCATTTGATAGTTAAGGTCTATGACAAATTCATAGCTGTTCCCTTGGAGGTTGTTAGCTTTGACGGTGAGAAAATCCACATTGGGGATTTCGATGAGAAAATGGCCTTGGAAATCGGAAATAGATGGCTGAGCAAATCTAGAGCCTATGATGAAAAAGAATTAAACTGGTGAAAATATGGAACTGAAACAGGTTATAGTGGTCAGGGATGATCTGAACTTATCAAGAGGTAAGCTAGCAGTTCAAGTGGCTCATGCAAGCATTCTTGGTTTTCTGAAGAGTGAAAAAGAAAAAAGAGATGCCTGGCTGAGAGAGGGACAGAAAAAGATAGTTCTGAAGGTTAGAAACTTGGATGAGCTTTTTGAAATAAAAAACAAGGCCGAAAGAGAGAAACTGGTGACCGCAATTGTAGAAGATGCAGGACTTACGGAAGTGCCACCGGGAACGATTACCGCCTTGGTAATAGGGCCGGATGAAGCAAAGAAAATAGACAAGATTACGGGGAGCTTGCCGCTGCTTTAGGGTTCAATTCCCCTATCACTTATAACGAATTCGCAGCTTTCCCCCTCTTTTTTAAATCTGTGTTTCACAAGAATTGCCCTTCTAACCGAGCCTAATTTTTCGAGAAGAATAGCGGTTTTGGAAAGATGCTCCAAACTTGTTCCGCCCAAAGGTCTATCCTGTCCTGTTTTTACATCTGTGAACATCTGATTGGTGATTATAGCTGCGAGATCCAGTTTTCTCGCAAGGCTTAGAAGAAATGTTAGCTGGGCAGTTAGCTCTCTTTTTATCTTCACTTGCCTCTCCTCATCTTCGAGCTCGCTTCTGTAAAGGGCAGTAAAGCTGTCAACAATTACTAGCTTTACGTTCTCTTCCTTGCAAAACTTTTCAGCCTCCTTTAGTGCTGCGGCCTGCTGTTTGAAAGTAAAGACTTCTTGGACATACACGTTTGAAAACAGGGATAGATCTTCCTGAAAGATTTGCTTCACCCTTTCGGCAGATAGACCTTCAGTGTCTATATAAGCTACCTTGTAATGTTTTGCCGCGTTCTTGGCAAACATTAGGCATAGGGTAGTCTTTCCAGTTCCGCTAGCACCGAAAATATGGGTTAAAGTCCCGGTTTCAACTCCCCCTCCTAGAAGAGCGTCTATGCAACTACTTCCGCTCGGAATGAACATCTTCGCACCTCAGCATCTGGTAAACCTTGAAAATTGGAATTTCGAGCTCTCTAGCAATTCTAGCGACATCTTCAAATTCCGGTTTGAAGGTTCCTAGGCTCTTTGAGCGCTTGAACTTTACTCTGAAATTTTTTCCCATTATACATACCTCCTTTTCCTCTATTTCCCTATCGGCAATTGTTCTGTGATACACGGGGATAATTCTAACTCCTAAACTTCCAGTCTCTTTCATCAAAATCCTTGCGATATCTTCAGCTTCACTCATCGTGGCAATTACTCTCATCAAAATAGTGGGTCTGGATTTTTTTCCCACTGCTGGAATTGCAATTGCATCGATGCATTTCTCTCTGATCTTTTCGAGAGCAAAGCCAACTTCTTCGCCGCTGAGGTCATCTACTTGTGTTTCAAGAACCGCAATACTGTCATGGATCTCAGAAATTCCAAGAATCAGCCTTATAACGTTCGGGACATCGCTTTCCCGGCTTCCCGCCCCGTAGGAAATTCTTTCTATCCTCAGGGGCTGTCTAAACACCCCCTCGCAATAGTATGCAAGTATAGCGGAAGCTGTAGGGGTCAGAAGCTCCCCACTACCTTCAAACACAACCTCGAGCTTCGATTTTTTCAAGATTTCAAGGACTGCGGGTGTTGGAACCGGATATTTTCCGTGCGAAAATTCAACGAAACCGCTTCCAGTTCTTATTGGATTCGCAAATATCCTGTAGCCTTCGCGCAGCAACCTTCTTATCCCCATTGCGGAGCAAACGATGTCGAAAATGGCATCATCTCCCCCGAGCTCGTGAAAAACCGCATTTCTATAATCCCTTCCATGAACGGCTCCCTCGGCTTTTGCGAGGATTTCGAAAATCTTTTTTGCATCTTCTTTTATATCCTTTTCGATTTTTGATCTTTCGAGCATCTCTATTATTTCCTTGAAATTCCTCTCCGTTCTTTTTTCCTTCACAACGACCCTCTTTGCCGCTATCCCTTTTTTCATCACTTCTCCGATTTCGAAATCTATATCGAGTGAGAGCTCATTTTTTACAGATTCTAGGTCATCTTCATCTAGCGAAACACCAAGCAGGGCTGAAATTATCATGTCTCCGCTAGCTCCGTTGAAGGCGTCAAATATCGCAACCTTCATCAAACCACCACAAGTCTTTTTAATACCCAAAATAAAAAGGTGTAGGTGAAAAGATGGAGCTCACGCTCAAAGTCAACCAAGCTTATCCGAGTGATTCGGGAAGGGGAATAGCGAGACTTGATCCGGATGCGATGATGAAACTTCAAATTTCTCCGGGAGATGTGATAGAGATAGAGGGTAAAAGAAAGACTGTCGCGAAAGTTTGGAGATCCCCGAAAAGGGATTGGGGAAAGAACATAATAAGAATAGACCACTTTACAAGAGAAAACGCAGGGGTGGGAGTTGGGGATCTCGTTAAGATTAGGAAGGCAAATTACTCGATAGCAAAAACAGTTGTTTTGGCTCCAACAAAGAAAATAGAGATGAGGATATACGGAATAGATCCGGGAGAATATTTGAAGCATCAGTTCCTGAAAAGGCCTTTGGTTGAAGGAGATTTACTCCCGCTTATAGGCTCCCCCGCGATAACCGGATTCGGGAGATATGGGCAGCAGAATCAGGCGGTAGTTTTTGTCGCGCTGAAAACGGAACCCAAGGGGCCTGTGATAATGGATGAATCGACTAGGGTTATATACCGCGATCATCCAGTTAGGGGCTTTGAAAAAGTGGGCAAAGCCGGGGTTACGTATGAGGACATCGGTGGGCTGAAGGAAGAGCTCCAGAAAGTGAGAGAAATAATAGAGCTTCCTTTGAAGTATCCGGAACTTTTCAAGCGCCTCGGCATCGAACCGCCCAAGGGAGTCCTGCTCTACGGCCCTCCGGGTACTGGAAAGACTTTAATTGCGAAGGCTGTGGCGAATGAAATAGGGGCTAGCTTCTTCACGATAAATGGTCCGGAGATAATGAGCAAATTCTATGGTGAATCGGAGCAGAGGCTCAGGGAGATATTTGAGGAGGCAAAGCAGAATGCCCCAAGTATTATATTCATCGATGAAATAGACTCAATTGCACCGAGAAGGGAGGATGTTACGGGAGAAGTTGAGAGGAGAGTTGTAGCACAGCTTTTGACTTTAATGGATGGTCTTGAAGAGAGGGGACAGGTAATAGTAATAGGGGCTACAAACAGAATCGATGCGGTAGATCCCGCTTTAAGAAGACCCGGTAGGTTTGACAGGGAGATAGAAATCGGCGTTCCGGACAGAGAAGGTAGATTCGAGATTCTTCAAATTCACACACGTAACATGCCCTTGGAACCGAAATATCTGAGAGAATTCGTTCTAGAAGCTCTTGAAAGAATTAAGAAGAATATTGAAGATCCGAAGGTACATAAAGACATAGAATTTGCAATTGAAGAGGTTAAAAAGCTTGAAAAAGAACAGGAAATAGAGAGGACCGTTAAATCCATTCTCCCACAAGAAGTTCTGAATGAGGTTGAGAACGAAATAATAAGGGCCATGCTAAAGAGACTTGCGGATCAAACTCACGGCTTCGTGGGTGCAGACATCGAAGCTCTTTGCAAGGAAGCGGCGATGAAGGCGCTGAGGAGGTATCTCCCGAGCATAGATCTTGAGGCGGAGGAAATTCCAATAGAGGTTCTTGAGTCAATGAGGGTAAAGTGGGAGGATTTCCTTGAGGCCCTTAAGGAAATAGAGCCCTCTGCAATGAGGGAAGTTCTTGTGGAGATTCCCAAGGTGACATGGGAAGACGTTGGCGGTCTTGAAGATGTGAAAAGGGAAATAATCGAAGCGGTTGAATGGCCTCTCAAGTATCCTGAGAAATTCAAGAAGTTTGGAATAAGACCGCCTAAAGGAGTCCTGCTCTACGGCCCTCCGGGTACTGGAAAGACTTTAATTGCGAAGGCTGTGGCGAATGAGTCTGAGGCTAACTTCATAAGCATTAAGGGCGGTGAGCTGCTAAGCAAGTGGCTTGGAGAAAGCGAAAAAGCAGTAAGGAAGATCTTCAGAAAAGCGAGACAGGTTGCACCTTGCATAATATTCTTTGACGAAATAGATGCAATTGCGCAAATGAGAGGAATAGATGAGGGCAGCAGGGCGGTGGAGAGGGTGCTGAATCAGCTTCTGATAGAAATGGATGGTCTTGAAGAATTGCATGGAGTTATTGTCATTGGCGCAACGAACAGGCCCGATATACTGGATCCAGCGCTGCTAAGACCTGGAAGATTTGACAGACTCGTTTATGTCAGACCGCCGGATAAGAAGAGCAGGCTTGCGATATTTAAGATACATACCAGAAACATGCCTCTGGCTGAAGACGTCGACCTCAACGAATTGGCAGAAATGACTGAAGGTTATGTCGGCGCCGACATAGAGGCAATTTGCAGAGAGGCTGTTATGCTCGCGCTCAGAGAAAACCCCAATGCTGAAAAGATCGAGATGAGACATTTCTATGAGGCAATTAAGAAGATAAAACCAAGCGTGAATGAGGCCATGCTAAGCTTCTACGAAAGATTCGAGGAGAGAATAAAGACTGAGAAGCTCAAAGTTTCCGCTAAGCCGATTGGTTATGGCTGACATCTCGCTGACCCAAGCCTCGCCCTTCAGGGCGGGGGAGGAGGTCAGAGGTTCAACTACTAGAAGCAGGAGGCAGGAGAAAGAAGCTGAAGTATTCGCAGCTTATCTTTTGATTCCAGAGGATAAGTTGAACGAGAAATTAAGGGAGGAATGGGTTAAAGAGTCCCCAGACCCAATCCCAGAGCTAGCCGAGGAGTTCCAAGTCTCGGAAAATTTTATGAGGAAAAAGGCTTAAATTAAAGGAGCCGTCTAACAATAAGGTGTGAGTGTTAAAATTGAGATTCAAAACCTACCAGAGGATCTAAGGAGAGAAGGCCTAGAGGAGAAGCTGGCTGAGATCTGTAAAAAGAATGACATAGTGTTTATGGCTATCTTTGGCTCTTTCGTCAGAGGGGAGCAAAACAGGAAAAGCGACATAGATATAGCTATTGAATTTGAGCGAAACAGCGAAAAAAGCCTCTTAGATTTAGTTAGGATAGAGAATGAGCTGAGAAAGGTATTTAAAAGAAAGGTTGACCTTGGAATTTTCAGCAGCTTAAGCCCCTACATAATAGAAGATGTGAAAAGGGAGATGCGAGTCATTTATGAGAAGAGATAAAGCATATTTAAGACATATTCTAGATGCTATCTCTAACATAGAGAAATTTGTAGAAGACTTGACTAAAGAAGAATTCTTTAAGAATGTGAGAAACAGTATGCAGTCTTAAGAGGACTTGAGATAATTGGTGAGGCAACGAAGAATTTGAGCAGGGAGTTAAAGGCGAGGTATCGTGAAGTTCCGTGGAAAGATATTGCCGGTATGAGGGATAAGTTAATTCACGAGTATTTTGGAGTGAATTTGGAACTAGTTTGGGTAACTATCAAAAACAAACTCCCCGAGCTCAAAAATCAAATTCTCAAGATATTAAAAGAGATGGAAGAGAACTAAAAGTTAGTCAAAACACTAAAAAAGCTCGTAATGTGATTAGTGGCGGCCCAACCAGCCCAGTAGTCTCTTACCAAACC
>Ga0272449_1001182_pt1 | contig 27735 bp, 23 predicted proteins | sample YNPCB0241_FD_198679 | JGI IMG/M metagenome (GOLD analysis project Ga0272449, IMG submission 198679) | Hot spring sediment microbial communities from Yellowstone National Park, WY, United States - YNP-CB-024-1 | ecosystem: Environmental > Aquatic > Thermal springs > Hot (42-90C) > Sediment... | reverse complement strand
GTGGCGAGGGTGAGGGTGGTGGGGGAGCTCTACGTGCTCCTGGAACCCGCCTTGAACCTGGACCTGGTGAGGAGGTTGGCCTGGAACTGCAGGGTGGAGGCGCGTCCTGTGCTCAGCACGTACCGGTGGTTGCTGCACCCGGTATGGCTGGACCCCAGGTTGAACCTGGAGTCCTATAGGGCCAGGAGGAAGGTCCGACCCTACCTCCCCCAAGTACTGGGCGGTGAGGAACACATGACGCTGGCGGGAGCCCTCACCGCCCGCGGTGACGGTTTCGATGGCATAATCCATGCCCTCCCCCTGACCTGCATGCCCGAGAACATCTGCCGGACGCTCCTGCCCGACCTCTGCCGGAAGCTCGATTTGCCCCTGCTCACCCTGGTGTTCGACGAGCACACCTCGACGGCAGGGTTGGACGCCCGCCTGGAAGCCTTCACCGACCTGCTGGTCTCGAGGAAGGGGGCGCGCCGCGGCACTGGGAACGACCCTGGCCGGGAGGCTTTTCCCCACTTCCTTGCCAGTGAGACCCAGGACATTGTCTCGCCTAGGGGCCGTGCCAGCCCCCCTCAAGACCTTTGATCACATGCCTCGTGGGAGCCAGGGAGCCTAACCCGGAAGGCCGTTCCTCGGCCGGTCTGCCTTCCTGACGAGAAACAGCGGCAAGAAGCAGGTAGACGGAAGTGTTACCCGTGGAGGCGCTTTGGTTCAGGGCGCGGCCACGGAACCTCCACCAGCGGTTTGCAGCCGGGCTCCCTCCCGGCCCAGGAGGAGTTCCTGCAGGCGTCTAAGGAGCTCCAAGGTGTACCCCTTGTTAAAACCGAAGAAGACGGAGAATATGCCTATCCCCTCCTGTAAGGCCACCAGGGCGGTGGCAACGGCGGAGGGATCTTCCAAACCCGGTACAGCCCTACGCAGGAGATCGGCCAGCGCTTCCATCCATTCCCGGTATATTTTCTTAACCATTTCCTTTATTTTCCTGTTATGAATGGCAACTTCCCAGATTTCGAAGATGACCTTTTGGAGCCTGGCATCACCGGTAATGCGTTGGTTGAAAAAGGAAAGGAACTCATCCAGTAGGTCCGTTGCGGAACATCCTAGGTTTTCCAGCTCTTGGAGGCGGGCTTCCAGCAGTTGCTTGTTGGACTGGAAGATGTCCTCCACGAAGCACAGTAGCACATCATCCTTGCTCTTGAAGTAGTAATGGATCAAGGCCGGGTTCATCCCCGCCTCCCGGGCTATCTCCCGTACGGAGGTCTCGCCATAGGATCTTCTCAAAAGACAACGGTAGAGAGCATCCAGTATCTCCCTCCTGCGCTGATCTCCCATCTTCTTTCTTCCCATCATGCCCTCCGGCGGTCCATGGTGGACGGAAATCCGCACTCAATATTAATGGCACTATGGGGGATTTTTCAACCCTTGGGAGGTGTGTCAGGAAGCGAGCCATATCCCGGGCAAGTGAAAAATCCTTGGTGGCGGGGATTCTCCCCTGGAGGACATCTTTCATTGGAGAACACCTTCCAGGGCGTCACCTGGAACGGCGGAGAAATTCGCAGCAACGACGAGATGTGTGATCGCCCAAAAGGCGGAAAAGACGCCCCCAGCCCCCTTCACGACTGCGAGGTGAAACCGGGGCCGGGGGTACCCTCCCCGGCGTTCCTTTGGGGAGAGGGGGTGGCGAGGCCCTTTCTGGGCCGGTGACAGATCTTCGCTCGCAGCCCCGGATCGCCTTGGCCGCAAGGAACGCCCATTTCGCCTGGGCGAGTGTCACCATATTCGCTGGTCCCCCGCGTGGTAGAGGCGGGAGCCCGGGGCCTGACTCAAAGGGCGGGAGACCCACCAGGCCAGGTTCGCATCAGAGAATTGGGAAAGCCGCATACCGGCCGTTTCCTCCTTCTGCAGGGATCCAAGAGAGATCTGAGTTTTTCGCGGTACAGCCCGGCATCCTGTCCTAAAGCCGACCAGACTCCTCCAGGGAGGTGGGGGTATGCTCCCCTCCCTCGGAGGTCCCTTCCGAGGACGGTCGCCACCTTGGATTGAAGGAACATTAAATTAAACGGATCACAAGAAGCTCGGGATTTGCGTGGGAAGCCCACATTCTCTTCCCGAGACATCAGCGCCCTGGAAGTTTTCCCAGGACCTGGCTTGAGTGTGGCATCACTCCACTACCGACAGCTTCTCCGCCCTGGCCCGCACGGGCATGCTCTGCGTCACCGGCCCTTCGAACCAGGCCTTGACCAGCATGCCCTTGCGGAGCTGGGAGAAGTACATCTTTTCCCCGTTTTCCTCGCGGTATATCTCGGTCTCAGCCGTGACGGTGACGGTGGCGGCCTGATGGGCGGAGGGATAGGAAGGATGAGCCCTTATCTCCAAGATCCCCGTCTCATGGTCCCCGTAACCGGGGGGGCGGTGGTGCCTGCTCATGGGGGGCCGTGGGAACTGCGATGGCCTCTATCGTTCCGGCGATGTCCGGTGCCCTGCCTTCGTTTCGACCCGGCGTCCCGTCACCCGGAACTCCCTGGCCTTCCCCGTTGCTCTCCCCGCATCCCCCCACGAGGAAGGCGAAGAGTACCGAAAGCAGGAAGGTGAAGACCAAGGCGAGTACGCGGTAAGCCTTTCCCTTTTCTTCCCTTTCCATGAGGCTCACCCCCCGCAATCCTCGAACCCCATTGAACCCCGCCCCCCTCGGCCCCTACCTAGGGCTTTGCCACAGGCTGGACGGTAGGACCTGCCATGGCCAAGTCCCTTTCAACTGGTAAGGAATTCCAATATGGCGGAGGAGACCCTTTCCGGCATCTGGGCGATAAGCCCGTGCCCGGCACCAGGGAATTCCAGCAAGCGGGCATGGGGAATGGCCTCCGCCAGGATACGCGAGTTCTCCGGGGGGATGAGTATGTCCTCGGTTCCCGTGATCACCAGCGTCTCGGCGGAGATGTCCTTGAGGCGCTGATAGCTGGACCACCCCATGATGGCCCGCAGCTGGCTACGAAAGGCCTCGGGAGAGATGGGCGCCCGGGCGAACATCTCCACGAATCCCTCCATCTTGCCGGGGTTTTCCCGGATGAAACCCTCCGGGAAGAGGAGGTGGAGGGTAGCCCTGGCCACCTCCCGCGGGTCCAGGTTCCCACCGCCCGCGTAGAGCACCTGGTAAACCTCGGGTTTGGCTAGGACCTGCTCCCTCCCTCCGCAGTTGGTGACCAGGAGCACCAGTTTCCTCACCTTTCCGGGATGTCGCAGGGCCATTTCCTGGGCTATCATCCCGCCCATGGACACGCCTACCACGTGGGCGGAAGCCAGGCCGAGGAAGTCCAGGAGCGCCGCGGCGTCGTCGGCCATCTGGGCGATGGTGTAGGGGCCTTCCGGTCTGGAGGTCCTGCCCGCTCCCCGGTTGTCGAAGGCCACCAGTAGGAAATGGTTGGCCAGGGGGCGCAGGAAGTCCTCGTCCCACCAGTCGCAGTTGGCGCTGAGCCCCTGGACCAGGAGCACCGGCTCTCCTGAGCCGTAGAGGCGGTAGTAGACGCTGATGCCGTTGACATCCGCATAGCCTTCAGAGTTTTCCACGGTGAAACCCCCTTCGCATGCCCGGACGCCCAAGGGCGCTGCCAGTCCGTGATCACTAAAAAGCTCCCGCGTAGATGATAGCGCATCACAAGCCCTGGACACCGCCCCGAGTGGCCCACCGAAAGGGAAGGCATTCGGGGCTCATCGCGTCACGGTTCCCCCGGCTCGCCCTTCTTGTTGCTCCATCAGGGCCAGGGCTGCCCGCTTTATTCTTTCGGCGTTGGGGAGGGTCTGGTTTTCCCTGCGGATGTCGTAGGGGATGACCCCGTCGGTGCCCACTCGACCGAAGGCCAGCTTCACGCCCCTTTCCGCCAACAGGGCCGCCACCTCACCGCTAAGCCCATAGCCCGTGTAGTCCTCGTCCACCACCAGCAGCCTGCCTGTCTTTTCCACGGAGGATGCGATGAGCTCGGCGTCCAGGGGCTTTGCCCAGCGAAGGTCCACCACCTCGGCCCTTATACCCCTGGCGGCCAGGAGCTCGGCCGCCTCCAGACAGCGGTGAGCCCCCACCCCCAGGGAGACCATGGTGAGGTCGCCTCCCTCCTTCATCACCACACCTTTCCCTGGCGGCAGGGGTTGCAGGGGGAGTTCCACCTGGCCGACCCTGCCCCGTTCCGGCACGTCGAAGGCGACCGTCCCCCGGCTTTCCCCTCCCAGGTAGTCCCGCCAGTAGTCGGAGAGTAGCTTGTGCTCCATGAAGATCACCGGGTCCTCTGTCCGTAGGCAGGAGAGCATGAGGGCGGCGGCGTCCTGCGGGTTGGAGGGCACCGCCACCCACAGCCCCGGCATTGAGGAGAGGAGGCCCCATAGGCACTGCATGTGCTGCCCCCCGTCCCCGTACCCTCCGCCGCAGGATGCCCTTATGACCAGGGGAACGTTCCACCTGCCGCCCGAGAAGGCCCGGACCTTGGTGGCCTGGTTCAGGAGGGCGTCGAGGGCCACGGCTATGAAATCGACCATCATGATCTCCACCACCGGGCGCAGACCGGCCATGGCCGCTCCCACCCCCATGGCTAGGAAAGCCGCCTCACTGATGGGGGTGTTCCTTACCCTCCGGGGGCCGAAACGTACGTAGAGCTCGCGGCGGAGCATAACCACGTCCTCGCCGAAGATCACTATGCGGGGGTCCTCGGCCATAGCCTGTCCCAGGGCGAAGTCGATGGCCTGAGCATAGGTCATCTCAGGCATGGCTAACCCTCCTTTCCAGGGTCCTTTTGACCGCTTCTTCCACTTCCCTTCGCGCTTCCTCGTCGATGCGCGAGCGAACGGCTGGGTCCAGTAGCCTACCGGACTTCTCCAGCGGGTCAGGCTCCAGCAGGCGCTCCATGCCCAGAAGGCCCAGGGAGGCGCCGATGACGCCCAGGGACCTAACCCGGAGGGTCAGTTGGGATAGGGGGCGGGCCAGGAAGGACCGCAGGAGGGGCGGGGCTATCTCCAGGGTCTGCCCCAGGGGATCCCGGAACACCCGGAGCATGGGGTCTCCCATGAAGTGGCCCTCCGGGCGGGGACAGCGGGCCAGCAGGAACGAGGGCCCCTTGCCCCGCCGCGCCCTCTCCACTGCCCGGCGTGCTGCTTTCCACACCCTGTCCACCCTGGTGCCGTCCACCCGCTGCGCGGGCATCCCGAAGGAACGGGCCCGGGACAGGAGGCTTCCTCCGGTAACATCCCTGGAGCGGGTGGTGATGGCCCACCGGTTGTCCTTGCAGACGAACACCAGGGGCAGTCTCCAGGCCACAGCTAGGTTCATGGCCTCCAGCAGCATCCCCTGGTTCATGGCGCCTTCCCCGAAGAAGGCCACCGCCACGCCGCCTGTTTCCAAGTATTGGAAGCATAGGGCGAAGCCCAAACCGAGGGGTGCGGATGACCCCACTATGCCCGAGGAACAGGCCAGGTGTTCCCGGGAGAAGAGGTGCATGTGGCCACCCCACCCGCCGCAGAGTCCCTCAGGGTCGCCCAGCATCTCCAGGACGAGTGCCTCCAGGTCCACTCCCCTGACCACCAGAGGCGGGGTGGACCGGTGATCCAGGGAGATGGCATCGCCCTCCCGCAAGTGGCAGACAACTCCCGCCGCCACCGCCTCCTCGCCCATCCCCAGGTGCATCTCACCAGAGATCAGACCCCTCCTCCACAGCTCGGCCAAGGCTCTTTCGAAATTCCTGGCCCTGGCCATCTGCCTGTAAAGGTCTACCATGGGAACATCTTCCTTGGGCATGGATCATCCCTCCCCGGAAAGGCTCTCGGCGAGGACCCGGTCCAGTGCCGCGAAGGCACGGATGACGAGGGAGCGGAAGGTCTCGCTCACCCTGGTCTGGTGTGGCCTGCGGAAAATGCCTGAACGCCGCGGGGTGATCCTGGGCACCCGATCAGGACGGTAATCGATCTCTCCCCGGGCCCGGTCCGCCCATTCCATCCTTAGGGCATCCCCCACCCATAGGGGGACGGGCAGCTTGCGGCAGGGTCGGCCGGGGGTGACGTACACGGTGCAGCGCAGTGGGTCCATGACCAGGTTGTTTAGGGTCATGGCCACATTTAGCTCCACCAGGGCGTCCAGGATCTCCAGCCGGCGGATGTGGCGGAAGAAGTTCCAGGGATGACAGCATATGGTGGCGTCGTCCACCCTCTCACCGTAGGGATCCCTCTTGATCCCGAACTCCTCGAGGGTGGAGTAGTTGAGGCCGTGATCGGTGGTGATGATGCGGATCACGTTCAGGTCGATCTCTCCCCTGAACATCTCCAGCAGTTCCCACATGCGGGCCAGCCGGGCAAAGGAGCCGGCGATGAGGGGTTCCTTGATGGGATCCGCCCCACCGGAAAGGGCACGGTCCAGGAACTGGTGATGGTTGGCCGAGGCCAGAACGCCCCCGTGATCGGAAGCCCTTTCCACGGCCATGAAGTTGTGGGAATGCTCGATGACCACGGCGTTCCCCGCCGTGTCGGCGAAGATGCTGTTGGCGTTCATTATGATGGCCGCCGCCAGCCCCGGCACCACTTCCCGCGGATTGCGGCGCCAAACCTCCACCGCCCCGTCCACGGTGGAGCAGGTCTCCATGGCCAGGTTGTTCAGCTCGAAGAAGGTGAGACCCTCGCCTCCGTCCATGGCCCCCACGGAGTTAACGCAGGAACACAGGCCGTCTCCGTTCATGATGCCGATGCCGAAGAGGACCGGCAGGCCCAGGCAGAGGTAGGGCTTGGAGCCGGGGACGTCCCGGACGTAAAGGGGTATCTTCCCCAGGAGCAGCCGGAAGAGGGGGGAGAGGTCGAAATTCCAGGACACGTAGATCTTGCCGTCCCGGGTGGCGGGCGGGACGGCGGCGAAGTTGGTGCAGCCGGTGCCAGGGAGGGAGGAGGCGAAGAGCCCCGCTGAGATGAGCTCCCATTTCTCAAATCCCAGTGCCCTGGAAAGGCCCTTGAGCCGATCCAGCTGGACCGGGTATCTCTCGGCGAGGATTTTCGCGTGCCTGCGGGCCCTGTCCCTGGCCTCACCGGCCGTTATCCCCAGCTTCCCCATGAGCCGGAAGGCGTTCTTTAGGAAGAACCCATAAGCGCGGTGCGCCTGCCTTCCCGCCTGGAACCCGAAGCCGAACTCGTCCCTACAGCGCAACTCCCACATGGTTCGACCTCCTTACCGGAAATGCCTGACCAGCTTTGCCTCCCCGGAACTGCCCGAAGGCTGCCCGCCTCCCCCTGTTTCCCAAAATGGAAAAGGGCAGGAAAGGCCGCCACCTCCGGGACTACGAGTTTTCCGGAGGCCGGGGTCCGGGACTTGTTAGGTCATGCCGTTACCCCGGCGCCGTCGCCATCCCCCCTTATCAACCGTTCCCACAACTATCGGAAAGACGGGCAAGTGTCAAGACAGATCGAGTTCCATGGTGCTGGGCAACTCGCGTCGTGGCCATAGCGGGCCCTCCGGCCCGAAGAGGCCCCGGGACAACCCTCGTGCCAGCCAGGCGGTGAGAGAGTGAGCCATAGCCCCCCAGTTCTCCCGCCGGCCTCCATTTCCGCGCGAGCGGTGGAGCGGAAATGCTCCGGGAAAGGATGGACCCTGTGTCCCTTTGCCGGACCTCCTTGGGTTTTGCCACCTTCGAGAAATAGACCTACCCCGCCCGGAGAATGATGACCTTCCTTACCCTGGGAAGGGCGGCCTATTTCCTGACCGCATGCCCTTCTTAAGGGACGATGTGACTCTGGCGTGGCTCCAGGTGGGGAAGGCCCTACGGCTTATCTCCGGTTATCCGGGACAGGTGACCCCCGGAAGGCCATCAACCGTGGGGAAACCGGCCCTCGACGCGTCATGGAACCCGGCCCAAGGGGAGGGAAGGCCCCGTATCCGGTTATTCCCAACGGAAATGCCACTTTTTCAGGGGCCATGGCTGGAAGATGGCGAAGCGGTGCCTTCGCGCGGCTATTCGGGCAAAACTGGTCCCCGGCCTTTCCGCCGACCCGCGGCTCACGACGATGACGGGAGAGGAAAAAACATGAACATGAACATCCGCCCTTTGAGCAGGAAAATCCGAAAATCCGAATGCCAACAAAAATAAAGCGAGAGGGTAAAAACATGAACCCCGGCCAAAGTCACGAGCCTGCCCTGGTCAGTTTTCTTCGCTGCCCTAAGGTGCCCTATCCCGGGAGCCGGGGGATACCTGGGAGTACCTCACCATGACCGAGGCCACCTCCGCGATGCGCCGTGCCGACTGGTACACAGGTATCCCCGATCCCACCAGCTTCCTGGCCGTGGAGCTTCCGGGGGGGAGGAAGGAGAGGACGAGGAGCGGCTTCCCCAGGGACCGGGGGATCTCGGCCAGGGAGCGGGTAAAATCTGAAAAGCCCTTTTCTAAGGCCTCCTCCACCTCCCTTACCGCGGGAATCCTGGCCTTGATATTGTGCATGAAGTCCGAGGGGGCGAAGAGTCCATAGATCACGGCACCGTCCACCTCCCCCGAGGAGAGGACCTCCCCCAGGATCCGGAGAAAGAGGTTTTGGTCGGTCTCGAAGGTGAGGTCCACAGGGTTCCCGCAGTAGGAAAGGGGCCTGGTCATGGCCTTCAGCCTCTCTGCTAGACCCCGCGAGAAGATGGGCACTTCCAGGCCGGCCTTCTCCAGGTGGTAGCAGAGGGCGGAACCAGGCCCACCGGAGTTGGTGATCACGGCGAAGCGGGGACCCGGGGGAAGGGACTGAAGGGATAAGGCCAGGAGGGCGTCGGCCATCTCGTCCATGTCGCTTACCCTTATCACCCCGGACTGAGAGAAAAGACCGCTGTAGAGCTCGTCCGACCCACAGATGGCGCCGGTGTGAGAAAGGGACGCCCTGGCTCCGGCCTCGGTGCCACCCACGTAGAAGGCGGTCACCGGTTTTCTCTCCGCCGCCTTTCTGGCCGCGTGGATGAACTCCCGCGGCCGCCTCACGGTCTCCAGGTAAAGGCCCACCGCCCTCACCTCGTCCACCTCGGCCAGGTAATCGAGGCAGTCCACCACGTCGATGTCGGCCTCGTTGCCCACGCTGATGGTGGTATGGACCCTCAGACCCCTTTCGGCAAGGAATGGGTAGATCATGGCGCTATAGGCACCCGATTGGGAGACCAGGGCCACCTTCCCGCCCATGGGAGGACGAGCTATGGTGGTGGTGTTCAGGGAGGCGGGAGAGCTCATGATCCCCACGCAATTGGGCCCGAGGAAGCGGATAGCGTGTCTTTCCGCTATCTCCCTCAACTTTCCTTCTAGCTCCCTCCCCTCATCGCCCATCTCCTTGAAACCGCCGGATATTATGATGGCCCGGCGTATGCCCGCCCGGCCTATCTCCTCCAGGATGCCGGGAACTGCCTGGGGCGGCGTCACCACCTGGGCTAGGTCGACCCTTTCCGGGATGGCCTCCGCCGAGGGCCAGGCCGGAAGCCCGAGGACCTCCTTTTCCCTGCGGTGGACCACGAATACCTTACCCTGGTACCCGGTCTCCAGGATGTTGATGAGTTGCATACTTCCCATTTTGGTGGGGTTATTGGAGGCCCCGTAGATGACGATGGACCCGGGGTTGAGGATCTCCTTGAGCGGGTTCATGCCCCCCTCCCTGCCATCCGCGTTCCTTTCTACGCCGCGCTCGCATCCCTTCCCACCCGGGCTATGAAGGTCCGCGGTCCACTCAGGACACCCGGCGCACCCGGAAAAGCGGCCTTCGGCCCGGTAACGCGGCACCTCCAGGGCTCGCCTCCGTTGCATAGGGGGCCGTGGGTATGTCCATGGGAGAACCGCACGCAGTGCGGCAGTGCGCCCCTCCCTTGGGCTGCCCCTGGCAAGGGACGCCCGATCTTCATTGGCCTGCACCTGGCAAGGGGCGACGCGCCCGATCATCGGCATCCCCACTGCCCCGGGGTCAACCTAAACCCCATGGGAGAAGCCGATCTTCGCTAAGCCCCGGCTCAGCACGCCCCGATTATATCAATCGGACGTGAACAGCGATTCCCGCCGTGGGGCACGTCGGGCGTTAACCGTGGTTTCACCTTGAGGGCACGGCGTTTCTCCGGTCAAGCCCGGCGCCGGGCTGGTACGCCCCCCGCTCCCATTCGTGGGGCATGGTAGAATCATCCCAGGGAGGTGGGGGTTTGATCTTTGACGAAGAATACCTCGCCAGGAGAAGACGTCTCTTGAAGGAAGAGCTCATAAGGGCTGTCCGCGTCCTCAAGGACATGGGCGCGCAGAGGGTGATCTTGGTGGGTTCCATGGCCGAGGACGAGAAGGATTCCTATGGGGACGTGGACCTGGTGGTGGTCATGCCGACGGAGAAGCGCTTCCTGGACCGCCTAGCGGATGTGTACACCGCCATCGTCCCAAAAGTGGCCATGGACATCCTGGTTTACACGCCCCGGGAGTTCGAGGAGCTGAAGGAAACGAGCCCTTTTCTAGTGCAAGCCCTGAGTAGGGGAAAGGGGCTCCATGACCTTTGACCCGGAGAGGGAATACGGCCGCTGGATGCGCCAGGCGCGGCAGGACCTCGAGGATGCCCGCTTCTGCCTGGAAGGGGGAAGGTACCATCTTGCCTGCTTCATCTCGCAGCAGGCGGCGGAAAAGGCGCTGAAGGCATTCCTCTACCGGAAGGGCCACCGGGTGGTATGGGGCCATTCGGTGGCGGAACTGCTGGACGAAGCGAGCAGGTATGACCCCGGCCTGGGGGGATTGAGGGCCCAGGGTTCCTTACTCGACCGGTTCTACATACCCACCAGGTACCCCAGCGGACTGCCGGGCGGCATACCCTCCGAGGCTTTCACCTTGCAGGACGCGGAGGCTGCCTTAGAGGTGGCATCGGAATTGGTGGAGGCAGTCGATGCCAGTTGAAGGTGCCATCTGCGTTCCGACGCCCTGCGGTCGGCGATGCGCGTTTTTCGGAAGAAAGGTAAGCAGACCACGAACCCAAGGTCAGCCCTGCGCTTAGCTCCGGTGAACCACCGCCGAAGCCAGTGACTAAATCACAAAAACCCGTAGGCCTAGGGCCTCGCCTCTCTAGTTACCAATTCGTTCCATTTCATGAAGATCCCAGCTCCACCTCCAGGGAGCCCTCGGGAGATACCTGCCAACTCGCCCGGCACGGCCTGCCGCGCATCCTCTCGAAGCTGCCCTTGAACCAGCCCACCACTAGCAGCCGCATGCAGGAGTTGTCGATCTTGAGCCAGGCCTCTTTTTCCTCCAGGCGCAGCTCCCGGAGGTTACCCAGGCCCCGCAGCGCCAACTCGGTGCGGGCCTCCTGGAAGGGAAGGTCCAGGGGCAAAGGAGCGAAGCCCTCCCGGACGATGGCGCCCTGGGCCTCCACCACCATGCCCGGTATCTCCTCTCCCAGCTCCCATTCGAGGGCCTCGAAGAGGGTGTCCATGAGCCCAGGGCCCAACATGGCCATACGGCGTCCGCTTCCCCGGTTCAGGATGATGCCGTTCTCCAGGTCCCAGGAGCACATGGAAGCAAGCCGGGACGGCGTGCCGCACTCGGGGCAGCGTTCCAGGTGAACGTCGCCTTCGACCCTGTGATAAAGCTTCAGCTGTAGCCTCTCCTTCACCACCTCGGGGTAGGTGGTCCAACCGGTGGTGAGCTCGAAAACCCCGGGGCTAACTTCCTCGAAGGAGACGGAGTGCTCCCCGCCCACCGAGGAGGCCACCACCCCGGCGAAGGCACCCGAGGTCTCCAATATGGAAAATGGCTTGGTGATGCGTATCTTGCAGTAATCCTCGGGATCGTTCTCGTAGCGGTAGCCGAGGAACTCATATTTCCCATAACCAATGGCGTGACAGAGGTCTATGACCCCCTGGGCGAAGGCCCCCATATCGATGGTCTTGTTGCGGATCATCTGCTTGACCTCCCCGGGGATGAGGGTGTCCATATAGAGCTGGGTCCCGCGGGCCACTATGTTGATGACCAGGTTATCTATGGAGTGGCCCATAAGCCTGCCCAGCTCCCGGAAAAGGGGGTCGATGTTTTCGCATTCCACGAAGGCCATGCGAGCCTGCTCGTTCCCGGCTTGGGTTATATCCCCGTCGGTATGCCATCGGTTGAGCTGCGCGAAGGCGAGGGGTATACGGCAAACCCTACAGGCTTCCATCTGCAAGGCTTTCCTCCTTTCCCAGCTGATTCCGAGAACAACAGGGACCCTTCCTCAACGATCATGTAAGATATCGGCATGCCGGAAACCGTCCTTGACCATCCCCAAGTAACGGCGATTCCCAGGTGGATAGCCCCGCTCATCGCTGCTTACGGAAGGTTTAAAATTGTTTGGGGTTTGGGGATGAAGATCCCGTCGTAGGAGGGCGCCATGAAGCATGACCAGGAACGGATAAGGGAGGAGATAAAGAAGAGGTACGGAAAGATCGCCGCTTCGGGGGATCCCTGTTGCGGGCCCACCGTCCCCTGTTGCGGGACGAAGCCTGCCTCCACGAGCCTCGGTTACGGAAAAAAGGACCTGGAAAGGATCCCGCCTGGCTCCGACCTGGGCCTGGGATGTGGGAACCCCCTGGCCTTGGCCTCTCTAGGGGAGGGCGAGGTGGTGGTGGACTTGGGTTCGGGGGCCGGGCTGGACGCCTTCCTGGCGGCGGAAAGAGTGGGGGAGAAGGGCCGGGTGATCGGTGTGGACATGACCCCGGAGATGATTTCCCGGGCCCGGAGGCTCGCCGAAGAAGGAGGGTATACGAACGTGGAGTTCCGGTTGGGGGAGATCGAGAACCTCCCCGTGCCCGACGGCTCCGCCGACGCGGTCATCTCCAACTGCGTGATAAACCTCTCTACCGATAAGCGACGGGTTTTCCGGGAGGCTTTCCGAGTCCTCAAGCCTGGCGGCAGGATACACCTATCCGACGTGGTGCTTTACCGGGAGCTCCCCCCGGGCATGCGTGACGACATGGATCTTTATGCCAGCTGCATAGCCGGCGCATCCTTGCTGGATGAATACCTGGAGATGATGGCGAAGGCGGGTTTCGTGGACATAAGGGTGGTGGAGGAGAGACCCATCCCCTGGGACCCATCCTTGCCCAGCGCCTGCTGTAGCGGGGGAGGCGTGGACCCGGTTACCGCCGGAAAGCTACGGGAATGGGCAGCCAGCGTCACCATCACCGCCAGGAAACCGAGGTAATCGGGTCCGTGTAAAACCCGCCCCCGGGAAAAGTCGTCCTCCCCTGCGTGTCCGGACGGAGGTTCTGATACATGCAGGGCGTGGAAAGTCGGACCTGAAGACACGGGATCCGAGTCCATGGTCTGGTAGACGAAGAGAACAAGCGCCCCGCTTCAGCGCCTCACTTTTCCCCTTCCGCCGCAAACCGGGCAGGGGACCGTTTTCTTGAGGGTTCCCGTTCCTCCGCACGTGCTGCACGGCACGCTGCCTCCCCCTCACGTGTAGCATGTCCCCGTTCCACCGCAATCGGGACACATCTCTGAGATGGTGACGGTCCCCCTTCCGCCACAACGAGAACAGGTCACGTAGGCAGGACCCGAACTAACTGTCAGGGTCACATGCTGACCCTTCGCCAGCGAGGTTCCCGGTGCCGGCTCCGTCGAGACGACGGTCCCTTGGGGCACCCTCTCGGTGTACGTCCGTTGGACGTCCACCTCCAACCCCAGGGATTGGAGGATCGCCAGCGCCTCCTGTTCCGCCTTGCCGCGCAGGTCGGGGATGGTTTTCGGCCGGGTGCCCTTGCTGACCACCAACTGGACGCTCGTCCCCATTTCCACCTCTTCCCCGGAGGGGGGCTCGGTGCGGATGACGTACCCGGCGGGCACCGTTTCCGAGAACTCCTCCGCCAGGCTCCCAGGGGCTAATCCCGCTTCCTGTAGCGCGGCCCGGGCCTCCTCCACGCTCTTGCTGCCGAGGGGAGGCACGGCCACTTTGGCAGGACTTTCCTCGTAACCGCCACCGGGCCGGGACTTGCCCCCACCGCAACCTGTCAGGGCCGAGGCGAGCAGGAGGAGGGAGAAGGCGTAGGGTAACCATGCAGCTGCGCGTCGTCCTCCAGGCATTCCACCACCCCCTGGGCCATGGAAACCGAGGGCCTTTACTTCGACACCATTCTAACGGGGAATATGTGACGGTGGCGGAAGGCGTGGTTTCCTTCGAAGTCTCCCTGAACCTCGTCCCGGGTTCCTGTTCCGCCCGTTGTCGGTGGCGAAGCCTTTCCGACCCGGATGTTTCTACGGAGTGTTAGCCGCCGGAGGCCTTCTCCGGCGGGTGAACGAGTCCCCAAAACGGGGAGGGTGCCGAGGCCATGAACCCCGCGCCCTCCCCGTGCGCGTGAGGGGAAAGGTCACAGGCATAACGGGATGGAAAGGTAGGGGACCCCGAACCTGTTGCTAGCGGATTTCGCAGGGATCTCCCGGCGAGAGCCCTCCTCTCGTGGCGTCTTTCTCCTCCAGTCCCCTTTACTGAGTCCCCGCAGACCCAGGGTTTGCCTCCTTTCCTCCGGGTGGGGATCACAGGGACATCACGACGCCCTTGCCCACGAGGCTTGTCCATGCTGGAGTAGAGCTTCCTGGGACCAGAAAAGCAGAAGAAGAACGATACCCTGGGTATTTCCTTGGAGTAACCCAGGTACCTATCCCTAGGAATAACTCGTCGCCAGCCTTGCACATCTCGTCCAATATGTTGATGAACCCAGCTCCCAAGCGATAGGCCGTGTAATCCAGCAGGGAGAAACCCCGAGTCGAAGACCGATTGGACAATATCGTTTTTCATGGGGCGAACGCGCCTGATCTTCCCGAAACGCCAATAGGAATAGAATCCACACACCCCCTCTCCCCTTGAAGTCGTTGTGAAGACCTTTCCCCGTCAGCGACCTGGACTAGAGGCGATCTGAGCTCTAAATAACTCTAAATAGGCAAGGAGCTTCTCTAGCTGCTATCATCGGAGAAATCCTACTCACATGAACATATTCATAATCGGTTCCACTTCGGGCTGAAAGTCAACTCCTCCATTCGAGTTTGTCCCGAGTCATTGATTAGCCTGCGGGAGCGCTTTTTGGTTCAAGGGTCGTTCCATGGGTGCCGAGGATGACTGCCGCCTTCCGGGAGAGCGGGTCGTGGCATCACCCGGCAGTCCAGCCCCTAAGCCATGCCTGGCAACTCCCTATGGATAGGTGTTCCGGGGTGAAGCGTTAAAAGGAGTCCGGTGCTTCCCGCGGAGGGCTAGGTCTTGGACCCGGCAGGCGTGCGGTCCCGGGTTGAACCTTTCAACAAGGGGTGTTCGTACCACGATGGCGCTCCAATGACCTTTGTGGCCTTGGATATTTCCCTCACGGAACCTTGGCAGAAACCCCTGTTTCCTGGTGGAGATGAGCGGATTCGAACCGCCGACCTCCTGCTTGCAAGGCAGGCGCTCTCCCACTGAGCTACATCCCCGCTTCTTCGCCGGCTCCAGCCGGCCCAGTTCGTATGCCTTCCCCCGGTCCCTCCGAGGCGAGTCCGGTGGTAGCCATTAGAAATTATAAACCAAAACCTATGGCAGGACCCGTGAAGTCCCCATCCCGCTAGGGCTTGCAGCGGGATGCCGATGGGCCTGTGGCCGGGCTCCAGGGCACGTTTGACGAGCTAAAAGGCGTTTTAGCCACGGATGGTATACTTTTTTCGCGGGCCATTTAGTCTCGCGGAGGCCCTTGGGGTCGGATTGGCTTCAGGGGCGGGTTTTGCGCTGGGAGATATCAAGAAGGGGGGTGCGACGCATGAAGGCTTTCGTGTTGGTAAAGGTGGAGCCGGGAAAGGTGAAGGAAGTGCTGGATAGGCTCCGGGGCATCAGCCAGGTGAGGGAGGCGTACTGCATCACCGGGCCCGACGACATCATAGTGGTGCTGGAAGCTCCGGATGCCAAGAGCATATCGGACGTGGTGATAGCGGGTCTCCACGATATAGAGGGAGTTAAGGGTACCGACACCCGTATGGTAGTGGACCTGCCCTGAGGCCTACCCCGGATTCGAAGCCAATTCCCCGGTGGCCGGAAAACCGGGCCGGGTAGGGCCGGGTGAGAGCGGAGGGCGGGCCGCGGCCTAGCGGGAATGGCCGTGGAGGGGGGTCGGTCCATGGAAACGCCAAGGGAAGGGAAAGAGGGCAAAGGGAGCAAGGGTAAAGCCGCGCCAGGGGATGCCCGCCGTCGTGCCCGGGGTGGCAGTCGGGTGGGTGACTTTTGGCCCTTTAAAAAGCGCGGAGAGGGGATCCGGGGGAATCGCGAAACGGGACCCTGGCGCAGAGAGGAACGTGTCCCACTAAGAGGTGGCCTGGAAGCAAGGAGGATTCGGGAACCCTATGGTCCCGTGATTGAAGCGGGCCCGAGATCCAGCAGGAGGAAGGTTTCTCGGGGAGAGCGGAACGCCCTCCGCCGGCTTTCCTCCGAGGCGGAGGGCAGGTTAACCCGCACCGGCGCATTCACATTACCGGGCCTGGAGGGGAGGGCGGCGTCGCGAAGCGGCGCTTTACGGCTCCGCTCCAGGCGCAGGACCTGGAGGTTCACCCGTCGCTTCTACGCCTTAATCGGTCTGGTCCTGGCCCTAGTCTTGGCCCTCTTTCTGCGTTCCGTAGTAGTGTCCCGCACCTCCCGTGGAGCTAACCCGGCGGAATCCTCTCCGGCCCTCACCACCTCCGAGTTGAGCTCCCTCAAGGTCAACGAGCTAGGAGCGGTTATGATCCTGAGGTACGGTAGGATCGGTGAGGAGGGCCGGGAATCCCGCTCTCCGGAGAATTTCCGGCGGGACCTGCAGCTCCTCTACCAGCAGGGATATCGCTGCGTGTCCCTGTCTGACCTGGTATCCGGGGAGATATGCACGGGTCGGGGTCTCACACCGGTGGCGATAACCTTCTGGGGCTCGGACCCCGGGCAGGTCCGGTTCCTGGAGGGAGACGGTCCGCCCGAACTGGACCCCCGCTGTGCCCTGGGGGTGCTGGAGGATTTCGGGAGGGAGCATCCGGATTTCGGGGCTACCGCCTCGTTCTTCCTGGGTAAGCAGCTCTTCGGCCAGGAGAAGTTCAAGGAGCGGAAACTGGCGTTGTTGAGGGATAGGGGGTACGGGCTGGGGGTAGCGGTCGAGGCTGAGGCGGCACGGATCAGGGACCCGGAAGAGGCCCTGGACGCCGTGGCGGGCGTGGTGTCCGCCGTCAGGCACTACCTACCCGGTTTCGTGCCCGAGTTCGCTCTGTTCCCCCGGGAATGGCAGGATATGGCGGGAAGGCTGGGCATGGAGATACCCCTCGACGGCGAAAGCGTTCGACTCGAGGCCGTCTTCTACGACAACGGGAGGCCGGTACCCTCTCCCTACGACGGCTCTTTCGACCCCGCACGCCTGGAGGTGGTGAAGGTAGTGGATCCATCCTTGGACACCGGTGGCCTTTACCACTGGTTGAGGTACTTCTCGGAGAACCCGGAGAGGAAGTACGTGAGCGACGGGGACCCCACCACGGTGACCATCCCCCGTCACATGGTTTTCAGGGTGGATACCGGAAGGACGGGGAACCGGAGGATAAGGAATTATTGAGCTCCGCAGGGAGGTAAGAGGACTGAGGACGGCGGGCGACATCAGATCGACGAGGAAAAGACGCGGGCCATGTACGGGAGGATCGAGAGGAAGCCCATTTTCCTGAGGAGCCGCTGGCGCAGGCTCCTGGTGTCCAGAGGGAAGATAACCGGGACCCGGCAGCGCCGGAAGAGGCCGGGAAGGTACAACCCATCTTTTTACGCCTTCTGGGCAGTGGCCGGTGCGGGGGGGTTGGCCATCCTGGTGATCCTACTCGTACTCCTGCTGCGCTCTCCCCTGGTGAAGGAGGTATTTCCGGGGGATGCCTCGGTGGTGAGGGGGGACCCCCTTAAGGTGATGGTGCGCCTGCGCCACGGGACGGACCCGGCCCACTTCTCGCTGCGGGTGGACGGCGAGGACGTGGGGGAGTTAGTGGACCGGGAGGGGAACGCGTTGAGCGCCGAGCTGCGTCTCCCCGACGGGGAGCACGTCCTCGAGTTGTGGGAGGGGGATAAGCGGAGGGGGGGCTTCCGTTTCGTCCTGGACAACCGTCCTCCCGAGCTGGTCCTGGAGGAACGGGAGGTGAGGGAGGACGGGATCACGGTCATCCGGGGCAGGTTGGAGGGAGCCAGGGCGGCCTGGCTCAAGGGAAAACCCATCCGCCTGGACCGAGATGGCGGGTTCTGCGTAGAGATAGACAGGAACCGGGAGCTCTCGGCGGTGCTCCGTGCTGAGGATGAGGCCGGAAACGAGGCCGAGTACTGGGTGGACGCCCTTCCCCCTCCCCAGGCCAGGGGGATCCACCTTTCCATCTGGGCCGCTTCCAACATGGAGAGGGTGAAGAAAGCGCTGGATTTGGTGGGGAAGACAGAGTTGAACGCTCTCCAGCTGGACGTGAAGGACGAGACGGGTTCGGTGGGTTATGCCACCGGGGTGAGTTTGGCCAGGGAGGCGGGAAGCTACCAGGAGGGCCGTGGGATGGAGGTGGAGAAGATACTCGACAAATGCTGGTACCACGGCGTCTATACCATTGGGCGGGTGGTTTGTTTCAAGGACCCCATCCTGGCCAGGAGGAGGCCCGACCTGGCGGTCAGGACTCCCCAGGGAGGGCTCTGGGGAGGGGGGTTGTGGCTGGACCCCTACAGCAAGGAGGTGTGGGATTACATACTTGATCTTTGCGTCGAGGCGGCCCGGAAGGGCTTCCGGGAGATCCAGCTGGACTACGTGCGTTTTCCCACTGACGGTGACGTGACCACCTGCGTCTACCCCTCCCGGGACGGGCGTTCGCAGGTGGAGGTCATCACCGACTTCGTTCGGTACATAAGAGACGGGGTGAAACCCTACGGGGTGGTGCTCTCGGCCGACGTTTTCGGGCTCACCGCATCGGAGCACGGCGAGATGGGCATAGGTCAGGACCTGTCCAGGATGGCCCGTTACCTCGACTACCTCTGCCCCATGGTTTACCCCTCCCACTACGGGCCGTGGGAGTACGGCATAAGGAACCCGGAGGCCAGTCCCTACGAGACGGTGCTGGAGAGCCTGAAGGATTTCAAGAAGAGGCTGGAAGGTACGGGATGCCGCTTGAGGCCTTGGCTTCAGGACTTCTCTTTGAGGGTAAAGTACGGCCCGGCCCAGGTCAGAGCTCAGATAAAGGCCTGTTATGACCTGGACATCGAGGAGTGGCTGCTCTGGAATCCCAACTCGGAGTACTCCGAGTTGGCCTTGGCGCCGGAATAGCGCGAAAAGGGTTGTGGCAGGCTGAAGGTTTTTACTTTGCCCTCCTGGGCACGAGCCATTTAGATGCGATTTGTGAGGGTTTCAACCCGAGATTGCGAGTCCCTTTCCTTCCGTCTAGAACAGGTTCAGCCCTGGGGGGCTCTCTTCCGCGAGAAGACTTTCCAGCGATCTATGAGGGCGAAGGACGCCAGCACGCAGGACACCACCAAGCCCCATCCCTCCGGGCCTATCTCCGCGGTTCCGAAGACCTTCATCACCGGAGGGTAAAACAGGACCAGGATCTGGAGGGAGAAGGAACACAAGAGGGCATAAACGAGGGCCTTGTTGTCGAAAAGGGGGAGTTCCGTGAAGGTGTAGGTTGCCGACCGGCAATTGTAGGCGTGGAGGAGCTGGCTGAAGACGAGCACCGAGAAAGTGACCGTCTGGAACTTGGCGGGCTGAGCGGGGAATATCGCGTAGTGGGCAGCGAAGAAGGCGGCCAGGCCCCCCAAGGATAGGATGGCGCCATGGAGCAGGATCTTGATCTGCATATCCGCGGAAAGGATGCCCTCCTTCGGGTCGCGGGGCGGTCGGCTCATGATATCCGGCGCGGGAGTATCGACACCCAGGGCAAGGGCGGGGAATCCGTTGGTCACCAGGTTCATCCAGAGTATCTGGACGGGCAGCATGGGAAGATGAGACGAGATGAGAGTGCCGAGGAAGAGGACCAGGACGGAACTGACATTGCAGGAGAGCAGGAAGAAGATGGACTTTTTGATGTTATCGTAGATTATCCTTCCCTCCCTCACCGCTTTCACTATGGTGGCGAAATTATCGTCGGCCAACACCATGTCCGCCGCTTCCTTGCTCACGTCGGTGCCGGTGATGCCCATGGCTATCCCTATGTCGGCGTGCTTGAGGGCGGGCGCGTCGTTGACGCCATCCCCGGTCATGGCCACCACCTTACCCTTGCCCTTCCATGCCTTGACGATCTTGACCTTGTCCGCTGGCGAGACCCTCGCGTAGACGGCGATGTTTTCAACCCTTTCCTCCAGCTCCTCGTCGCACATGGACGCGAGCTCCTTTCCCGAAAGGACTTCCTTTCCGGGTTGGAGGATGGACAGCTCGCGGGCGATGGCCTGGGCGGTGGTCAAGTGATCACCGGTTATCATGACCACCTCTATGTGCGCTTCCCGGCATGTATCCAGGGCTTGGAACACCTCGGGACGGGGTGGGTCCAAGATGCCCGCCACACCCAGGAACACCAGGCCGCGCTCCTCGCTTGCCAGGTCGAGGTAATCGGGACGGGCATGCAAAGGCTTGAAGGCCAAAGCTATGGTTCGCAGGGCCCTGGCCGCCATTTCTTCCGCCTCCCTTTCCAGTCTCTCCTTGAGGTCCGGGCCCAAGGGCTCGATGCTTTCCGATACCAGGACCCTGTCGCAGTTGCGAAGGATGGCTTCGGGGGCTCCCTTAGAAAAGAGGACCATGGGGGCGGAGATCAATCCGCCGAGGTTGCTATCGGAGGGTAGGGCATGGAGGGTACTCATCATCTTGCGCTCGCTATCGAAGGGCACCTCCCCGAGCCTGGCCATCTCGACCCTCAACCTCTCGACGTCCATTCCTGCCTGTATGGCCGCCTTGAGGAGTCCTAATTCCGTTCCCTCACCTACGAAGGCCCCGTCCTGCTGATATGCGTCGTTGCACAGTATGGAGGCGAGGAAAAAGAGTTGCAAGGAAAGGTCGAGATCCTTCTCGGCACTCAAGTCAATCCCTTGGGGGAAAAGGGCTGTTTTGCCGGGCAGGCGTATCTCCCGCAACACCATCTCGTTACAGGTCAGGGTTCCAGTCTTGTCGGTGCATATCACGTTGGCGCACCCGAGGGTCTCCACCGCCGGGAGCCTCCGCAGGATGGCGTTCTCCCGCGCCATCCTCTTCACGCCCAGGGCCAGGGAGATGGTGACGATGGCCGGAAGGCCCTCGGGAATGGCCGCCACGGCCAGGCTTACTGAAAATAGAAACATGACGGCCCAATCCTGTTTTCTGAGCATCCCGGCCAGAAAGACCACGACGGATATGGCGATGCAAAGGATGGCGATCTTGCGGCCGGTCCGGAGCAGCTCGTACTGCAGGGGTGTCTTGGCTTCCCCGGCCTCCTCGATCATGGAGGCTATGGCGCCCATTTCCGTTCCCTTTCCCGTGGCTACCACCACCGCCCTACCTCTCCCCTGCACCACATGGGTTCCCGCATATAACATGTTTTTGCGCTCCGCCAGGACCAAGCGATCATCGTCGAGCCTTTCCGGCGTTTTGTCGACGCTCCAGGATTCCCCGGTTAGGGTGGATTCATCGACTTTTAAAGAGAAGGAGGCTAAGACCCTGGCATCGGCGGGGACATGATCTCCCGCGTTCAGCAGGATCACGTCGCCCGGCACCAGGTCCCGGGAAGGTATCTCCCTGGTCTTTCCCTCCCGGATGACCGTGGCGGTGGGGGCGCTCATTTCCTTCAGGGCCAGCAGGGCCTTCTCTGCTCGGAACTCCTGGACGAAACCGAGGATGGCGTTGGCCACCACTATGGCCATGATCACGATGGCATCCACCAGCTCTTCCAGCAACAGGCCGGAGATGAGGGCCGCTCCCATGAGCACGTATATCATGAAGTCGTGGAACTGGCGCAGGAACAGGGCGAGGGAGTGGGTAGGCCTCTCCTCTCTTATCAAGTTGGGCCCATGGACGGAGAGCCTGCGTCGGGCCTCTTCCTCGGTGAGGCCGGCTTCCAACGAGGTGGACAGAAGTCTCTCTACCTCGCGGGCCTCCAAGGTGTGCCACGGTGGAGCGGATGCGACCTCTCCGGTCCCGTTGTTCATTTTGTCGATGGACATATCCCAGGATTCCTCTAAGCGACGGGCGTTGGTCTCGCACGGGCGGCGCTGCCTTTCTCCCGCCGCTCCTTTCAAAACGACACAATGGCTATTATAATAGCCGTCGTTGTTCCGGGCTTCGGCGGGTCGGAAGCGATCTCGAGACTGGGTCTTCGGCAGGATCACTGTGATGGCGGCCCCTGTAGTGGGTATAAGTTATGGGGTGGAAGGACCGCGGGAGCGAGTCCGCCACCTTGTCGGCGGGGAATCGTGTACCGGGGTCCTACAGGAGGGAAATAGGGGTTTGCTTCGGGAAGCCAGGAGGTGAAGCATGAAGGTCACGCTGAGCATAATCAAGGCCGACGTGGGAGGCTACGTGGGACATTCCGACGTGCACCCGGCCATGCTCAACAGGGCCCGCGAAGCCCTGGCCGAGGCCAAAGAGAAGGGCCTCATCATCGATTATTGCCAGGCCAAGTGCGGTGACGATATCGCCCTGATCATGACCCATACCAAGGGCCCAGACAACGAGGATATCCACCGCTTCGCCTGGGATACCTTCAAGTCCATAACCGAGATCGCCAAGGAGCTGGGCCAATACGGAGCGGGGCAGGACATCCTCACCGACGCTTTCTCCGGCAACCTCAGGGGAATGGGCCCGGGTTTCGCGGAGATGGAGTTCGAGGAGCGCAAGTCCGAGCCCGTCATCTGTTTCTTGGCTGACAAGACCGAACCAGGTTCCTGGAACTTCCCCCTCTACAAGATGTTCGCCGACCCCTTCAACACCGCCGGACTGGTCATCGACCCCACCATGCACGACGGGTTCCGCTTCGAGGTGCACGACCTCATCGAGGAGAAGAAGATCATCTTCAACTGTCCTGAGGAACTCTATGACATGCTGGTTTTCATCGGTGCTCCCTCGCGCTACGTCATCAAGCACGTTTTCCGCAAGGACAGCGACGAGCCGGTGGCGGTGACCTCCACCCAGCGTCTCTTCCTCATGGCCGGCCGTTATGTGGGCAAGGACGATCCGGTGATGGCGGTCAGGTGCCAGAGCGGTTTGCCCGCGGTGGGGGAGGTGCTGGAACCCTTCGCCTTCCCCTACACGGTGGCCGGGTGGATGAGGGGAAGCCACCACGGGCCCTTCATGCCGGTGGGTATGGACTGGGATACCCCCACCCGCTTCGATGGCCCCCCCAGGGTGGTGGCCCTGGGATTCCAGCTCAAAGACGGAAAGCTGGTGGGTCCCCGGGACATGTTCGCCGACCCCAGCTACGACAATGCCCGCCGCAGGGCCCTGGACATCGCAGATTACTACCGGCAGCACGGACCCTTCGAGCCCCACAGGCTCCCCCTGGACGAGATGGAATACACCACCATGCCCAAGGTTGTGGAGAAGCTCAAGGACCGCTTCATCCCCCTGTCGGAGAAGGAAAGGGACCGTTAGGCAGGAAGGGAGCTTTACCGGAAAAGGAGCCAGGGTTTCAGGGCGCCGGAGCCAGGGGAAAGCGAGGGGGCCGCGGCTGCGGCCCCCTTTATTCCCTTTGACCTTCCTGACCAGTGCCCGTCCGAGGCTTACCATCAGGGTAGCCGATCCTTGACCCAGTAGCCTCAGCGGGCCCTCGGCGATAGCCGTATACTCCTCCATGGCCACCATGTAACCAATCCTTGACCCAGCAGCCACGGCGGGTCCGGGGTCTAACCTTCTACCTGCTCCTCGCCTTTTTCCTGGGCTTGCGACCGCCCAGGAAATCGTCCAGATCGACGTGGGCCCAAGCGCCGTCGTAGTAGCCGTGCAGGGACCAGATCTCCTTTTCCCGGTTATCCATGAGCACGTGGTGGCCCTTCACCGACTGGGTGGTGTCGGTGCCATAATAGTCGCAGCGGGCGGGGTTCAGGAAGTCTATGATCCACATGGCCAGAGGACGGTCTATCCCTCCATAGGCTTCGAGCAGAAGGCCGAGCATCGTCTCGTACCTCCAGAGGGAATCCCTCTTTTCCTTGCCAGTGGAGGGGAACGTGAGTGCCCTCCAGGGGATGATGTAGTGATTGGTCATGGCCAAAAGGTCGGGGAGGCTCTCCCCCTGCAGAGGAAACAGGTAGGCCAGGAACTCGTTGCCGTTGGCCTTGGCTTCGGAGACGAGTCGGACCAGACCGTCCGGGTCCCTGTATGTCGCCCTTCTCTCCATGACGCCGTTTTTGTCCTCGAGCTCGACTCCTGCCTCCGGACTCAGCGCTGAGTCGTCCACGCTCGGGGATAGCAGGGTCTTCAAGCGGTCCTCTCCATCCTCACCCGAGCTTGACAGCGGTTTGTCGGAGCATCCGTTCCCCCGCAGACCGGGGAAGAGCATGTCGATGATGCCCCCCACCAGCCTGCCGATGTAGGTCTTGGCATGGTCGGCGGGAGGGACCATGCTGCTGGCTACCGTCTCCAGCACCACGGCATCCCGGCGGAACCCGTCCGCCAGCATGAAGAGCCAGGGCACGCCCCGGTCGGAATCCCTGATCAGCGCCACTGCTTCGTCAAGAGAACCACCGAACTGCACCGCCTTACGGCAGAGGAGGAGTGTCCCTTCCCCGGTGATTATGGGGCGGGTCAGAAACGAGGCCACCATATCCATGGCGCAGCTCACGCCCCGGGAGTTGAGGGCCGTAGGGACTCCCACCATGCCAGGGGCGGCGGAGGCCACCAGGGGGTAGCCCCGAGTGGGCTTGTGGATGATGAGCAGGGCCTCGTCTGAGAACACGTCGCCCCCGGTGGTGAACATGAAGTCCCGGCCGTGGTAAAGCCTTCCATCGAACCGATGACGGATTCGCGAAGGTGCGGATGATTTCCGCCTGCAGCCCCCTTTCAATTATAAGTTACCAGCGGGGATGTTCTGCAAGGAAAGAGGAAATTGAGGGCAGGGAGTCGGGTATGGGGTGCACCCAACGTGGTGGCAGCAGCCAGGCCTTCGTAGGCGGAGGGGAAAGGGGGAACGCACTGGTCCCGGTCTTGGGTGGGCGACCGAAAAGCACCCCCGAGGCGCGCGGTCAGATCACACCTTCTGGGCCTCAGATCCTCGAGCGGATGGTGATGGCCTCCTCGTCTACCCGGAGGATGGCCTGGTATGGCACGAGCCCGGCGTCGCCTTCGTACCGCCCCCTCCCATACCTCTTCCTCAGGCGGGAGAGGAGGTCGTTTAACCTCCCGCCCAAGGGTAGCCACTCGGCACCCACCTGCAATCCCTCCAGCAAAAGCATGAGGCCCTCCCGCCGTAAGAGCACGTCGTCCACCCGGTGCAGGCGGTTGCCCTCCTCGTCCAGAAGTTGCTTGTTGAGGAGGTCCCTCCGCAGCAGGACTTTCCCCCCGGCGGAGACCACCGGGAAGACCGGGTGGGGGGAACGGAGCCGGAACCCGTCGCGGTCCCAGGAGTCCACCTCCGACCAAGGGAGGAGAAGGACTATGTCCTCCACCGCCCTGGGCAGCAGAACGTCACCCACTCGGTCAGTCCAGTCCAGGTGAACGGCCAGTTCGGTGACGCGGGGCGGTGTCTCGTGCAGGTCCACCGCCAGGTCCTGCAGATGGCCTATCTCCTGGGACTCGGAGTCGAACACCTCCTTTTTCACCAGGGACAGAAGACTCATCAGTTCCTCTTCTTCCAAGGGCTCACCCCCAGTGCCCAGTGCGCGCCTTGTCGTTCAAGCCGGGATGAACGTGGAGATTATCATGGCCGCGTTGATCGCCACCAGCACGAACACCATCGCCCAGGCCACCGCGTTGAAACGGCGGGAGTTAACGTACTCTCCCATGATCTCCCGGTCATTTATAAGAATCATCATACATATCACTATGACCGGCAAGAGGACGCCGTTGAGGGTCTGGGAGGATACCATCAGGAAGATGAGGGGCATGCGAGGAATGAGCACGATAAGGGCGCTTCCCACTATGAAGGCGGTGTAGATGAAGTAGAACTGGGGCGCTTCCTCATAGGGATGGTCGATTCCCGCTTCCCACCCGAAGGCCTCGCACACAGTGTAGGCAGTGGTCAGCGGGAGGATGGAGGCGGCGAAGAGGGAGGCGGAGAGCAGGCCGAAGCCGAAAAGGTAGGAGGCGTTCTTACCCGCAACCGGGGCCAATGCGGCCGCCGCTTCCTCCCCCGAGGTTATGGTGACGGCTCCCACCTGGGGGTTGTAGTAGAAGGCCGCGGCACAGCAGATGATGATAAACATCCCCACGCCGATGGCGAATATCACCCCTATGGCGGTGTCCGCCCTCTCGTAGGCCAGCTTCCCCGCGTCCAGGCCCTTGTCCACTATGGAGGACTGCTGGTAGAAGAGCATCCACGGGGCGATGGTGGTCCCTATGTTGGTCACCGCCAGTACCAAGAAGGGCGTTTCCAACTTCAGGCTGGGTATGAACAGGGCCTTTCCCACCTCGCCCCAGTCGGGGCGGGCTAGGAAGGCCGAGATGATGTAGGCGACATAAACCAGGGATATCACCAGGAAGGTCTTTTCCACCCTGTGGTAGGTGCCCTTCACCACCAGCCACCAGACGAAGAAGGCCAGGGGCGGAAGGAAGATCGCGGGAGGGAGGTGGAAGAGTTGCAGCGACGCCGCAAGACCGGCGAAGTTGGAGACGGTGTTGGCGAAGTTGGTGAAGAGGAGGGCCAGCATGATGGCGGCGGTGATGCGCAGGCTGAACCTCTCGCGGATGAGGGCCGCAAGGCCCTTTCCCGATACCGTGCCCAGCCGAACTACCATTTCCTGGATGATGACGAGGAAAAGGCCAGTGATGGTGAGTACCCAGAGAAGGCTATACCCGTAGCGGGCTCCGGAGACGGAGTAGGTGGCGATGCCCCCGGCGTCGGTGTCCACCATGTTGACGATGATGCCGGGGCCGATGACGGCCAGGAACAGCATCAATTCCCGGCGGGAGATGCGCCATTTCCTCTCCCCGTCGGTTCGCATCATCTTCCTCCAGGGGCAGCGCCAGCATGGCGTTCACTCCTCTCCGGGGAAGGGTTGGCTCCGAGGGTGAAAACATATCTGATCACTTGTTCAGGCCGGTAAAAGCCACGGCGTAGATTATACCATTGAAAGATGGTCCTCGGCCCAGGAGGGATAGGGAATGGATTGCCAAAAGCGAAAAGGAAGGACACCGCGTGGTGTTCGGGCACCCCTGGCCAAGAGCCCTCGCCGCGGCTTTTAGTCCTGCACTTCCTGTAGCTCCCTCTGTCCCTCCTCGTCAGCGGGGATGGCCCTAACGCCGCAAAGGCCGCACTCTATGACCCGGTCCTCGGTGACGATCTTGTGGACGTGCACGTCATGGTCGGCGCAAGGCACCCGGTCCACCAGCTGTACCTCGAAGGCGGGAGCGATCAGGGCACAGTCCTTGCGGCACCTTTCCAGGAAGCGGTCGTAGTAACCTCCTCCGTAACCCAGCCTCCCTCCCCGCAAGTCGAAGGCCACCCCCGGGACCAGGATCACGTCGATCTCCTCCGGAGGTACCGGCCTCAGGCATTCCCGGCGCGGCTCCAAGATGTCGTAATTTCCCAGCTCCAGGTCCCTTTCCAGGTCCTCGATGAGGGAAGCCACCATGCCCCTGGTCTCGGGCTCGGTGCATGGAACGCATACGCGCTTCCCCTCCTCCAGGGCGCGCCGGATCATGGG
>Ga0272449_1001181_pt1 | contig 27751 bp, 46 predicted proteins | sample YNPCB0241_FD_198679 | JGI IMG/M metagenome (GOLD analysis project Ga0272449, IMG submission 198679) | Hot spring sediment microbial communities from Yellowstone National Park, WY, United States - YNP-CB-024-1 | ecosystem: Environmental > Aquatic > Thermal springs > Hot (42-90C) > Sediment... | reverse complement strand
AATGAGCGCGTTTTCCTTCACGTAGATGACCTTCTCTGCCATTTGCACCCCTTCAACAACAGTTTACCACATTATGTCGCAATGTAGGGGGGTGTAATTACGGTGAAAAGTGTTTGAGAAGCCCCGCCGGGTGAGGTGGCGGGAAAACGGGAAAGGAGGGGTGAAGGATGAAAGATGTGCGAAAAATCATTGAAGATTGGCTCGAGAACAGGATGTGGCATCTCATACCACAAGAGACACGGCAAAAAGCGGAGCAGTTGTTGCAGCAAGGGGTTGCGGAAATCGATTTATCGGTCTGGCGCGAGTAATCCCCACATAGAGGGGGAATGATCCCCCCTCTATGTTTTTCATCAAAACCAGGCCCGCAAGAGCGGGCCTTTTTGTGCTGCGCTTGTACTGAGAACAAAGGGGCCAGACGCAGGGGTCTCAGCATCGTGCTCATCATTTTGTTACTGAACTGGTCGAGACTCGTTACGGAACCGACATCGTAGCGCAACGAAAGGCAGTAAAATAAAAGTGGAAAACAACAAATGCCGTCGGGGAGCGACGGCAAAAGGGAGGGAGAAGTATGAAGATAACTTTAGAGTCATTGGAGGCACCCTATGTCTTAAAGGAAAGCACGTATTTCTGGCGGACGGAGCGGCATGCGGCCGCGCGCCGCAGCCGCGAGAAATACTACGTGAGCCTGGTAGAAGATTGGTTGAGGCGCCTTTGTGAACAACACGGGTTGAACCTTCGGATTGAAAAGACAGACAACAGCGTCACAGCATACAACAAAGATGAGCAGGTGTTTAAGTTCACAATCAGGTTAAGTTGCCGCCATGTTTACAAGAGACAAGATGTGAAAAAGTTACTCCGGTTGGTTTCTGAAACGCAAAGGAAAGGAGGTGACGGAGCGTGAAGACATACGTTGTAAAAACAAAGAAAACGGACGTCGCAACGTTTTATTTTATCCAGCTAGGTTCCATCGGCTGACCACACACTTCAAGCCCGCAGGTGCGAACCTGCGGGCTTTTGCTTCCTCTCGGTGGTTCCTCCCGCCACCGACTAAAAACACGAAAAACAAGGAGGTGGAAGCCCGCGGAGGGAGGCGCGGGCAAGGCGATGGGAAAGGCAGAAGTACTTCAAAAGCTGCGCAAATTCTTGAGAAAGAACCTCTGGGAGATCCCCGAGGTCCAAGAAGCGGTCGCGCAGTTGGAAAGACTGGCCGTGCAGCGGGATTGGTACCCCTCGGACGTGCTCAACTTTGAAATCATGTGTGAAAACCCGCGAGCGCTCACGATAATTTTCAGCGCTCCTCCTGTTGAAACGCTCGGCGAAGACTCGGTAAAAGAGATGCACCGCTGGCAAGAAGTAATAGCGACCGCAGTCCAGTCTTTTGTTTTGAAAACCCTCGAAGCCGAAGGTCTCCCATGGGAAATTGTGAACGAGCTGTGAAAAAGCGCCGCACTGCGAAAAGGTCCGCTCACGAGGAGCGGACCTTATGGCCACCCCTCATTTGGTGAACTTGCTCGCGACGTTGCTGCCGCAGTAGATTCCGAAGACCGCGATAACGACGTGGGAAAAGTTATCGTCGTCGATCTTGCCAAAAATTTTGAGGAGAAAAAAAGCCGCAATGAGAAGCAGCGCCAAGATGAATTTGCGGCTTTTCCACTTCTCTTCCATGCGATCACCTCACGAAGAGCAAAACAAGCGTTCCTATCGTGATCGCTCCGACGACAATCCATGCAACTCTTTTTTGTTTGTCTAACTCTGTTTTCAGCCTCTGTACTTCTTCGGCAAGCGCTTTCTTTTCCGCTTTCTCGAGCTCCAGCATATCGCGCAAAACTTGCACTTGTTGTTCGAGATTCGCAATTTGCGCGCGATAGTTCTGATTCAACTCCTCCAGCCGTTTGATGTAGTTTGCGAGCAAAATCACCGTTTCTTCGTCGAGATAATATCTGCCGTCCTCGGCACGCTGAATGATTTTGTATTCGGCGAAGAGAGAAACGACGGCAAAGAGGATCAACAATATCAGAAGCCTCTTCATCACGATCCCTCCAGCACGTACCCAAGCCCGCTCAGAAACAACCAAAGTCGGAAACCTTCTTCTTTTATCTCGAACTTTGTTAGCTTACCATCCTTTAAAAGCGCACAACAAAGTGTGCCTTGCTCATTTACGTATGCCCATACACGCATTCACATCAACCTCCTTACGATAATTTCTCCGCTTGTGCTCATCGGAAACACAATTGTTCCTATCGACGACCAATTTGTTGTGGTGTCTCTCCAAACGTTACTAATTTCTAAAATAGCAGGAAAATAGGCACTATACCCATAGGAATCGTTTATACAACGAATGTTTTTATACTGTTTTCGATTTACGATCCACATGTTGATGTTTGCGTATCCTGCTCCAATATAAAAATGAGATGATGTGGCATAAGTGCTACTGAAAAGGTTGTTAACACAAAAAATGTAAGTGAAAACAATTTGATTCGTGTATTCAGTATTATTTGGTAGCAATTTTACTCTTATGTTGGTGCCGCTTAGTGTGCCCGGATTAGTAGGGATCAAATATGCCTCATAAAGAGAATCGTTCACTGTCTTAATATTTAAAGGAAGAGAAGTTACGTTGTTGAAGCTTATATACGCTTCTTCTCCCACTTTAAGTAGGTATTCTTCGTTAGCGTTAGTTAAATCGACTCGAGTGAAACGTCGCGTGAGCACAGTGATCACCTCAGACGGAAGACAATGATTGTTCCAGAAGAGCTTTGCGGAAACACAACAGTGCCCAGACTTGTCCATGCCGTTGTAGTATTACGCCAATCTGTGGACATTGGCCTAATGGTTGGCCAACCAGTTGAGATACCATAAACATCAGTAACCGCTCTTACGTTTTTGTATTGTGTACGGTTGGTTATCCACGCGGTAACTGCTGAGAATGCTTGCCCGATTTTAAATGCGGATATGTTTGTATAGGCGTTGAGGAGGCCAGAACTACTTCGCCAATATTCCGCAACCCAGAACGCGTTTGCGTAAGTTGTGTTGTTTGGATATAGATAAATCGGTGAGTCAGTAGCGCCACTTGTACCTCCCGTATTTGAGGGTATAATATGAAGCTCGTAATAGCTATCAGCTGGTGTTGCAATGTGAAGAGGGACTGTGGTTGTATCACTAAAGTTTATGATTGCAAGACAGTATGGTTGTAAGAGATAATCTTCCGTTGCAGAAGAAAGATCTATTTGTGGTAATTCGGGTGCAAGAAGTAGTAGATTTTCGTTTAATCTTTTCACATCCACGCTTAAATTCGCCAACATTGCAACTGCAACAGGATCCATACCATCACCCCCTTACGACGCTATCGAATGCGGAAGCTACTACCGCCACCAGAAGCAACAGCACGAGGCATCTCATGATTTCGCCTCCTTTTCACTTTTTAAGTTTCTTTAGTACCTCGTTCAAGTACTCAATCGCCTCATCCACGTTGTTGAAGTGCTTTTTGTCGTAGATGATCTTTTCCTCTGCTTTGAGCTTTTCAAGCTCTTTTTCAAGCTTCTCAAGCTCCGCTGTCTTACGTTTTTTAATCTCCTCTAACTCTGTTTTCAGCTGTTGCCTTTGCTTTTTCTTCGCTAACTCCGCTCCGCCGACGAACGCGACTAACGCGAGGATGAGCCACCAAAACCGCTTGACGAATTCTGTTATCGCTTTGAAAAACTCTTTAATCACCTTCACTATTTTCATTCGTCTCACCTTCCTTCGTGAGTAGTAAATCAAGCAACCTGCGCGCTTGTTCGTTTGCAAGGAAGCTCACAAGACCCGTGGCGATCGCATCAACAAAATGTTCGTTCTTTCGCACACTGTGCCGCAAAGACTCATGACCCGTTATGTACCCAATTGCGTGCAAGACTTCGTGAAACAATGTTTGTGCAAACTGAGTTCGTGAGAGAAGCGGAGACACGTAGATGCGAGCATCCTCTAAGTCATAAGCGACGTGAAGTCCTTGTGTGGTTTCAATTTCCAAGCCTTCCTCTTCGCACGCCTCGGAAAGTTTTTGTTCGTCGCATATAATTCTGTATGGAACGCCTAAAATCCTTACACTTATCTCAAATCCTTTCATCGCTTACCCTCCCCTTTGAGTCGCCAAAACTCGCTCCAAAAGAGGAAATCAATCAAGTGCGCTTTTGTCTCTTGCGGTACAGCTTCATCGATTTTGCAATTCGACGGATCTCGCATCGCCAGCCAATTCAAAACGTTCCCAATACCCCAATTGTATGCCATGACCGCGAGAATGTCGGCACGTTCGTAGTCGAGAAACATTCTGTAAAGACGTCTAAGATAGCGAATCCCAACAAAGATGTTGCCGTCTGGTCTAAACATGTCATCGTAGTCGAAGTTTGTTGAATAAATCTGGTTTATATCCTCGAGCGCCGCGCGCGAGACCTGCATAAGTCCTCTCGCATATCCCGAATCCGCGTTAGGATCCCAGGCGCTTTCGGTTTCAATCAGCGCAAAAACGTGGTGCAACTTCGGAAAGTCCGCGACCTTGTACGCCGTCACAAAGTCAACATAGTGTGCCTCGACTAAGTGTTCAAGCATTTTTCTTGTCATGTCCTCACCTCCTCAGAAGGAAGGAAATTAACAAACTTATAACCGCCGAGGAAGTGAGAACCGCGAGAAAGATTTCACCGACCATGGCTTTCACGACGCCACGAACACGATTTTCCAAGTAGCCGTTTAGACGATCGGACAAGGACTTGAGTTGCTGTTTTATCTCCTCGATGTCCTTTTCCTGTGCCTTTAACAGTGTTTCAACCGCCGCAATTCTTTCGCTCAAGTTGTCCATTTTCCCACCTCACTTGAACTAGTGTTGTTTTTCTAACCTAAGTTATCCTATCACACTTATTTTACTTCGACAAGTCTAACTTCTTTTTTCTTCTCTTCTCTGTAAAGCTTCACGATCGCATGGCATCTGGGAACAAGCGGAAACAGCTTTTGATCCGCATACTTTGCTCGCACCCACGCCGACACGCAGACATGAAGAATGTTTCTTTCAATCACTTTCTTGTTCAGAGGATCATACTCCTCGACCGCCGTCATCGCGGTCATTGGCGCGTGCGTGTGCCCCGTGATGTAAATATCTGCGCGCTGGATTCGTTCTAAAAAGTATCTGTGTTGACGTACGGAGCGTTCTGGAAAACGTCCTCCCGCAACGCCGTGATGGCATACAATCGAATACTGTGTACGTCCTCTTGAACCGCGCGCAGAGCCGTTCAAAGCTACGTCGACGATCAAAAAATCATCACTGAACGGTACGCCTAACTCTGTGCAAATCAAGCGAATCGGATCCACACCCGCGACGCGCCACGTGCGACGCTCGTGATTTCCTCCCACAACACCCAAGATGCGTTCTTTCCAGCGCCGAAGAATGTTAGTCACTTCTTCTATCGCTCGGTGCGGAGGCCTGTCCTGCGAATACACGTCACCGATACTCGAGATTATCGCGTTGTCGATCAAGTCGCCTAACAGAATTAGCTTGTATTCAGGGTGCATATCCACGAACGCGACAGCTTCGTGAAAGTAACTTCCCGTCTCGCCGATGTGAAGATCCCCGAGAGGCAAGATCTCGACCTCGCTTGTGTCGAGGTCATAGCGAACAACACGGCTGATGTCATGCTCCCCCCGCGCCTTGCTCATGCGGTCACCTCAGTGAGTTAGTCGCTTGAAAGATAGTTTCTCGAAGTTGTTTCAACTCCTCAAGAGTCTTTGCGCGCGCGATAGCTTGTTTCATATCCGCGTTGAATTGGCGTATTTGTTGTCTTTTTGCTAATGCACTCGCGTAGTATTGCTTCAGCTGGTCAGTTTCCTGTCCTACTATGACAGCTTCCGCGATTTTGATAGTCACGTAATCTGTCGGCGCAAGCAAAGATGCTATCATCGTCTTTAGCTCTTCCAGCAATCTAAGTTTAGCGTCCTGAAGCTTTTCGGCGTCTGATTTGATGCGTATTTCGCCGTTTTCAAGCGTCACATCCTCTGGCGAATCGACTTCGAGCTCTATCGCCTGAACGCCTTGCGGGACCGCTTCTGGAAGAACTGCGCAACACAAAACGCCTTTTTCATTCACGTAAGCCCACACATGCATCATTATTTCAGCCTCCTTACCAAAATTTCTCCGCTCGTCCATAGGTTGTAGCTCATAATCTTGCGTTGCGTTTGTTAGATTCACCATAGACGATACTGAAGAAGCGCTCAACAGCTGTGATATTCTCATTATTCCACCGTATGTCGCTGCCGCAAGCCCCAACAGCGTGCCGTCCATTCATATCACCTCACGAGACAGTCTTAGAGACGCCTGTCAATCTTCCATTCGTATAAGTTAGCGTATATGTGATGTTCTTTCCAAGCACGGTTTGCGATATCGAAGAGACTTTTCCATCTGAATCATACGTGAATGAAGTTTGCCGAGTGATTGAGCCTTGCTGTTCCGTGATTTGCGAAACTCGGTTGTCGCTGTAGGAGACGCTAACTGTGATCGGCAAAACATCGTTGATCTCGTCTCTGATCATTTCGAACATTCCCGCTGTGAAGACGACGATGACGCTTGCGCCTGCGTTATGTGCGCTCGCGGTTGTGTTCTCTACCCCGCGCGTGACAGTCCACGTGGTGCCGCCGACGGCGGTAACCTCCATGATCTCGTTCTCGCACGCAACACGAAAAGGAGGAGACACGCCGAGTGCCTCCTCCACAACAATAGTAGTCGTGGTCGCGTCTATTCCTTGAGCAAGTTTAGTCTGAGAAAAGTTTCTTGCATTAAGATTGATCATTCCTCCTCACTCCTTCACGGAGTTGAGAAGCGCATGATACCAGCTTGGTTCCAGATGATCGTGAACTCGCCATTTTCTGAACTTTTGTTTTGCCCAAAATCGACGTATCCGAGCAAGGGCTTCTCGTCTGCGGACGTGCCAATATCCGCATATAGGACCGCATATCGTGCCGTGATCGTCGCGTTTGGCCAAGACACGTCGCCCGCGTCGAAAATCGTGTAATTGTTCGCCGCGTCGTATGTTAGCGTCTTGTTTGCCAAAGCTTGCCCGCCGGCTGTGTAGCCTTCGCCTGTGATTTCGTGGCTTACTACGTCAGAAAGAAACTTGTGGTTGTCTTGGTCTGGCGTGTAAGTGTCTGCGAGAAGCATAACTTTGATAGGGTCGTTTAACAAATCCACAGGGTGCGTGGACAACGCAAGTTTTGGGAACTGTCCATATGCTTTCGCCGTTACTGGCATTCAAAACACCTCCTCAAAAGATTAGTTTGCGATCATACTTACTCAGTGAGTTGAGCTTAACTGTCTTTGCCATCCCGCTATTAATTTTGACTTGTCTAACCATCTCGCTGTCAAGCCGTAAGATGATGTATGCTTGTTTTGGAACAAGCAAGAAGAATTCAAAATCGAAAGCGGGAACGTCGAAAACGCTATCGCGCTTCAAGCTTGGCTCGCTGACGCTTATTTGGGTTCCGAATGTCTCTGGTTTTATTTTAACACATAGAGACAAGTCAACTGGATTGAAAACAAACTCAGATTCTAAGATGTCGAAGACTTCGACGAGAACCGACGTTGAGACCCCTATCCGTGGAGCCAACAAGTTCACGTTCAGTTCAGCTGGTATCACGAGCAAGCGTGCGTTCGTCTTCGTTGCGGGAGCCAAAGTGACAAACATACTTTCAATTATCGCACATTCCATCCTTGCGTTCACACCCGCGGTTGGCTCAAACAAAGTGAGTTCGTACTCACACGGTGCGGCAATCAACACAGCCGAGCGACGTAGTTCAGCGGGGAGGATGCTCGCTAACGCTAAAATCGCATTCGGAGATACCGAAGCGGACAAACGCAAGTTGGGTTCGCGCAACGCCAAAACGCCGTCAAACACTTCAAAAAGAACGCGTGTGCTTCTTCTCAATCTTGGTTCGAACACAATGAGACTGGTTTCACAAACTTCAGCGCCGGATCTCATCACTCTTCTAAGCGAAGGAGCAAACAGTTCCTTTGTTGCTTCAAGTGTCGCGACGGTGAAAAGGGAATCCGTTCTGAGCGAAGGCGCTTCGCTTTGCACGTAGTATTCAAACGCGCCAGCTTCAACCATCACGCTTTTAGTCGGTTGTGCAAACGCAACAGGGAACGGACTCGGAAACCTCACGGATTAGCCTCCTCAAAGAGAGTTTCAGACACGTAACATTTAGCGGGTGCACCCGTCAAACGAAAGCCAGGACCTTCCACGCGCGCTTGAAACTCCCAGTGGCCGACTTCATCGAGAAAGTCAGCTGGAACCTCGCATTCTACTTGCGTGCCGTTCACGCTCGCTCTCAGGAATCCCGAGCTTCCAGACGGCTTTTTGTACAAAATCAAAGCTTCTTCGACCCCCGTAAGATCCATTCCCGTTTCAAGGACGAGGAGGATGCCGTGGTCTTTCTTGAAAAGCATCAGCGTCACCTCCTTCAGAAAGGACTTTGATCGACCACGGGAATCGTCGTCGTTCCTAAATCTATTTCCGCCACGACGCGCCCCGAATATCCAGTCAAGGGACTTGCTTCAAGCGCAAGCACAAGACCGAAATATTGAAACCCATCTGGCGCTTCAATTGCTTGCGGAGTTATATTCGACAAATTCACGTCCACGTATGAGCCTAAAGAAGGCGGATTAAATTCAACTAACAAGTTGTTGATCGCTATCGCGATATAACCTGGCTCAAAAATGGCAAATTTTGCGTCATAGAGGCGGAATTTTTTCAAATTCCTATGCATCGTCGAATCACGCACAAAGAACGTGTATTGAAGCGCGCTCGTGCGCGGTCTGATCGAATCTAACCTTGCTTGAAAAGCTGAAATTCTGTAGTGTGGTGTCACTGTGTTAGAACCCTGACCGAGGACAAGCGCGGGATAAGCTATCCCCCACGCGGTTCTTTCTCGTATTTGCCCATTTATCTCGCGAGCCGGTGGGTGCACTTCGTCGATGCTCGGCATTTGCGACACCGGTTCGGCACTGCTGAGGAAATACTCTCTAACATAGTTTTGTGTCACCGTTTCGGACTTTCTCTGCCGAAACTCGCCAGAAACCTGACTGGTGAAAGTGTATCCGCCTTCGTATTCTGCGTAGTAAATCGCATACTTGTTAAAACGAAATTCTGGGAACGTTGACGTGATATCGCTCGGGTAAAGTTTGTCCCGCGGAAAGCCTACATATTGGATATCGCAAATGGAACCATCTTGGCGCGTGAAATAAATGAAGTCAACAAAACCAGTGTTAGACACGTCACGCAAAATGTGACTAAGCGGACTTAGCAAAAGATTCCCTTCAACCGCGTAACCCCAATCAGTTATGTATAATCCAGAATGCGCGAACACTCCGACCTTCAAACCAATTTGGCGTATCGCATCCCATAAAGCTAACACATTTGAAGCGGATCTCACAAAGACAAACGCATTCGTATGTGATGAAAGCGTCCGAATCGCGTTATAGTCCCCAATTCGCATCTTAACTCCTCCTCATAATAATAGATCATACGTTGTTGACGCCGACGTGGTAAAGAACTGGAGATTATGCTTCAACTTCAAACGCAAAATACTCCCTTTTATGCAACGAAAAGGAATCGAAACGTTGTAAGTGACAGTCAATATCCCTGAAGAGAGCGACAAACTTGGAGCGCAATCCACCGTTTGTTCAATCGTGCAGTTTGTGAAATTCCCATTCAGAGCTTGCACGAAAAGCGTTTCAGGACCCGAAACAACGTAATAAAGAGTGTTATAGAATCGAAAACGATACGCCATTAAATCAGATACGTTCTTTGTCGGCGCTATTCCCAAATTGACCACTGGAAAAAACTCGGAAGGAGTGAGAAACAGACCCGACCAAATCCTATTAATGAAAGTGTTTCCATAGCTCCAATTAAAGATAGGGTCAGCTGAAGAAGTTAGCGCCCCCATGCTCGTGTATTGTGGGAACAAGATCCCATACGTGGCACGGTACGTGCCTTTTTTGATGATAATCGCTCTAAATTTTGAAACGTCGTTTTCCTTGTAAAAATCAACGTCGATAACAGGACCGTTTAGGAATTGTCCGATTACCCACAAACCTAACGGCGTGTAATCCGCTCCCATAATTCCACCTCACTTTGGTAGAAAACAAAACCTTTGCCACGGTCGAACTTGTAACAGCGTATGCGCTGGCCACGCCGAATAGGTTCCCAAATAATCATAGCACTCAATTTCTGTGTAGTTGCTAACATTCAAAGCGCGATCGCAGAAGAACGCGTACAAATATCCGAGATTTTCAGTCAAACTTCCTATCAAATACTGTTGCTCTAAAACGAACACGCCTGGGATCTTCGCCATTGTGTCTCCTTGTATGACATCGGGAATGTCATAGAGAATTTCAGCTTCTTGTTCGCCTTGGGTGTTGAAAACGCCAATTTTGTTCACTTTTGGCACGAAGAAGCGCGCGCCAGTAGCGTCGAAAAACGCTTGCAGAGCCAGCGTGTCCTCATCTGGAACATAAGCAAGTAACCGAGTGTCGCTTATCAGTGTTTCACCAATCCAAACTTGTTTCGCTGGTCCTGATACAGAAACTATTCCCGCCACTGGCCCCCTTATAAGCGTCACTGTCGCGATCGTTCCCGCCACGCTCGAACCATCAGACCTAAAAATCTTCATTTCAACCATGTTTTCTGTGAACGTGTCGTACTTCGCCACGACCATAAACGATTGTGAGTTTTCAATATCTATGTGAGGTATGTCGGGTTCCGCGAAAAGGAGCGTGTGCAAAGCGTTGAATGACACTTCTTGCAAGTATGGACCGTACTCTGAGTCGTAAACGATTTCAAAAACACTTACACCCTCATTAGTACGCACGCACACGTACTTTTTGCCAGCACTAATAGACACAGCCGAAAACGACGTGCCGATGCGGTCGAACGCTTCCAGATAGTCTCCGCCAAAGTAAAGCTTATAAAACCACCCATATTTCACTCCACGGAAGGCGCATATGAGGCCATCTATCGCGTAAGGGATAACAACCCGCGGTTCTAACATTGTCACATGAATCTCAGTCGTCGGGATCTCCAACACAGCTGGCGCTTCGAGGCTAACAATGACGTTCGGAGTCCCTTTGTAGAAAAGTTTTTCGACGAGAGGAACAACGTTCATGGCTGGTCCAAACAAGAATCTTTGACCGAGCGAATAATCTTTTGTGGCGGGTAGGTAGCAACTTTCGCCGTTGTAGGAAACCTCTGCCCAGCGCCTTCCTTGCGCGTCTGTGACGAATCGTTCAAGAGGGATGATGTCTATTTCATTTCGATACCTTTCAATCACGCGTTCAATTGGATCGCGTCTCATCATGTTAAAAGCACCTCAGAACCTTTTCTCAGCGCGACCACACGCATACCTTTTCGCATCCACCGCGTCGCAGGGACGGTCGCCGTTGTGCCGTCGTCTAACTCTATTTGTGCCCAGTAACCCGAAAGTCCCTGAATCTGGTATATTCCAGCTATATGCCCCGAGACAATCACAGTCGCTTGGGACTCGCGCAGTTTCTTTCCTACTCCGCGTTTTAACTGTCTCATCCGATCACCTCAATTTCAGCTTCTGCGACTTCTGTCAGTTCGTCATAGCCTATCCGCACAGCTTGCACGATACCGTTCTCGCTCGGTCCGAGGGTCGGAATCGAATTTATTTCGTCTCCTCTGAATTCCTTAGCGTAGGTTAACTTTGTCAAAGCTCCGTTCCAAAAGAGCATATAACTCGCGTAATTGTGTCTAAAAGGTGCTGGCACGTGGCTCACATCGACTTCAAGGTAAGGTTCGTTACCGTGGGTGTACGTGCCTGTGAGCGTGTAGCTAACATTGAGAGACACAGAAAAGTCTGGAGTCAGACGAAAAGCGCGATCAATTCCAAGAACCTGGCACGCTCGCTCGAACACAACGCGCGCGGGTTCTGGAGATTCAGAATCGTATGGCAAGACGAGCCTGAATTTTAAGTTTATTACGCGGTTATCTTCCGCGCTGTAGTCCCATTCTTTGCGTCCTGGTGTCGTGTCCTCTGTTATTCCTCTAACAAAGCCAGACAAATAGGATGAAACGCTGTAGACCTCATTTATTTCGCTGTATGGCAGATATTCGGCGTATTCGAGATAGATCGACACATACTCGTTTTCGTCTGCTTCGAATGGTTTGCCGATGATCGCGCGCAAACGGTCTCTGTCTGTTAGGTAAATCTCGTGATCTTTGAGAACCGAAGTTTTGTAGCTGTACTTGTACTTGTAGCCGTTGAAGATCTCGTAGCTAAACGATCCTGTTTCTAACTCCGCAAAGAGAGCCGATTCGGGTACTGAAATGGTGTGATGCGTTAGTTCGAAGAGTCTAACAGTGTTCGCGTCTACCATATACCAGCTTCTGCCAGCCAATTCTGCGATGTACTGAACGAATTCACGCACCGTGCCAGAAAAGTTCACGACGAATGGGGCTTCTGTTTCAGGTACGTTTTCAATTGTGATCAGCGATTCGTTGGCGAGCGCTTGCAGGTTCGCAAACGGAGCAAAGCGGAAGAATTTCTCTTCAAAAACAGGATTAGTGTAGACAAAATCATACACATTCTGAAACGCTTTCACAGAGCCTTTGACGCCGAACCACGTGGATCTTTTTCGAATTATCTTTCCCTGTATCGTGACGCTACCAAGCGTGAGCGAAACCTGGGAACCCACTTCGAGGTCCTCAGTTGTTGTGATTCGTCCAACAAACTCGGTTGATTCGATCTTCATTTCATACTCGTATTGCCTCATGGCCGCGCTCCTTCAAATATTTCTGTCAAGATCGAGCGTTTCAAATTTTCGCCAGCCTTGCGCCATTCTGCGTCGAAGTCGGAGATGTCCACGCGGATCTTGTATTCCCTCACGACTCTTTCCGCACGTTCTCGTATTTCCCTCGGGATCGCTAAAGCTCCTGCCCCCGTTGCCGCTATCTGCGTTATCGCTTCTGGAATCGTTCTCGCTCTTCCATACGCCACAAGCTCTTGCGCCATGAGACGGAGTCTATCAATCTCAGCTGGCGCAGTTGTTGTGAGATAGCGCAAAACTTCATTCGCCGTCTCTGCTATACGAGTCTCAGTTTCTATGCGCTTTGTCTCTTTCTTTATTTTGAACAGGTCCACGAGTATTTTCACAAGCTCGATCGCTTTGTAAAGGTCAAAAATCAACAGTCCCACGACTCCCGCAACGGTCGCAATCGTTGCGCCAGCCGCAGCAAAAGCTGTTTGAATAGCGTGCGCCGCTTTCACGGCAAGGTCAGGGAGCACCGAAAAGCCCGAAGCGATCTTGGACAGAATCACAGGCACGTCGAGCGCGATGAACTTTTTGAAGATCTCTATCGCATCGCTAACCCCGACAACGAGTTTGCCGATTGCACCAGCTGCGGTTAACCCAACGCCACCAAAAACAACCAACTTCGCGATTGCGTTTTGGACTCCTTCAGGTAGCGAATTAAACCAGTTCACAAGATCCTGAAGCGGTTTCAAAACAGTTTTTAGCGCTTCAAATACTGCGGGAAAGATCGAATACGCCATCTCTTTAAGGGAGGTAAGCGCCATTTGATATTGAGCATACGGAGTTTTCGCCATCTCGTCTGCAAGCTTTTTCGCTTCGCCTGAAGCGTTTTGAAAACTCGTCGTGAGTTCGTCCACGCGGGATGCGTTGTCTATGAGTACTTTCAGAGCCGCTGCGGCGCGGTCTCCAACAATGTAAGCGAGATCCTGAAACGACGCATTTGCGTTCGCCAAGGCCGTGACTATTTCACCCAAGGTATGTTTTGTTGGGTCTAACTGTTCGAGTGACAAGCCAAGAGCTTTAATGGATTCCGCTGCGACCTTGCTTGGCGTCACTAACCCGCCAATGATCATTCGCAGACTCATCGCCGCTTGGCTTGACTCTATTCCCGCTTGGTTCAACAATGCTAACGCCGCCGCAGTTTCTTCGAAACTCAATCCCGCTTCTTTCGCCATTGTTCCAACTGCCAAAAGACCCGTGCCTAACTTGTCTATGTTCACGCCAAGTTCATTCGAAACATATGCGAATACATCAACAACTTTCTGTGTTTCTTCGACGCTCAAGCCGAAACGCGACATCGTGTTGGAAACGTAATTAGCGACGTCGCCAACATTTTTCATTGTGCCAGCCGCGAGCTCTGCGATCGAGGGGATCATCTTGATCACGTCAACGCCCTTCACGCCTTCAGACGCGAGAACCGCCATGCCTTGCGCCACTTCGGTAGCACTCAACGGCAAGCTCTTGCTAATATCGCGCGCGACCATCTCAAGATCCTTGAATTTATCAGCCGTGAAGCCTGCGACCGTACCAGCTTCCGCGATCGCTTTGTTGAGGTCCAAGCCTATCGCCGTGACGACTCCCGCAATCCCTGTCGCCGCAGCGCCTAAGCCCAAGAAGGTGTTTGACACCTTGTTTAAGTCATTTCTTAGTTCGTCCCATCCGAGCCCCCGCGCGCTTTTCCTTCCCGCGGCGGTCACAGCTTCGGCGGTTCGCTCGGCGTTATTGGCGACTTCTTTCAAAGCCGAGGACGCTTTATCTTCAGCCTCGATGAGGATTCTAACTTTGTCATCTGCCATCTATTTCGCCTCCCAGCGTGAGGAGGAGCAAAACGGTTTTGAGATCGCTATCTGCGTTCAAATAACTCGAGGTTCTGACGAGATTAGAGATTGCACGGAATAGGACAGGATTTCTTCGAAAAAATCAATATCGCCTTGTGCGACAAAATTGAACAACTTGAATTGCGCAATAATGGCAACTTGGACGACGCTTGGTAGCGTGTCGAACTTACTTAGGTCCTGCGGTTCCGAATCAATCGTGAATTCAACAATTGTGGACTTGACGAGTTCAAAAACGGCTTCAACTTCGCTTTCGTCTACAATCTCTTTGCCGTCCTTCAGGGTTTTTTGAATCAAGTTAGAGCCCAAACCAGAGAGCCAACCGAACGCGATGGGATGTCGCGTCGCAAACTCAATGAATTCTCCCGTTTTGAGAGCTCTCAACTTCAATGAAAGTTTGTGGATCTTCCCTGCTTGCACAAAAGGAATTTCTATCGTCGCGGTCTGCATGCTGTCACCTTCATTCTGTCACGGTTTGAATCGTCAATTCGGAGATTGTAAACTCTCTTGTCGTTGCGTAGAACTCGTCTGGCGTGTCTTCAGCTGTTTGCGTTGTCTCATACGCTTTACCCGTGATTGACAATGTTTTATTTGCGCCAAGAGCGATGGAGATTGAGAAGGACACCTCCGAAAGCGTGTTGGAGAGGTCCGGAGTCGCGTTCAGTTTCACGCTCAGTGTGCCATCAAAAGATTTGAAAATCGTGTCCGCCACGGTTGGGTAAACGTCCGCGCCCCAGATGAATTCAACATCCCAGCTCGCGTTCAAATTGAATTCAAGCACGCTAAGTTGGTTCGACCCGACTGTGATTGTTGCATCCTCGAGCATCGCGAGCGTGCCAGGAGCTGGTGTTGAACTTGGTGGTGTTGCGGTCTTGCCTTTGACCTCAAGCGAGAAGTTTATCACATCCGCTTTCTTACCTGACAAAGTTAGAGACGTCAAAACTCCTTCGACCGCTTTTCCTGCGCCACCAACGGTCACGCTTGTCATCGCCGAGTGCGTGATAGCGTTCGTGATTGTCGTCGTCGAATCAAGGATACCAGCGATCGAAGCGGTAGCTAACTTTTTTCGCCCCGCCACAACTGTATAGTGTGGCAAACCTTTGTAAGTCTTCGCTTGGAATTCGTCGGCAAAACTCGCGCTCGTGTACAAGCCTCCAAAAGCGTTCACGTGCTGATGATCCACGTATGGCATTTCAATTCACCTCCACGTAGTAATTCAGTTCGAGACGTATCGCGATCCCCAGCACAACAAAGTTGTTTTCCTCATTTAACGTGCGCAAACTGAGTGAAAACTCCCTAACTTGGAACATGACGTTGTCGACAAAGACGCGTTCTCCTATCTTGAAAAACTCTTCAAGAGCGTCTTTCTTTGCCAGAAGTTCCAGCATAGCCGTGTTCTTTGCTTGCTCTAACACTCTGTGAACGACAAAGATACTTAGCGTGGCGCGTCTCACCTTCGCTTGCGCCAAAGCCTTTTCGTATGCGTCGTTTGTGACGTCTAAAAAAGCGCACGGGAAAGATTGCACGGCGCTCCAATTCGGCTCCGCTAAGCTAAGCGGTATGCGTGTGATTTCGTAGAACTTTTTCTGAAAAGCCTTGAGCATCTCGACAGTCACAATCTCAACTCCTTAGGTGTTCTAAGATCTGTTGAATTGCAAACGGAACATCTGTGCTTTCATCGATTTCGAGAAACGGGCGCGTCGGAATTCGACTCGTGCCATATTGGTGGTAAGGTCCGTAATGCACACCCGTGTAGACTTCTGCGGTATTTTCACTAACTTCGTGAGTTATACTCGCTCTCAAGCGACCGTGAAACACCAAAATCGGGTACGCGGTCCCTTTGGCTCTTATCTTGCGTTTCTTAGTCTTCTCGCTCAAGTCTGGCCACGGCGTCACACGCCCCGTGTTGCGTTCGAAAGTCTTTTGCGACTCGCTTTGAAGATGAATCGCTATCTTTTTTAGCGGGTTCGAAAGATCTTTGAGCTTTTCAATTTTGTTTTTCAGCGTCTCACCTTCGAAGATAGCGCGAATTACCATCTTTCCAGCTCCTCATCTGTTATTGCGCGCGGGTCTGAGCGCACAACAGGACGGCTGTAGTTCTGAATCAACGCTGTGTTTTTCATCATCCTGTAAAACTGATCGGCGCGCTCTGCGTAGTATTTCGCCTGTTCAAGATAACCGAATCGCTCGTGAAGACGCTGAAGCGCGAAGTACTTCGCAAAAAGCTCCACAATTGGGCCTGTGTTGTCACCAACCATAGCGTTTATTTCGTCTAACAGATCTCGAATCGTTTTATCGTCGGGCGCTTGCGTTTCTGGATCGGTCAGAAGCGCGTTTTTCAGAGTTTGCGGGATGAAACTCTCTAAATCTTGCCATGTTATCATCGCATCACCTCAGAAAGGGAGGGGGGACCCCCTCCCGTCGCTATTACGGTTGCGCTTCGAACGTGACCGCGTAAATTTTGAGGGCGTTCACGTTGAGGACATACGGCAACGGTCTCGAAACCGCATAAACGTCGATTGAGCTTCCATCGACGGATGGCGCTTCAAATGCGAAAATGTCTCCAACAACTGGTTTCATATCGGCATTCAAGTTCGCGTTCGCAACCGCACCGTACGCGATGCCAAGCCCGTTCGGGTCCAAAAGCACAACTTTTCCTGTGCCGAATGGAGACTCCGAGCCGATTGTGACGTCGTAAATCAGGACTGGAGGCAAATCTGGAAGCTCAAACAACGGCGTCACGAAAGGTTCGGTTTTCAACGATATCGTGCCAACAGCGTAGTTTGCCTTTGTTAGCGCTTTGTCGATGTATTTGTTGTCAAGCAGAACGCTCGCGACGTCTTTGCTCACGAGGATGTACGCTGGGGCGAAGCCGTGTTTCTTTTGCTCAGTTACGAGATCTTTGAGCCACAAAAGAAGGTTAGAATCTGGGTCCAGCGTCACTGCGCTCGGCGCGGTGTACGTTACCGTGTACGTGTACGTGCCGTCGTTGTAGTTTATCTGCCCTGTTCCCGCGATCTGAGCGCACATGAGCTCGATGCGGTTTAGGACCATGCGTTTCAAGCGCGCGACGGCTTCGGCGTAGACGAACATAACATTGTTTGTCACAGATCCTGTGTCTGCGATGATCAAACTCGGGTCAGAGATCTGCGAAAGGAGCAATTCTTCGGTGATCGGAGTTTTCACAAAGATCTGCGGTGGGTTAATGTCTGTTTCCGTGTACGCGAAGGTTTCGTTTTGGTTGACCGCTTGCGTGTAAAGACCGCGAAGAGGCGCGGCAGTTACCGTCGCGTCCATGTTGCGCAGCGTCACCTTTGGAACAGGTGACAAAGCTCTGTTTACTTGTTCGAACGTCTTTGTTAGGAACGAGGGCGCAGGTTTTGCCACTTTGATAAAACTTGTCAGTAGTTTCCAATCCTGTGGCATGCCTTCTCAACCTCCTTTTTAGGTTACTTCCAGCGCATTTGTTTAGCCACAATATCAACAATGTCAGCACTATCTGGGTTCACGAATTGACGTACCAAATCGCGTTTCGTGTGCTCTGCGAGTTTCAAGATACTTTCTTTGTCCATCTTACCTTCTTTGAATAGTCTAACATATTCTTCGGCAAGTGCTGGCGGTACACCTTTTTTGACTAACTCTTGTTTGAACGCGTTGAGCTCGCGCTCTCTTTCTTTCTCTTTGAATTCGTTGATCGTGTTCTCGTACTCTGTTAGCTTGTCCGTAAGATGTTTGTTCATTCTTTTCAGGCGCTCGATCTCCTCGCACAACGCGACTTCGTCCGAGCCACGGAATTCTTCACCGAACAGTTCGTAAATCTCCTTGATCTTGCGAATAACTTCGAGCTTTTCCGCGTCTGTCAGATCGACCTCAACACCACGCGCGCCATGCAGGTAAGCAAGTGCCGCGACAGCGGCGCGAAAGTAAAGGTGAAATTCTCCGTTTTCGAGTTTGCAGACTGGAAACTTGTAGGCTGCTTTCACTTCAGGAACTCCGCTGGGGCCTTCTTCAAAATCGCGTGTGTTCACGTACAAATGACACTTCGCATACGCTTTCCATCCTTTTTCCTCGATAATTTTGTTTCCATCCCGCGCGTCGTCCCAGTCCCATTGCTTCGTGCGCTCGGGAACAACAAGCATCCCGTTCCAACGTTTCCTCTCGCTGAGGAGTCGTCGCATACCCGAAAACATGGCGATGAAAACATCTTTGAAAGTTAGCTTCGTCTCAGGAAGCGCGGGGCGATTCGTGAGCGCGACGCCGAGCAACACGACACCGACTTCCTCTCCCGTCTCGCGGTCCACATAAGCGAAGTCGATTTCGGGGCTCACGTACTCGTACTTGTGTTCCTCTAACATTTTTTGTCCTTCCTCATTTAGTTCGAGCACTGCCCACAAGCCGTCTTCTTCGATGTAGAGCTCCTTCACGTCGCCGTACTTTTCACTTGATTCGTGATCAATGTTCACGAACGGCTTGTAGTGTGGATAGCCTTTGTTGAAGTTCTTCACGATCTCTTCGGCGAGCTCTTTCGTAAACTCGATGGGTTCCTTTTGACCGTACACGTAGATTTTGCCGAAAGGAAGAATCTTCGCTTTCGCTAACATCATTTCACCTCACCGTCCTCAAAATTTCCCTCACCATTTCGACATCCTCAGGACGCTTTTGGATCTCGGGAAGCTCAGCCATTTTGTGTTCGTCGAGAATTTCTTGCGTCTTCACGTGGTGCAATTCTGGGATTAGATAAGAGCGACAATTCACGTGCAAAGGAGGCGTGTTCAGAGCAAGAATATCAACATTGTGAGCTGGGATGAACATTCCATGACGCTCTTGGCAAATTTCTGTTGTTCTGTCGTCCAACACGGCGGTGAATCGGTAACCTTCGATGTACTGAACAGTGTTTGCGAGATTTCCGACGTTGAAAGCGCGTGTTGTTTCGGTGCGCGCAATAGCCTTCGCGCGCTTTTTCTCGAACGCTTTGAACTGCTCTTGGATGTATTTTATCGCTTCTTCTTCGCTCATTCCGCGCAACAATGTTTGACGAACCGCGTCTGTGATCTCTGTCGCTAACGCTCGCAATTCGTATTGCGCCAAGCTAACCGTGTAGGACTCTAAGAATTTTAGCGCGGGTTTGTGAGCGTGAAAGACATAGTTAACCGCTTCCTCAGCGTTCTCGAAGACCTTTCCTATGACCTTCGCTAAGATTTGCCATTCACTTGTCAAAGATTGTTTGAGATACAGATAAAGCTCCTCCTCTGAGAACGTCGCTAATCTGCGTGGGCGCTTGCGAACGCTCGTGAGAACTCCTAAGCTGAAGGCGTAGAGTAGCGGGCGAAAGAGATTTTCGGCTCCTTGTTCCACATCTATCTTACCAGTGTTAAGGTAGTTGTCAAGACTTTTTTTGAACACTCTTTGCACGTTGAACAATATTTTTCGCTCCGAAGAAAGCATGAGTTTACCAACGACGCTCGACACGATTACTCCTCCAACTTCGGCAGATTTAATTCAGAGCGAATGAATTCCGCGTCCGCGACGAGGTCCAAGACGCCAACTTCAAGTAGTTTCACGATGATATCCGTCATGGCCTGTTTGGCCTCGATGTCTTTGTCTTCCCTAATCTTGAAAAACCCATAACTCTCGATGTTCGAGAAGTTGTAGTCGAGTATTCGCGCAACAAGCTGGTCAACGAGCAATTCGGCAACATAGTTCGCCTCGGCCGCGGCGACGAACCGAAACACGTCAAGATGAGATTTTGCGAGCGCGTACGAACCAACGTTGTCCTGTTTCACGATAGCTTGCGGGATCAAAAGACCGCGCAAGATCAGCGTGTTGAGATACTCGATCGCTTGTTGGAACACGTCTCCAATATTGCGCGAGCTTTCTAGAAGTTGAACCTCATCATCTTTGTATACCGCGACAACGCCGTTGCGGTAAAGATTCTTCAACGCGTCTGCGAGAGCTTGCGTGTCGCTAACAGTCTTTCCCAGAATTGCAGGAGCCGCGAAACGTTCCATAGCCGTTGCCCAATACTTCACAAGCATGTCTTTCATCTTGAAGCGCGGATAAATGCGCGCCAACACACTCTTAGGCGCAAAAATAGAGCCACGGAACAGGATCAAGCATTTTTCAACTGGGATTTCGACAACCTCGCCTGGTTGCTGGTACTTGACGGCTGTCAAAATTTGTTTGTTGTTTTCGTCCTTTTCGGTCACGAAGCTAACGCGTGTGATGTCGAGAGGTATGAGGCCTTCAAAATAAACCTTGTCTTGTTTGATTGTCCAAAGAATCTCAGCGACGCTGATTCCCCATGCGAAGTAAGAAGTGAGGAGGTTATGTAACTGTTGGCGAATCGAATAGCGCGCTTGTTCAAAGTTAGCTCTGACGAAGTTTTGTAGCTCCTCGGCCGGGTTGAAGTAATCTCCAATCATGCCGAGAGTTGTGTTCGCGAGGATGTCCAAGCCTGCGCCGATCGTCTCATCTCGCAACATCTTTTCGACGTCTTGCGTCGTGAGACGCAAAGGAACCAACTCTAAAGATGTTAGCGAAGGTAAAAGGTATTCGCTCGCGTACTGCCGAAGATCCGCACTCATACGATCACCCTTTCAACGTGCGGTTTCACGTTGTGGCGATTCTGGTAGACCGCGTATCTGAGCGCGTCCATAGCGTGGTCCATAAATTTGACTGGTTCATCGAGTGGGTTGCCGTTTCGGTCTTCTTTCCACTTGTAGTTGCGAATCTCTTTTAGTGTATTCACACAATGTTCGCTTATGTAGATTGTCCTGCGTTTCAGAAAATCTATGCCCGCTTTGACATCTTTCAAAGCGGGTTGGATGTTGAAGCCCGCGCGTCTGATTTCTTCGATTCTTGCGGGTTCCGAAGAGTCAGCGAAAATTGGCGCATTGCGCTCCCGCACGAATTGCTTCAGTAAGTCAATCAACTCTGCGTTTGTTAGCTTCGTCTTATAGAGTTCGTCGAGCACCCACACGTTTTGGTCTTTGATGCCAACCTTCAGGACCACAGTGGGGTTGTTGAAACCGAAGTCGATTCCGTATCTGATTTCGTCAAATTCGCTCGGCGCGTCTTTCACAACACGATAGTTCGTGAAGATCAGGTTTTCGGGTGTTGCAAATCTACCTTCCGCGTAGATCTCGTAGAATGTTTTGTCTTCGTTTTTTAGTGCTTCTAACTGTCTTATGTACTCCTCATCAAGGAAGGGATTGTCGCGATACGTCGTATGCAAGATCATAGCGCTTGGGTTCTGACGCTCAAAAAAGAGCTTGTACGTCCAGTTATGCACAGAAACGGGGTTGAATGTCAAAATTATTTGATTCGGAATCAGCCAACCTTTGCGGCTTCTCACTTGCGGGCGTCGTAGCCTGAGCTTTAAGATTCTATAATCTTGTTCGTCGAACTCAGTCGCTTCTTCCATCCACGCAATGTTAAATTCAGCGCTTTTGATCTTCTCAGGATCGTCCATTCCTCTGAAGTAAATACGAGAGCCGTCGAGCAGGCTCAGAATTTGTTCCGCTCTTTGTTCGAAGAAGTAAACATTGTTCGTGCTCAAAATTTCCTTGACGAGCTCCAATGCGCTCAGGCGTAATGATGGGTTGGTTTTTCGCGTCACGAGGATTTTCAATGGCTCGGTTGCGTAGCCAATCAAGATCAGCAAATATTGCGCGACGGCGTAGCTTTTTCCTGAACCTGCTCCGCCGAAAATAACAAGTTCAGTACCTTCGCGGATAGCTCTTGAGAAGAATCTCACATACTTAGGAATCATCCAATTGCTTGTCCGCGTTTCCGTCATAGTTTGTTTTCTCCTCTTCAGGAAGTTCGATTATAAGCTTGGGTAACTTGTCGAGCTCAATTGCGGTTTCTTTCCTATCTGCCCATCTGTCGGGCGCGCGGTTCTTGAGGAAGAAAATGATCGCGGTCGTGTCGGGAGGCATGTGCTTTTTCATCACTTCTTGGCGCTCGTACACGGTTCCGTCTTTGCGAATCACGCGATGCACTTTGATTTCTTGGTATTCGTATCCCATCGCGCGCTTGAATAAAGCGTTTTCGACTTTGTGTATCGCTTCTTCTTTGCCTTTTTTTACCGCCTCACCTAACTGAGGATATTTCTTGAGCCATTCATAGAATGTGCGTTCCGATATCCCAAGATTGTGAGCGATTTCTTCTTGAGTTAGTCCTTGCGAAGCATATTCGTAAGCTTGATTGATCATTTCTTTGTTGAACCTCGGTTTTCTTCCTCGCATGCGCTCCCCCCCGTTGCTTGGACCTCCTCGGGTTTGGAAAGGTTTTAGGCTTGCTCTTCAGCGTAGTTGAAGCGATATCTGATTGTGAATCGGATTGTACGGAGCTGGTTTCAGTTCGCTAAGTTTCTTTTTCACTATTTCCATCCTTAACCCTCCTCTTTCAAGATTACCACGCCGAATAAAATTAGTCAAGCCCACCATTCGATCGTGACTGCGCCTTTGTGTATTTCCGCAATCACGAAGTGCGTTTCATGCCCTGACGCGTCCACAACGAGCCCTTCCGCCAACGTCGTGTCTCCGTTTTCAGAAAGAATGTTTTTCACTACTAAGATTCTTCCACCGTCAAGCTCTATGATTTCTTCCATGCTCCTCCCTCCCTTCAGAAACGGGAGAGCGAAGAGCTCTCCCGTCAATGCGCAAATGCTTTTCTAAGTTTTTCGACTCTTTCTGCGTCCATTAGGCAAATGCCATCTTCGACGCGAACCCACGTGAGCTTTTTCCAGCCGAAGTACGCCTTCACAAGTCGCTTCACCTCGTGCCATTCTTCGCGTGTTATCTTCTTTGTCTCGTGAAACAGTGTTTTGCTTCCATTCGCAGATACGTAGATCCTCATTTTTCCACCTCCCTTTCAAGCTTGCGAATATCCGCTTCAGCCACAAGCGTGACGCTAACGTTTCTGATATTTCTAACCTCATAGATGCCCCCGTTGCTGGCTGTGTAGAACGGTGTCACGCTTGCCAAAGCGATTAGGTAATCGCGAGCTTCTTCGATTGTTTCAAACACAAAACATATTTTGTCGTCGCGAATGGTCTTTGTCATTTCCTCTCCTCCTTTTCATTCGTCTTCCTCTTCGTTCGCCACGCAAAGTTGGTCCACGCGGTCTAAGTATCCCCCGACAAGCTCCAAGATCCTCTGTCTCAAAACGGGTTTTCGGTTCGAAAACTTGTACAGGTGCAACAAGACTATCAACGTCTTCAGCTGTGTGCGCGGGTTCTTGTTCTGAATCCTTTTCACAAGTTGAGCTACGCGAAGATTGTCAAATTCCTCCGCATAGAGCACCTTCCCGTTTTCGTCAACGACTTCGACGGTCGCAATTATCCCGCGTGGCGTTTTTTCAATTCGCGTCGCGATCTTCATCGTCATCCCTCCTTTCCACGCACAAAAGCGCCATTACGAACATCCCCAACAAAGCGCCTAACAGTATTAGTCCCAAACCTACGATGAAGCTCATTCCTCCTCGCCTCCTTCCTCCTCAGCTTTCTCAAGAATGTACTGCCACAAGTCCTCATCTTCAATCTGCCAAAGCTCGCAACCGTACTCCACAAGCGCAATTCTGTTTGCTTTCTCTAACAAGCTTTTCATGCCTCTTCCCTCCCTTTTCTAACCCGTTTCTACTGTTTCTACTTTCCCCCTCGCCGCACGTCGCCGCAATCCCTTTTCTGGAGCGCGTTTCCGATACTTATCCGAGTTTCTAACCTTTCTACTTTTTCTACTCTCTTAAGAGTGAGAAAGCTTCTAATAGCTTTCTCACTCTATATATTTTTTTATATAATATAGCGAAAGTAGAAACGCATTCAAACCCACATGAGAAGCGGTTTTGCGTTTCTAACCCGTTTCTAACGTTTCTACTTTTACCCATGTATAGCCCTCCATTTGCCTCTGGAGGAGTTTTCGGCTAACCCTTGCTTTTTGAGTTCCGATAAAGCGTTCCAGACGCTTTGTTGAGACGCTCCGATGAGCTTCGCCAGGTCTGCGGGGGTCATTTCACCTTCTTCGAGGAGCAAAGAATATACAACGTCTCTAACAGTGTTTCCCGTTATGTTCGTTTTCAATTCTGTGTCCGCGCGGGAGACGAATGCGAACCCGTCTTGCCACTGCACGCGCAAGCCGATGGGATCGTGATACCCAAAGTTCGATTTTCGGTTATAGAGCGCGTAAATGAAAGTTTTTTCGTCATTGGGAGAGCGCCAGAACTTGAGCTCCCAGGTCATGCGCGCGAGGTTTTCGAAAAACACAGACCCAATTGGCATAGCTCCGTCGTCCTTCTCTTTGTGCGCTTTCGAGACATGGGAAATGATTAACACAGTTACACCCATGTCAGTTAGTTTGCGCACCTCGGCGAAGAAGCGAATCACGTTCGCCGAATCGATCAGGTCTCCTCCAGACGCCAAAGCCGCTGAGTCGAGGATAACTAATTTCACGTCGTGACGTGTGACGTTTTCAACAATGTTATATATCTCCTCTGTCAGTGTTCTTGTGGCTGAGAGGTACAGCGGCGGGCGTTTTCCCGCGATGTCGATCACAAGCTGGTTGAAGCGCGTATTTGTCAACGCGTAGTCGAGCTCCCAGTCCACGTAGAGGACGTTGACAGGCTCTTGACGTTGATAATTGAGATCATATCCTGACTGGAGAAGGACAGCGACATAGAGCGCAACGATGGATTTTCCTGCACCACCTGGAGCGTAAATAAGAGCAGGGACGCGTGCAGGGAGCAAAGGATACAACAGATATTCTACGGTCGGTAGCGTCTCACAAAATTCCAGCGGTTTAGCTTCATTAGGTGTGTGCAAGAGTGTGAAAACGTCGTTGGAGAATTTTTCGATGAGTTTGATCCAATCAACGCCCTCGAAAGGACTCCCAGCCACGACGTTTTTGATGTAGTTTGCCACGTTTTTTCGGCTTTGCGGACTGCTCAGGCTTAGTCTTCCAGTGTAAATATGCATTCTTGTGCCATCCACGAGGACACCTTTGATTGTTAAAAGACCTGAAGTGTGTTCGTCTTCTATGACTCGCGACAACGAAAATTCGATTGTTCCCATGGCGTAGTTTTCAAACGCATAACACCCCAAGGGGGTCTTTCCCACGATCATATTCATTCCTCCTTGAGCTTCTCCCAATCTGTCGGTTGCGGACGTGGGCTTGAAGATTTCTTTTGAAGTTCCTTCAGTAGGACTAACAATATTTCTTGTTGCTTTGCCATCTGCTCCTCGAGCTTTTCTATTCGCTCAAGGAACATCCTTTCGGCGCGGGAGAGTCTTCCTGACGAACGGGGCGTGAGACCCCGTTCGTGGTAGAAATCCAGCCAATCAGAAGACACAGGGAAATCGATGTAGTCTTCATTCATGCGAATCACCGTCTTGCGAGCGTGTTTCGGATAACAATGTTTGTAGCTCGTCTATCAATTTGGATGCTTGAGCTTTTGTTAGCTCTGACGAACTTTGTACGCCGTATCTTTGTTTGATATCGGCGACAATTTCTTCAACAGAGCATTCGGCTTCTTTTGCGAGATCGTGGATAAGGTGCGTGATTATTTTGATTTGCTTCTCCGTCGCAAGTTCTTGTTTTTGCGTCTGTTGTGTCGGCTTTTGCTCTGCTTCGGTGGTTTCCATATCTTCTAAGTCTTGGGTGAAAACATTTGAGGCTCCGAGCCCAGTCAAAACGGCGTCGACGTGTGCACGTTTCTTAGCCATTTTTAATATTGTGTTTGCGTTTCCAAGAGGATTATCGCTCCAGTGACGTTTTTCCTTGCTGTTACACGAGCCGAATCCTTCTCCCACGACCTGACCAGACGCGGTTGTGAGTGTAGCTTTGAACATGTAATAAACATAGTTTTCTTCCTCAATCGCTTTTAGGAGCTCAAAATGTGGTATGAGATTGAAAAGGCGCGTGAGTTTCTCGGCACCCGACTTGTAGAGCGATGGTTTCCCTTCGCGTTTCCCGTGCGGGAAACCGTAATCGACGTCCGCTTCAAGAACTTCTTTTTGTAACAGTCTGAAGAGATCGTACTGTTCCTTCAGCGCCGTGATTTCTTGCTGTGTTACTGAGATAAGTTTTGGCAAGTCACTCATTTTCTTCACCTCCCAAAACTTTCTTCAGTTCCTCGTAGAAGGCTTGTGCCTCGTCCTTTTCGAAGGTTTCCGTGCTCCCGTCTACGAACTGGATCTGCAACAGCGGACCGCGCGCGAAGACGTACGTTATCGCGGATACGTTGTTCGTGTTCAGCAAAATAACACTTTGCTCTTTCTGTAGCTTCACCCACATGCCTTCGCCTGCCTCCCTCAGGCTCCACCTCCTCCTGAGTTTTCTACGTCTAACATAGTGGGAGGGGCTATGTTAGACGTGCTAAAGTTTTTCGAATCTCGCTAAGATAATATCGACTAAGTTTTGCGATCGCATGAAGCTACCGTAACGATCCCCAAACGCATAGCTGAAAAACACGTGAATTTATCATAGGGAGAAAAACACGTGGTATGATAGAATTGAAAGAAAATAGTTGTGGTAAACTCCAGGTGTGGTAAAATAGAATATTAGCCAGCTCCACCTCCCTTCAAATAGAAAAAGCGCTTTAACCCTCCTTTGGGAGGGTATTTCGTTTCAAAAGTTTCTTCAGGGTCTCTAACTCCATGCAAACAATCCAATCTTTTCTGTCTGCTCTAACAAAGAGCAAATCCGCGCGCTCAAGGAAACGATACAGCGTTTCAAAACCGCGTGCGCGCCTCTTGACCTCCACGACCCACTGCGGATGTCCCTTTTCGAAAACGACGACATCGCCTTTTTGGAACTCGGACGCTCCCGAAAGTGGGACGCGTTTTGCGTCGAAACCGAGCTCGCGAAGGATTTCTTCTGCCTCCTTCTCGCCACGGTATCCTTTTCTCCGCGAAAGCTTTCCCACAAACAATCCCCCCTTTTGCCGAGTACAAATGAGCGCGTTTTCCTTCACGTAGATGACCTTCTCTGCCATTTGCACCCCTTCAACAACAGTTTACCACATTATGTCGCAATGTAGGGGGGTGTAATTACGGTGAAAAGTGTTTGAGAAGCCCCGC
>Ga0272449_1001179_pt1 | contig 27779 bp, 24 predicted proteins | sample YNPCB0241_FD_198679 | JGI IMG/M metagenome (GOLD analysis project Ga0272449, IMG submission 198679) | Hot spring sediment microbial communities from Yellowstone National Park, WY, United States - YNP-CB-024-1 | ecosystem: Environmental > Aquatic > Thermal springs > Hot (42-90C) > Sediment... | reverse complement strand
GAGCCAACAATCTCTAGAGAACACATTCTAGAACTATCAAGATTATTGGAGAACTCTAAGTTACAGTTCGTCTTAGAAACTAATGGTTTAATTATTGGGGACGACCCTGATTTCGCTAGAAAACTAGTACAATATAATTACTTGGTTGTTAGAGTTTCTCTTAAAGGATGCTGTAGAGAAGATTTCCATAAGATCACTCTTGCTAGACCAGAATTTTTTGACCTACAATTGAAAGCTCTAGAGAATCTTATCGAGGTAGGTGCAAAGCCGTGTGATCAAGTTTATCCAGCTGTAATGCTTAGCTTCAGTGAAAAGAGAGATTACGAGCTTCTCCAAGAAAAGCTTTCAAATATTCATCCACTTCTCTCAAAATGTATTGATGAAGAATATGTTATACTCTATCCCCATGTAATTAGGCTTTTGGAGATGAGGAGGCTGAAGCCAAAGATTAGTTTTCGCCCCAATGGTATCCCTGAATCCATGGTCTAAAAGTAAGAGTATACTATAATGTAATCATCATTATGTAGGATTTTTTAGTTGCCCGTATATTTTTTAGTTGAATGGAAGGTCGGTGGAGTGTTCTTACAGTTACTACTATAGGCATATTTATGGCTTCTCTTGATGCTAGTCTCTTAGTTGTAGGTTTACCAGTAGTCATAAATGAGCTTAGAGCAGACCTAGCTATTGGAAGCTGGCTTATAACCATCTATCGGCTTGCAATAACTATTCTACTTGTACCTATCGGTAGATTAGGAGATATGTATGGAAGAGTTAGACTATACTCTATGGGATACTTCATATTTGCTTTAAGCTCACTACTATGTGCGCTTTCCTCAGATATCTATCAATTACTATTCTTTAGGTCGATACAGGGGGTTGGTGGAGCATTAATGTTTGTTAATTCTATGGCGATAGTTACAGATGCTTTTGCAGGTAGGGGGCTCGGACTAGGTATAGGAGTAAACCAGATAGCAATAAATGCTGGAACAGTAATCGGCTATACCCTAAGTGGTGTAATAATTAGTTTATATGGTTGGAGAGCGCTATTCTTGATAAATGTCCCAATCGGAGTATTCGGTGGATTCTGGGCGAGACTTAGATTAAAGGAGACAAATCCATCTACAAGAGTGGAAAGATTCGATTTTACAGGAGCAATTATGTTCTCCACTTCCCTAACACTGCTTATGCTTGGTTTAACTTCTGGAGCTATTACCTCACCTATACCATTATCTCTAATCATTACAAGTCTAATCCTCTTAACACTATTCATAATTGTCGAGAGGAAGATCGTTTACCCAATGCTCGACTTTAAACTATTCAAGATTAGAACATTTACAGCTGGAAACATATCTAATCTACTGAATGGATTGTCTTTTGCATCTTTAGCTTTCCTAATCTCAACATATCTTGAGATTGTCGCAGGATTTTCACCTATCCAAGCAGGTTTAAGCTTGATACCTCTCGACTTAACATTGATACTTGTCGGTCCAGTTAGTGGATGGTTTTCAGATAAGATTAGGGGGAGAATTCTTAGTACAGTTGGCTTAATAGTTAGTGCTATCGCATTAATAACTTTATCTAATATTTCTATCAACCTAGAATATAACATACTCTTGATAGGGTTAGTAATGGCTGGGCTTGGTGTAGGATTATTCCGTAGCCCTAACGCAAGCTCAGTTATGGGGTCTGTGCCTAGCGAAATGAGAGGTGTAGCTGCAGGTGTTAGGAGTACTATAATAAACACTAGTATGGCTCTAAGCATACCATTCTCAATAGCTATAATATCTACAACTATACCTTCCAGTGAGTCATCTAAACTTATTAATAACGGTAGAAGTAGTATGGAATCTTTATCTCAGATTGCCAACCTTGTACAAGGTATAAGAAATTCATTATTAGCTTCAGCAGTACTGAATATTATAGCTGCAGTTATTTCATATTTACGTGAAGAAAAACGTCAACCACCATTCACTAGAATCGTATATCCTATTGAGTAGATAGTGTAGAATGGATGTATGCTGGACTGAACTTTCACTAGCATTTATCTAGTATTTTGTACTTATGATAGATGGATATGGTGGTACACGTATATACTTTAGGGCACTCAAACCGTGATCTCAAAGAATTTATCAATATTATCCAGGATTATTCTATTCAGATTTTATTTGATGTTAGAAGATTTCCATCCAGTAGGTTCTCACCGCATTTCTCATACGATAATCTATTGAAAACATTGAGGAAGTTAAGTATAGATTATGTTTGGATTAAGGAGCTAGGTGGGTTTAGAAAGTTTGGAGAAGATGTTGAAGATATAGGGATCGGTAAATCTATCAAGTCTGAAGGATTTAGAGCTTATGCTACATATTTAGCTATTAATAATGGAGCTAAGCAGGCTCTCGTGAAGCTAGCCTCTATTGCTGAGCAGAAGACTACTGTAATAATGTGTAGGGAAAGATTCCCATGGAGATGCCATAGAAGATTCATCTCAGACTACTTATTTTCTAGAGGATTCCAGGTTATACACATCCTAGAGGTAGGTAGAGAAATAAAACATAAACTTCCAAGATATGCGTGTTTACATGATGGTGAAGTTGTTTATCTATAATAAAAAATAGGGGGTTATGTGATAGCAACCGCTGTCTCTGTAGATTGTACGCCTCTTACTCTATGTATCCTTGTAGCAACAAGTTTTCCAAGTTCTTCGATTGATTCAACTTCAACAAATGCTACAACATCGTATCTTCCAGTTACCATTCTAGCAGATTTTACACCTTTAATCCTTGAAACAGCTCTCAATACAGCATTGGCATTACCTTTCAATACTCTTATGAATACATATGCTTGAATAGGCATTTTTCCTCACCCCAAGGAGAGGAGGGTTTCTGTTCTCTCAACTCCTTCGATAACCTGGATACGTTCAATAACTAGGCTTGATAGCGTTTTTACATCTTCTGCTTCAATTTCTATTACTGCATCAAATCTACCAGTTACTGGATAAGCAGCTTTAACATTCTCAATCTTCTGCACTTCAGAGATTACATCTTTCAATTTCCCCATTCTACATCTTAGTAAGACGTAGGCATACACCGTCATAACTTTTCATTAAATCAACTGTTTAGAATAGTAGATAAGCTTTCCCTAAAACGAATATTGTTCCGAAAAAGTACTTAGCTTTAAGAGGAATTAAACTAGGGAGGATGGTAGTTCTAGAATAGAAGATGGACTTGTTAAGTACCTTATAAGGAAAACCGGTATTGGAGAGCAGTATTAACATGAACATGCATATGAATATCTTAGGATAATCTAAGAGTATTACAGAACACCCCTAATAATCGAAAACCTTATTTTCCAGACCTAGACAGAAAATATTGGAGCCAACAGGAAAAGGATCAGGTACACTGTTGAGGGACATGTCGGGGGGAGCCTCGACATGTATACTCACAGTGTATAGTTACACACCCTCACAACGCCGCGAAAGCGGTTAACCAGGGTGTGTAACTATGAGAGCATTGGGCCACAACCTGGGAGTTGTGGGGTTGTGAGCTTCAAGCTCTTACCTGCTCCGAGAGTTGGCTCCACTCTACATATTTTTTGATATCTATTTTTCTGGGGGTTAGTTTAGAGATTGTAGATTTTACATATTTTCTTAATGTTAGTTTTCTTACCTCTAATGTATCGATGTTTAATAGGTAGATTGATTTAATCTCTGATTTCTCTATATCTTCAAGTGTTATTGGAGGGTTAGAGTAGTATCTATCACATAGGTTTTTTAGTATAATCGTTTCTTCTTTCCTTCTTTCTTTAAATGGTTTTAGGTAGAAGTCTGGTATTTGGAGTATGTTATGTAATGGTGTTGCAAGAGAGAATACATCTGCATGTTTCCCGTATCTTGCAGTCTTGCTAATTATTCTAGCCGTTAAGTAGCTTTGAGGGTCTAATGCATTCTCAGGAGATACAAAACCTGTCTCTATCTCGATAATCATTCTCTTCCCATTTCTATACGCTACAACATCTGCGATAAGAGAGTCTCCTACTTCTTCTTCTACATATACCTCATAGCCACGGTTTACTAGGTAAGCACCCATAACGATCTCCATTACTGAGTGGTTTACCTTAACCTTGTTTATCCTATGTAATTCGATAAGCTTACTACTTAGCTTCGTCAACCTACTGTATATCTGACCACCATAGAATGTAACAGCTTTCTCAACAGTTCTCAAGATATCTTCTTCAAACTTGTTAGCGGACACAAAGACATCCTATCATAAGTTAAATTTAACGTAGAAACAGGTTGGCCATAGATAATCCAGAGTTAATGTCTTCCATTCAATGTTTTGGCCATGAGACTGACCCATTATAGATGTTTAATATTGTTTCCCCTGTCTTATTTCTATGATATTGCTCCCAATGTTAAGTTTAGATGCATTTCACGGTTTTCTCTCAGGATTCTCAGTGTTATAGTATCTCCTGGTCTCTTATATTCTTCAATGTATGATAGTAGGTCTGCTAAGCCGAAGACTACTATGCTGTCAACACCTATTATTACGTCTCCTCCAATATTTACTCTTGTACCATCGGAGAGCGTAACCATTCTAGTGCCAGCTCTTAATCCAGCTTTCTCTGCAGGGCTGTCTCTAGCAATAGCTGTAACTAGTAATCCGTAGGCTTTCTCTAAATTCATTAATTGAGCTATCTCCATGTTAACATCTATTCCACCGATACCCATCCATGGATGTTCATATTTCCCTTTCTCGATCAATGATTTAACAACTCTTAAAACAATATTGGAAGGTATTGCGAAGCCTATACCTGCAAACTCTCCAGTTGTTGATGCTATAGCAGTTGTAACACCTATAACCCTCCCAGAATAATCAAGTAATGGTCCACCACTACTTCCCGGGTTTACAGCTGCATCAAACTGTATTACTCCTGGTATACCTCTACCACCTGGGCTTTCTAGAAGTCTATTTAACTGGCTTATCACTCCCGTGGTTAAGGTTGCTGTTAATCCGAAAGGGTTTCCAACAGCAATGACAGGCTGCCCAACTCTAAGCTTTGAAGAATCACTGAAAGATAGTGGGTGTAGAATCTTTCCTCCAGGCTCTATCTTTAATACTGCTAAGTCAGCGTGAGGGTCTACTCCAACTATACTTGCTGTATATATGCTTCTATCTGGAAAGAATACTTGTATGCTTTCAGCATTCTCTACAACATGATAATTCGTGATAATATATCCATCTGGAGAGTATACGAAGCCTGACCCTTCAGCTGAAGTATAGGTTTTACCGAAGATTGTTTCTACAATGATTCTAGATTTTATTAGAACAACGGAGTCCTTAACTTTCTCGTATACGGTCTCTGGAGCTGTAAGATTATATTGAGCTATCGTTAAGATGGATTTTGAAGTTAGATTTGAGCTAAGGTTAGATAGATTCTCCTCAACATTCATCAAACGGTATTCATAGTTTGAGAGCTTAGCTTTCAAATCATCAATCTTCCCTGAGAGTTGGGAGAGTTTTAAGCTAACTTCATTAATAGACAATTGATATAAGAGGAATGAGCCTATAGACAGGATTAAAGCAGCTGCGACTACTACTGACAGTATAACATATGCTCTATCCATTCATTCTGCCTCCTCTCAGGTAGAGGGTTGAGTGCATATAATGATAACGATACTGGATCTTATAAGGAATATGCTGAAACGCATTAGAAATAATGTGCTTAGAAGAAATAACTTAATAAGGAGAAAACCGTAAATTATAGAACTTGCACTTCTCATCCGTAGTTCTAGGCTTAACAGGTTTAGATAACTAGCGGATACGTTTAGCTTATTGAACATAATCTTCTAGGCTCACATGTTGATAATGCCTACCTTTATGTTTAGAAACGTATAAATAAGGTTTCCTACAGAAGGTATCTAGGAGCGTCTAGATGGCTGAAGCCTTCATAAAACTTTCCACCTCATTTGTATTCATTGTCTTCACAGTAATAATCTTTATCCCTTTATCTCTAGCTACTAGTATGGGTGATTTAACTCTTAGAGTATATGAAGATGGTGTAATCGTTGTGGAAGATAAAATCTTCCCTGAGATTGATTATGGAAACGTCACGGTTAAGCTCCTCACATATGATGTAGAAAACATCTTGGTGATCAGCGAAGATGGAAAACTAGTCAATTATGAACTCAATGGAGACCAATTAACAATATATGGAGAATTACCAAGTCAGTTAACAATCCACTATGAGACTCCAGCTTTAACAGTAAAGAATGGCTCTCTATGGATTCTGGAAGTATACCTACCTAGGGAAGCAGTAGTCCTAATGCCAAGCAGGAGCATTATTATATCTCTAAGTAATGTTCCGAAAATGATTGCTGGAGAAAAAGATTCCTTAAAGCTGGTATTGAGCCCAGGAATGTGGAAGATAGAATACATAATACAATTTACTCCTCGTACCTCTATACAAGAAGGACAAGATAATTCCTACATGATTGTTATTCCAAGTCTTGGGGGAGGAGCCGCCGCGTTATTCTCAGCCATAGTTTACATTAGGAAGAAGAGGAATTCAAGCATACTTCTAGATGATGAAAAGAGAGTTTTCGAATTAATTAAAAAGAGGAAGAAGATCTCTGAAGCTGAGATTAGGGCTTTAACACGCCTCCCCAAGACAACTGTTTGGAGAATTGTTAGAAGGCTTGAGAGGAAGGGATTAGTACGGGTTGTACAAGTTAATAAGAGAAATGAAGTAGAACTGGCTTAGGTCTTTTTGAAGCATGCCTGAGAAAGTATGATCTTCAACGATCTTAATGTTTCATTGATTATTCTAAATGCTTCATTTAGTTTTCTTTCAGCTTCAAAGTATGAGTTCTTCTTTATTAGTTCCTCGGCTTCATTGATTAATTGCTTTAATGTATTGGTGGAGTTTAATAGAAGCTTTCTAACCTCTTCATTACTTGTCTTTTCATACATGTTTACGAAGATGTTTAACCAGTACTTAGCTCTCTCTAACCTGCCTAGGAGAATATTTCTTAGCATTAGTTCTCTACGGTATGTTTCGTTACCGCTTAGAAATGGTGATAAGATAGATTTACGGAATAGAAACATAAGTTCTCTAAGTTTCATCCATGCAGAGAAGCGATCTCCTCTCTCCATAAACCATCGAGCTTCACTAAGTAAAGCTTTGGCTTTCTCAATCTCAGCTTTACTGAGATATGGGGGGCCACCGAAGGGGGTCTCCTCTGCTTCTTTAATCTCTTTCTCCATTAATTCTAGAAGTACTCTCAAATCCTCCATCTCTCTCATTCTAAGACTTACAAAATAGTTATATGCTAAGGCAGTAGAAACTACAGATAAGACGATTATTATGAAGGCTATAGTTATCCACTTATTCTTTCCAGTGAACATCTTACTGATGACATTCCTCCATTTATCCAGGTTACTCATATCTTAGAGCCTCCAGTGGCGTGTACTTTGCAGCTCTCCATGCTGGGATGATTCCCGCCAGTAAACCTATTACTACAGCCATAGCTAATGCCGTTCCTAACAGGTCTAGAGTTATCTTTGGAGTTATCTGGAGGGAGAAAACAGCTGGTCCGCCTCCGCCAGGCCCTCCTCCAGGCATCCTAACGTTACTAAATGGTGTAAAGAAGAAGTATCCTCCTATGGATCCTACTACTATTCCTATTATTCCTCCTATGAAACCTATTAATGTTGCTTCTGTTAAGAATATCCCGAGTATATGTCTTGTTTTGAAGCCTATTGCTTTAAGTATCCCTATCTCTCTGATTCTCTCGGTAACAGATGTAAACATTGTTGTCATTATAGCTAGGAAAGCAACTATAAATGACATAAAAGACATAGCACCTAGGAATACCGAGAACTGACCTATTGCTTGCTGGATCGTCTGCACCATCTGCTGAGGGGAGAATGCTCTAACACCATCTCCTAGAATATCTGTTATCTCTTTCTGAACATTCTCTACATACTCTGTATCCCTAGCAATTACTAGTACCTGACTATATGTTGACGCACTTGTTAATTTACTTCCAGCCTTTAGAGGAATAAATATAGTTATGTCAGGGTTAAAGAAGAGCCCTTGCCCATACTGTTTTAGTATTCCTATAACTTTAACAGTGATCATATGCGTCTCACCTCTACCAGTAGTTGTTTCTATAGTTATTAAGTCGCCTATGTTTACTTCTGGAAGATCACTTCGATCAGGTTTCGAGACCTTTGAACCTATAACTGCAATATATCTTCCAACTCCAGAAAATTCTCCCTCCTGGATCTCTAATCCTTGAAAAATCTTGTTTAGAAGGTTTAGCTCAACAGCAATGATTCTGTATGTTTCTTCTCCCCCTGGAGCCAACTCTATTGTTTTACCTTTAATTTTAACTGTGGCGATTGGTATAGAGTAGATAGGAGCCACTGCAGCTACATCCCTGATTCTCAATATCTTCTGTATTGTTCTATCTGTAAATTCAATTCCACTTCTCGGCATAGGCATTAACTGGATTACGTTAGCTCCTAGAGATTGTAATCTACTTGTTAAAGCTTCTCCGAAGCCCTGAGTTGAAGCAATTGCTGCAACATATAGAGCTGGACCAATAACCATCCCAAGTATGGTTAGGCTTGTTCTAAGTTTTCTTGACTTTAACGCTGCGAAAGCTAAGTATAGTATATCAGGAAGCTTCATGTTTCTTCCGCCTCCTTAGCAGGAACACTACTACTATGACGGCAACGATAGCTATTATCAATGATATTATTATCGGGTTCTGTAGGATTGAGAATTGTCGTAACCCAGCCTGAGTAGTTGCTTGACGCTGTACTGTGGGTGTAGTAAACATGGAAACGGCTCTTTGAGTTACCTCTACCTCGAATATCTTAGAGTATTCTGTGAGACCCCCGAATACATCACTACAAGAGATTACAAGGTTTGCAGTATATTTTCCAGGCTTGGCATTACTTGCTACATCTATTGAGACTGAGAATGATGCTTTCGAGAGGCTTGAGATGTCTCCTATATAATATGTCGAGTCTGGGGTCTCCATTAGAGGCGGTGATGACTTTACTTTTACTTCACATAATTTACCAGTTGATAAACCTCTATTATACACATCTCCAGATATATCTATAGATTCGCCTGCTACTACTGAAGTAGAAGATAAAGTGACTTCTCCGAATTCAAATTTTAAGTCAGGTTTAATTATTATAGGAATCGAGACTTCATCTGTCTTTAATTCTCCAGTAGGGTTACGATAATTGATTGATAGTTTTCCATAAGAGATTCCAGTTGAGGCTGATGGTGAAATCTTTACTGGAATCCTTAATTCTATAGAGCTTTTAGCAGGGATCCCTTGGAAGTAGAATCTACCACCGCCTGTTAATGCTAGTGGAAGATTCTCAAAACTTGCCTTTATGTTGATATCTGTTATAGGTGAATTATATGGGTTCTCTATAACAATGGATAGTTCATGGCTTCCACCCACGATTACTTCAGGGTTCTTTATATAGATTGATAAGCTGAGTAGCGGTGGAGACCTAACTTCAACTTTTACAGTCTTCAATAATGTCTGCATGATGCCGCTTGAATCAACATATTGAGCTTGTATCGTAATTGGGTAGAAGCCTTCGGAGAGCGCTCCAGGAGTATGTACGAGAAAAGCATAACTCAATTCTGTATTAGGCTTGACTTCTGCGATCCTAACTTCACTATCGAATAATACTAGAGCATCCGAAGAAAGAGAAACTCTAACTGAATATACTGGGCTACTACCAGTATTCATTACCTTGATATCTATATTTGAAGTAGAACCAGCAGTGAAGACTGAAGATTGTATGGATATATCCAGTTGGCTGCTACCAGCTATAGTTACAGGGATGAGGATTTCTTGTGCTTGTAGTGTTAACCATTTATCATAATAGCTTAGGACAAGACTTAGGTTGTGTGTACCGAGGGGTGCATCGGGTCTTATACTTAATGGGAATCTCAATGTAAAATATTGGTTTTCACTTATTTGCCCTGTGTAGCTTGTCTTTACTAAGTCTCCTCCCGTAAGGTTACTGAAGTATTCACCTAGGTAAAGAGTTGCAGCAATATTTGAGACTTCATAGTATTTTGGAACAACAAACGTTATCGAAAGTATCTTATTTGAATCGCCTGGTCCTGCAGAAGTTTGGAAGCCTTCATTACTTAACCAGCTAATATTGATTATTCTAAAATGAGGTGGTGGCCACACCTTGATATTGACATTTCTCGTAGTCGTCATTTGTGGATATTCAGGATTATCGCAATCATAATAAAAGAAGTAGAGATGGGCTTCGTATATCCCGGGTTCAGCATCGTCATCAATCTTTATATTGAATGTAAGTTGAGCTTTATCTCCAAACTTCATCTGCTTGTCAGTGTATGCTTCAATGTATTGCCCCCTAATACTACTGAAGGGGAAAGGTCTATACGAGTCTATTGGCCATAATACTGCTTTTATACCACATATAGTTTCTTCAATTAAACTTCTAAATTCTACTATTAGGGTTGCTACATCACCTGGCATAGCAGCCCATTCTTTTCCAGAATCACTCCAGTAAACACCTATTATTTCTATATCTTTTGCAGCATTAGTTGATTGATAGAATACATTCATCAGCATGAAGGTAGATAGGATAATGAATACTAGTTGATGCTTCATGCTTTATTCTCCTCCTTCTCGATTAATCCATCTCTAATGTATAGTATTCTCTTTGCATAAGATGCAACTAGAAGATTATGTGTAACCATGAGTATTGTTCTACCTTTATCGTTGAGTCTCCTGAAGAGCTCAGCAATCATTATACTATTCTTTGAGTCTAGATTCCCAGTAGGCTCATCCGCAAGCAGTATCTCAGGATTATTTATGAGAGCTCTAGCTATCGCAACTCTTTGCTGCTCTCCACCGCTTAATCTTGTAGGTCTAGTGAAAGCCTTATCCTTCAACCCAACTTCTTCAAGTAGTTTTAGAACCCTCCCCCTACGCTCCTGGGAAGATACACCTTTTACAATTAGAGGTAGCTCAACATTCTTGATAACTGGTAGGTATGGTACTAAGTTATAGAATTGAAAAACGAATCCAATCTTTTCATTCCTGAGTTCAGCTAACTTATCATCTGAAAGCTTGTTGATATCATTTCCTCCTATTAGTATTCTTCCACTTGTAGGTCTATCTAATCCACCTATAAGATGTAGAAGAGTTGATTTACCACTCCCCGAAGGACCGACAACAGCAATGAATTCACCTTTTGTAACTTTAAATGAGATACCCCTCAGAGCTTCCGTGAGTACACCATCAGAAACATAAACCTTCTTAACATCAATCAACTCAATGATAACTCTTCTTTCATCAACAGAGTCTCGACTAAAACCTTCAATATTCCCGTTTGTAAACATTTCTTGTTTCATACATTATACATTAAGAAGGGACACTATAAGGAACTTGATGAAACATTAATGAAACAGTCAGAGGAAAGCAGGAGTTAAAATAGGTGTTAACGTATCTTATTCACTTATTCTTCCTGCCTAGAATAACGTAATCGCTAGTGGAAACTGACTTATGTACTAGTTTATTCTCCCTCTTCAAATGGATATTTATTAATAGCATTTGAATATTCTTAACGTGATCTGGTTGTGGAGAGAGTTAGGTTTGCAGTATATGGTGTTGGACCGATCGGCTCCTTAATTACTAGATATGGGTTGGAGAAGGATTGGATGGAGCTTGTAGGAGCATTCGATATTGACCCATTGAAGATTGGAAGAGATGTTGGAGAAGTTATCGGTTTAAGTGAGAAGATTGGAGTAGTCGTTGAGAAGCCCAGCATAGATGTTTTAAGAACTATTAAGCCCGATATCGTTCTCCATGCTACTGGGAGCTTTCTAGACAAGGTATACGAGCAGATTCTAGATGCTGTGAGAGCAGGCTCCGACATAATATCTACATGTGAAACGCTCTCCTATCCATACTATAGGTATCCAGAGTTGGCTAGTAGACTCGATCTAGAAGCTAAGAAGAATAATTCAACAATACTTGGTGTAGGCATAAATCCTGGATTCCTGCTCGACCTTCTTCCAGCAGTTCTTACAACTCCATGCATTAAGGTAGAGAAGGTTACAGCTAGAAGGGTTATAGATGCTTTAAAGAGGAGAGAATCTTTTAGGAGGAAGATCGGGTTAGGGCTTGACCAATTAACATTCAATGAAAAGATTGAGAGAGGAGAACTTACAGCTCACGTGGGTTACGCAGAATCTGTATACTTGTTAGCTGATGCATTACATCTGAAGATAGACTCAGTATACGAAAAACAAGATGCAATCACAGCTGATAGAGAAATAAAAATAGAGAATATGGTAATTCAGCATGGAAGTGTTAGAGGCATTAGAGGATACGGTGTTGGATTAATAAGAGGGAGAGAAGTAATTAGGGTAGAGTTTACCGCTATTGCTGGTGCTGAAGAAGAATTTGAAGAAATAATTATAGATGGGGCTCCGAGAATTGCATGGAGAAGTATCGGTGGAACCCCAGGAGATATAGCTACATCGGCTGTAGTATTAAATTATGTTCCAATAGTTTTGGACTCAGACCCTGGCTTGGCTATCGTTACTAGATTGAGGGCTCCATCCTACTGCTCATCTTATCAGGGTGTATGAGAGTATCTATGGCCAGAGCCCCCTAGATTTGATTGCATTGACTACTCTCTCTACAGCAAGAACCATTGCAGCTTTTCTATAATCTACATTATATTTTTCTTGGTATTGAGCAACTTCATTGAATGCTTTAACCATTTTATCATCTAGCTTCCTAAGGACTTCTTCCCTAGTCCAGTAGAATCTTTGAAGATTCTGAACCCACTCTAGGTAGCTTACTGTCACCCCTCCTGCATTCGCTAATATATCTGGTATGACTTTTACACCCTTCTGGTTAAGGATCTTGTCTGCTTCAGGAGTAACAGGTCCATTAGCTCCTTCAATGATTACTTTTGCTCTAATATTGTCTGCATTCCCTTTATGTATCTGACCTTCTAAGGCTGCTGGAATAAGGAAATCACATTCAAGTTCAAGTAATTCTTCATTCGTAATCTTCTTGGTATTATTGAATCCTATGACGCTTCCAGTCTTCTTCTTATGTTCATCAACTTTATACGGATTTAACCCATCCTGTGATAGTATTCCACCTTTAGAATCGCTTACAGCGATGATCTTAGCCCCCCAATCATATAGTATCTCAGCAGCATACGCTCCAACATTACCATATCCTTGAATAGCTATCCTTGCATTCTTTAAGGGCATCCCGAATTTTTTAGCAGATTCTCTAACACATACAGCTACACCATAGGATGTTGCTTCAGCTCTACCCTCACAACCTCCTAGATTAACAGGCTTACCCGTTACAACAGCTGGAGTAGGCTCACCTTTCAACTGGCTATAAGTATCCATTATCCAAGCCATTGTCTGAGCATCAGTATATACATCTGGTGCTGGAATATCTATGTGTGGACCAATTATATTGTATATCATGGCCGTGTATCTCCTAGTAAGTCTTTCAAGTTCATTCAAAGACATCTGTTTTGGATTGCATCTAACTCCACCTTTCGCTCCTCCATATGGTAGATTCATAACAGCTGTCTTCCACGTCATAAGCATAGCAAGTGCAGTAACTTCTTCCACTGTCACTGTTGGATAATACCTTATCCCACCCTTAAATGGTCCAAGAGCATCAGAATGCTGGACACGTACACCCATAAACGTCTTAATCGACCCATCATCCATTCTAACTGGTACAGAAACTATGACAGTCCTCTTAGGCATCTTCAACATCTCTCTAAAGCTATCCTCAAGACCCAGTATATCAGCTGCATCTTCAAACTGCTGGATAGCTGAATCTAGAAACTCTTTACCACTTAAACTCAATATCTCTCACACATTATTATTTCCCAATGTACTATTAATACTTAGAACCAATCTATGCAATTTCAAGTTATTTATAATCATCATATTTATTAAACGCTTTGTTTAACATAATCGGTTTTCAAGATTTTCAAAAACAGGTTCCCATTATTAGCAGTTTCAAAATAGATTAGCTTAAAAATATATGTATGGAGGATGTAATGAGAAACTCTAAAACTTGAAGAACTCCCTGGACTACTAGGATTATCCAGGGTTAAGACAAGGATTGTAAAAATCATGAGTGGCTGAAGCTTAACATTCTAGAACTTTTTTGATCTTTCTAGGCTTAGGTCTGGAGGCATACCACATCTTGGACATAATTTAGGGTAAATGAGTAGAGAGATCTTCTGAAAACTTTAGAGATATTTTGTGAGGAGAATTCTATTAGGGTGATGTACCTGAGAACTGGATATTTCTATCAATAAACTATGTTATGTATAGTGTTAGATTCTTTCCTCCAGATGAAGATGATTAAAGTTGTTAATGATTCTATAGTGCTTCTATTTTTGAGTATGAATTGAGATGTATTTCTGGTTCTCCGAATATGTTTTGTTTTATGTTTACCCATTTTATTCTTATTCTAGCTCCTTCAGGGATTATAGAGACTTCTTGTGCTTTAGACCTCCATGCTACTCCTTGTACTGCTATGTCTTCATCCTTAAGCCAGAATAGGATCTTTTCTGCAATACCATATCTCGTCTCAACATTTACAATATTCGTTTTAGTATATAGTATTCCTTCAACGATTACATCTTCCCCCGTTAGAGTTTTCTTCTCAGCTATTTCTTTTAAACTGATTAATCTACTTGGTATAGATATATCTATAGTGGGGTTCTCAATCTTCTTAAGTGTTTCCTTATCTATCATTATCATCCTCCTGGGAGTCCGCATATCATCAACTATACCATATACTTCAACATACTCTCCAGGCTTCAAATCTAATTCTTCACGGCATGTTAATTGAAATATCTTTACACCATCTGTAGCTGTTATTATAGTATAATTTGGAAGAGCCTCTATATCAATTATTCTTGCAATCTTCTTCTCACCCAGCTTTTCCTTAATCTCTTTAATCTTCTCTAATCCAGCCTCATGAATCATTGATAGAGTACTCCTAGAAGTTAGATAGAATTTATTATCTTCCAACCTAACATCTGTAATGAATATCTCCATGCCTGGTGAGAGGTTCTTAAACTGGTCAACCATATCCCTCCATACAGTTATTTTTGCTAGGCTAGATCCATCAGATAGAGTTATCTCAATGATGGAGGCTTCACCATATCTAGTAAGAAGCTTCTTCTCTTCACTTATTGATATTAGATATCCTCTTATATCATAGACTCCATCACCTTCTTCCATTACCTGAGTTAGAGTCTTATAGAATGAGTGAGGCTGTGGTTGAGATGAGTCTTGTGGTAGTTTCTTCACAATACTGTTTCTACCTAAATGGACCTCAACAGTCCCTGTTTCAATCCTCTCTTTAGTATATGCATTTATGATAGCAATATTATCACCAATCTTTATTGAAAGCTTACTAATCTCATCTATCTTCTCATTCCACGCGTAAACTTCAGTTACCCCAGACCTATCACCTATCTTCAATCTAAGCAGTCTATGTTCTCCAGCAGCTCTAGGTCCAATGACTGCATAGACTACACCTCTAACATATACGTTACTAAGCCCTGGAACTAAGTCCCCGATCCTAGCATACGCTAACTCTTCTAAAACTTCTTCTGGAACTTCTTCTCTAGATTCTAAAACATTTAGTTCTTCAGCTACTAGTAGAATCGCACCAACCTTATTAAGATATGGATGAGTTTTAACCTTCTCATTTACCAGTGCTTCTAATTCTTCTATGGTTAATCCTGGGACTGCTTTTAGAATTCTAGCCATTAGTCGTCTGTATTCTTCTTCCATGACGCCTATCTATTAATTGTCAAGAGAGATTAAAAGAGTTTTACTTCCTTCTCTAATATCTCGACTAGTAGTCGGTCTAGGTGGATGTAGATTTAATTATCCTCATGTATTACTAGATTTTACGCGTCCACTCCTTCTCTTTGTACCCTCTCTTCAAATTCATGTATCTGGCTAGTAGGAATAATAGTGTTGATAGTCTATTTATGTAAGCCAAGATCTCCGACTGGATAGGTTCTCTTCTAGATAGCGTTATTATTCTACGTTCTACTCTTCTAGTTATAGCTCTTGCAACGTGGAGTATTGCAGCAGATTCATGGCCTCCTGGAAGTATGAATTTTTTAAGGATGGGTAATTTAGATTCATAATCTTTAACCCAAGACTCTAAATCTTCAAGTGAATTCTTAATCTCCCCGTTGATATCTTCTAAACTTTCTGAGGTAAACTGGATCCTATAACCTATAGTGAATAAATGTCCTTGGATTGCTTCTAGAATCCTACAGGTATCTTCATCTTCAATAAATGATTTTGCTAAACCAATAATTGATGAGAGTTCATCTAGACCACCAATAACTTCAAGTCTTGGGTCATCTTTCCAGACCTTCTCACCAGTTAAGAGGTATGTTTCCCCAGTATCTCCTCGACCATACTTCCCCATCTTACTCATCCTTATATCTATTATTTTGGGTTGATTTCAATCTTTACTATTAGAAATCTTCTTTTCATTCAATGGATGCTAGTTGTACTAGTTGGAGTGGGTGCCTACATGGTAGATTAGAGAGATGCTGGAACTGGAGAAGACATATACTGCACTCCGTTACGATAAATTCTCCACCTAGTTTTTCATATTCTTTTACTAAGTATCTACCGATCTCTATACTGACATCGTAGCCGTGTCCATTTTTCTTCATCCCCCAAGTTCCTGCAAGCCCACAGCATCCAATCTTCTTAAAGTAGACTTTAGCTCCTAAAGCTTCAAGGAATTCTTTTACGACTATGCTTCCATCTCTAGCTCTTGAATGGCATGGTAGATGATATGTAACGTGTACTCCTCCTAAACTCTTTAATACTTTTGTAACCTCCTTCCAGCCTATCTTCTTTAAGAACTCGAAGAACCCATAGCTATTCTCAGCTACTATTCTAGATTTCTCGCTTGCTAAAAGTTTAGGATAATAATTTGTTAGACATTCCTGAGCTGTAGGTTCTAGAGAGACTACGATGTAGCCTTGCTCAATTAAGCTGTAAAGATATTCAACATTGTATCCCGCTATTCTTCTTGCATCATCCATGAAGCCATACTGGATTAGAGGCATACCACAACTCTTCAAAGATGGTATAATGATTCTATAACCTAGAGATGATAGAATCTTAGCTGCTTTAACCGCCCAATCGGGATACATGTAATAGATTAATAAGTCTGTGTATAGTACTATGTTGCCTTTCTCAGGTAGCCCTAACTCAGTAAAGATTTCCCCTAGGTTCTTCTCTGATAATCTAGGTAAAGGCCTCCTTGAATCTATCCCTATAAATTTCTCCATAACTTTCCTGGCAAAATTGGAGTTTAGCAATTTATTAGATAGGTTTGGAGCTCTACTTGCTAATGTGATTAATCTTTCATATCTTTTTAATAATTTATTCAGTGATGGATAACCAAATCTCTTACCGTATCTTTCTTTTACTATGGAGTTTATGTATGGGAGGTTTATATCGAGTGGGCATGCTTCTCTACATAATCCACATGTATTGCAGAGCTGTGAGAAGGAGGTCTTCTCAAGCCCATGAGCTATCATCGTCCAGGGTATCCCCATGGGACCACTGTATATGTATCCGAAGACGTGGCCTCCAACCATGTTATATGGTGGGCAAACCTGTAAACAAGAAGCACATCTAATACAGTATAGTATCTCTTTTATTTCTCGGTCTTGACGTGCCTCCATCCTCCCATTATCTATGAGGATGTAGATTGTTCTACGAGGGCTTAGTTTAGCTTCTCTAGGATATGCAGTCATATTTGGAAGATGGAAGGATACATATGAGCTTAAGCGTTGACCAGTAGCATTTCTAGGTAGAATCTTTAGAATCTTTAATACATCTCTAGTTGATGATACGATCTTCTCTACACCTGCTACAACTATATGGATTGGAGCGAAGGCTAAGGCTAATCTATCGTTCCCCTCATTAGTTACTAGAACCATAGCTCCATTCTCTGCAATGATAAAGTTTGCTCCAGTAATAGCCATCCCAGCTCTCTGATATTTTTCTCTAAATTCTTTTCTAACTTCTAGTACTATCTGCTGAGGATCTGGAGGTATTGGTCTACCATAATATTTTGTGAATATCTCTGCTACTTCATTCTTCGTCATATGGAATGCTGGGCCGAGAATATGTGAAGGCTTTTGCCCTGCAAGCTGGACTATTCTCTCTCCAAGGTCTGTCTCGATAACCTCTATATTCTCTGATTCTAGAACCTTGTTTAATTCTATCTCTTCTGTTGTTAGGGACTTAGACTTAACAACAAGCTTAACACCATACTGTTTACAGACCTCTAAAACAATCCTTGAGGCTTCTGCACCATCTCTAGCAATCCTTAATTCAGCTCCTCTTTCTTGTAGAGCTTTTCTTAAACGTTCAATATTTTGCTCCAAGTTTTCTATCGATTCTTCCTTAATCTTTCTAACTTCTCTTAAAAGTTCTGCGCTAACCTCTGAGATAATCTTTTCTCTCCTCTCTCTAATCCTTAGATTGTTCTTTAACATAGGCCAGGTATCTTTGTAGAGGGAGAGCTTCTCAAGTACTTGTTCTTCTAATCTCATGCAGATTCACCATTAATTATGAATACATAGAATCTTCTGGGGCCATGAACACCTTTAACTATCTCCCCCTCTATATCCGCGGTACTACTTGGACCAGTTATAAAATAGAGAGATTCACCTCTTCTTAGAAAATCATCAACATAATCTTCCAAATCCTCAACGTCATATAATATCTTGTTTTTCGATATTATTGAGGCATGTATTTCTGGAAAATAGATGGATGCTTCCTCTATTCCTGAAGAAGCCCTATAAATAACCGTACCTGTATTAGCAAGAGCTAGCTCAGGGAAACCTATAGATAACTCTGCATCATATATTGGAGTAGTAGAGTCTACTCTTATGACTCGTATGTCCTGGTTATTTTCTCTCAATCTTTCGATTAGCTGCTTCATATATTCTGTCTCTGAGCCTGTTATGAGTATCTGCGTTTTCACTTCCTTGATTAAATCATTTACATGTTGAAGTAAGTCTTCTATGCTGTGGCATATGTATGTTTTCGCTCCTAGATCTTCTAATCTATTAATGAAGAGTTTTAAGAGGCCGGATTCCATACATCAATCAACTCTATTAGCCGGTTTCATAAAACAATCTCTTAAGGGTATCCAATAAATTTAATTTTTCAACAAAAAAGTTATTTAGCTTCAAGTATACTTGTCAGACATGTCTGAAGATGTTATAGAGTTATCGAGGAAACACATCTTCGGGACTTGGAGAATCCAGAAGACTTGGAAGCCTATAAATGTTGTTTCAGCTGAAGGATGCTACTTTACTGATTCAAGTGGCAAGAAATATCTAGATTTTTCATCTCAATTGATATGTATAAACATTGGTCATGGAAATAGAAACATTATTGAATCGATATACGAGTACATGAAGAAGCTTCAATATCTTACTCCTGCTTTTACATGTGATGTTAGAGCTGAGTTAAGCAAGATGCTTCTAGAGATTATGCCAGGGAATATCATAAAGTTCTTCTATTCTACTTCTGGTACAGAAGCTGTAGAAGCAGCATTAAAGATTGCTAGGATGTATACTAGGAAGCACAAGATTATCTCCCGTTACAGGAGCTACCATGGTTCTACCGCTGCTTCAATATCAGTTACTGGAGAATTACGTAGAATACCTATAGATGGCTATCATACTGTTCCAGGAACACAGTTTGCTCCAGAATGCTATTGTTATAGATGCCCATTCAAGTTAAGTTATCCCGAGTGCGGTATAACCTGCGCAGAGTATATAGATTATATGCTTCAACATGAAGATGATGTTGCAGCAGTCATAGTTGAGCCTGTAGTCGGTACAAATGGAGTAATTGTACCCCCACCCGAATACCTACCACGTCTAAGAGAGATAACGAGAGAACATAATGTATTATTGATAGCTGATGAAGTCATGAGTGGATGGCTTAGAACAGGCGAGTGGTTCGCTGTTCAACATTGGAGTGTTGAACCAGACATTATAACAACAGCTAAAGGCGTTACCTCAGGCTACTTACCCTTAGGGGTGACAGGTGTATCAAAAGAAATATCAGATTATTTTGAAGAACATCTATTCGCTCATGGACATACATATGAAGCTCACCCTGTAACGCTTGCAGCTGGTATAGCAACTATAAACGAATACAATAGATTAAAAATTAAAGAGAACGTCAAAATTGTAGGAGAATATCTAGGTAAGAGACTTGGGGAACTTAAAGAAAATCATCCAAGTGTAGGTGAAGTTAGAGGGCTTGGGATGTTCTGGGCAATCGACCTCACGAGAGATGGAAAAACTAGGAAACCAATGAATACTCCTAAGGATAAACTATATGGTAGACCTATCGTTGTCGAGAAAGTAGCTTCAAGAGCTTCTGAACTAGGAGTATTCGTTATCGGATGGGTAAATAATCTACTGATTGCTCCACCCTTGATAGCTACAAGAGAAGACATAGATAAGGGTGTAGAAGCATTAGATGAAGCACTGAAAATCTCCGACCAAGAGGTAGGATGAGGCAATACTAAAACTTTCCAATTTTTCTCTAAACACTATATTCTTATTTTTAGGATTAATCTTATAGAAGACTGAAATCTTTGAGGTTTCATTTAATCTATGGTGGATGCTTCACTAATACGCTATCTGTAGATTATATTAAAATTGTACTAGAATATAACATGATTTCCCATCTATTCTATGGGATGCTCAACCCAAGTATAGACTTTTGAATGCAGCTACCTATATATGCTATTAGAGATGTTCTAGAATCATCACTTTTACTGGAATAAGCAGGTTCAAGTATATTTATCGAATTCTCTCAGGAAGTTTTCTATCTTCTTTCTTAGAATGTCTAATTGGCTGCTAAAATCCTCAATATCCATAGATTTTAATTCTTCGAATTCTTCACTCAGTTTATCCAACAATGTTTTCTCTAAGAATAATTTAACTAGCGTCTTCCTCCTTAGATTAATCTTATGGTTGAAATAACCTTGGCTAGTACAGTATTCTAGGTGTTCTTCAATAGCTTTCCTAAGCTCTTGAATCCCCTGCCCCATTAATGCTGAAGTCTTCAGAAGTCTAGGTTTCCATCCAACTCTGCTTCCAATCTCCCCTGACTCAATGATGAAGCTTAAGTATTCAAATGTCTTAAGGCTTTCTTCTTTATCAGATTTATTTAATACATAGATGTCAGCTATCTCCATAACCCCTGCTTTCAATACCTGTATCTCATCTCCAACTCCAGGCATAGTTGCTACAATAACTGTATGAGCAATATTCATTATATCGGTTTCAGCTTGACCTACACCTACTGTTTCAATAAATATCTTATCATATCCAAGATAGTCGAATAATTCTACCATTGCCACTCCTGCGAATGATAAACCTCCTTTCAAACCTCTCGTAGATACACTCCTAATAAACACGTTTGGATTCAGTGAGTGCTCCTGCATCCTGATCCTATCACCTAGAAAAGCTCCTCTAGATAGTGGGCTTGTAGGATCAATCGCTATAACAGCTATCTTATGATTATCTTTAATGTATTGATGTATCAGCTTGGAAATTAACGTGCTTTTCCCAGAGCCTGGTATACCTGTGAAACCAATTACATGTGCTTTACCCACATTATTTCTCAGGATTATATTGAGAACTTTAAAAGCTTGAGAAGGTGATGATTCTAGAAATGTTAGTAGCCTCCCTATAGACCCTTTATCATTCTTTTTCGCTTTCTCAATATATTCATAGATGTATTCTTCAATCACGTACTTTCATCCTTTTCTTTATTGCGGCATCATATACGTATTTCACAATCTCATTTAATGATGTTCCTGGTAAGAATACTTTGCCTATGCCAATCTTTTCTATTTCAGGTATATCTGGTAAAGGTATTGTTCCGCCCAGGAATACGGGGATATATTCTACACCTTTTTCTTTTAAGTTTTCTATTAGCCTCTTCATCAAGCTTATGTGAGCTCCACTCAATATGCTTACACCTATTACATCCACATCTTCTTGAATAGCTGTTTCAACAACCTGCTCAGGGGTCTGCCTAATACCTGTATAGATAACTTCCATGCCAGCATCTTTTAAAGCTCTAGCAACAATTTTTGCACCTCTATCATGCCCATTCAATCCTAGCTTCGCAACCAATACTTTAATAGGCCTAGAAGAATTCTCGATGATGCCACCCCCATCAATCAATTTACCGAGACTATTTTAAAACTCATCAATACGGAATTTAAACATTTCCAGTATTCAATACTTATCCAGAATGTATTATGTACATCATAATAGCTATATCTTCATGGTGATCGTCCCCCGTTTTTAGCATTGCCATATCTTTAAAATACTATAAGTTAGCATTGAGAAGCTTTACATTACATCTTTAAACTCTATCTTGACAACATTCTTAATTTATCCTCAACCTTAATAACAATCTTCAATTAAGATTAAAAATCTGTAGGTAGATAGTCTAACAAATCTAGTAGTGAGCTTCCTCGCTTAGACTTAGTTATCACATTGATTCTATTCTCCCGTTTAATAAATGGGTGGCTCTATCCATACACCGTAGACTTCTTTTAATGTATTCATTATCTCGCCAAGTGTAGCATACTTCTTTACTGCTTCTAGGATGTATGGCATAACATTCTCGCTTCTCTCTGCAGCTCTCCTTAACTCATTCAATGCAGATGATACTGCTTCGTTATTTCTTTCACTTCTCAGCTTTCTCAATCTCTCAATCTGCTTTCTCTCAATTTCTTCCTGGTTTATATCTAGTAGAGGTACATTCCTAATTTCTTCCTGCTCGGCTTCTATGAATATATTTACGCCTACAATAAACCTCTTATTCTCTTCTACTTCTCTCTGAAATCTATAACTGGCTTCTGTAACTTCTCTCTGAGGATAACCTTTCTTTACTGCTTCAAGCATTCCACCCATCTTCTCAATTCTATCAATGTATCTCCATGCTTGTTGTTCAATCTCATCTGTTAACCATTCTACATAGTATGATCCTGCTAGAGGATCAACTACATCTGCAACTCCAGTCTCGTATGCTATTATCTGCTGCGTTCTTAACGCTATCTTAGCTCCAAATTCAGATGGTACTCTGAATGGTTCATCTAATGCATTAGTATGAAGGCTTTGAGTACCTCCAAGCACTGCTGCTAATGCTTCTATTGTTGTTCTCACAATATTATTGAATGGTTGCTGAGCTGTTAATGATACACCGGCTGTCTGAGTGTGGAACCGCATCCATAGAGACCTTTCTTTCTTAGCATTAAACCATTCTTTCATTATCTTTGCCCACATTCTCCTCGCAGCTCTAAACTTTGCGATTTCTTCAAAGAAGTTAATGTGTGCATCAAAGAAGAAGCTTAACCTATGTGCGAAGTCATCTATATCCATCCCCCTATTAATTAACTGTCTAACATACTCTATGCCGTCAGCTAACGTAAATGCTAGTTCTTGAACAGCTGTTGCTCCTGCTTCTCTGATGTGATATCCACTAATGCTTATGGGATTCCATAAGGGTAGGTTCTTAACACTCCATTCAATAACGTCCATGCTAATCTTAACAGCAGGCTCAGGTGGGAATACATAACTCTTCTGAGCAATAAATTCTTTTAGAGGATCATTTTGAGTCGTTCCACCAATCTTATCGTAAGTTACTCCTTGTTTTTCAGCTGTAGCCACATACATTGATAAGAGTATTGGAGCGGGTGGATTGATAGTCATATTAGTAGTTACGCTACCCATATCGATCCCATCATAGATTATCTCCATATCTCTTAGTGAAGATACAGATACACCGCATACACCTACTTCACCAGATGCCGCAGGATCATCAGCATCTATACCTACTAGGGTTGGATAATCGAAAGCAAGACTTAGCCCCGTCTCTCCATGAGCTATCAAGTATTTTAACCTCCTATTCGTATCTTCAGGAGAACCATATCCTGAGAACATCCTCATAGTCCAGAGCCTACCTCTATACATCGTTGCATGAATCCCTCTAGTGAAAGGATACTCCCCGGGAAGCCCAAGCTTCTCAAAATATTCCATATTACTTATATCGGTCGGAGTGTAGACTCTCTTAACCTTGATATCTGATAATGTTGTAAACTCTTCCATCCTCTCTTTAAACCTTTCTAAACTCTTAACTAGAGTAGTCTTCTCCCATCTTCTAATTCTATCTTCTATCTCACTGAGAGCTTTCTCATCAAACAATCTCAATACAGATCTACACCTAATATGATGTTATTTGTAGTAGAAATAAAAAGTTAACTCATGTATCGTGGAGCTTTAAGTAAATCTTAAAATATCTTTGAAGGTGAAGGTAGGCTGTAATGGTCAGATTGTTTAATGAGCTCATTAATGATTATGTTGAGGTTCCTAGTGAGCCTAGAATAGTTAGTTTAGCTCCATCAATTACTGATATACTCTACCAGATTGGTGCATGGAAGTATGTTTACGGTGTTAGTGTTTACTGTGATTATCCACCCGAAGCGAAGAATAAGCCTAAAGCTGGCTCATATACAAAAGCAATATACAGCAGGCTATACGAGATTAATCCAAACCTAATCTTAACAACAACTGGTGTGCAGAGAGCGTTAACACATGAATTGAAGAATAAGGGATTTAATGTATTCCCAACTCAGGTACCATCCTCACTCTACGGTATATTTGAAAATATCGCTATCATCGGTGCACTACTAAATATGACGGAGAATGCATACAATGTTATAGATAGATGCAATAAACTCCTAAATGATATTAAGAATAAATTTTCTGCAACAGTGTATTTCGAGGTAGATTTAGGTGGACCAATAACAATCGGCTCAGCAGCATATATAACTTCTGCATTATATCATTTAGGATTAAAGAATATATTCATGAATATTCAGAAAGCATACTTTGAGCCTGAATTCGATTTAGTAGCTAGAGCTAATCCAGACTTGATAATATATGAGTTAGGATACGGTGGTAAGCAGGATTATGAAGGAATAATCGAGATATTTAATAAACGTGGATGGAGTAACCTAGATGCAGTAAGAAAGGAAGAAATATACATTCTCCCCCCAAATACTCTAACCCATTACGGTCCACTATTATTTGATAATTTAAAGAAAGTTTGCGAAGTAGTCGGTAAGGAAGAATAGACCACTAGGTTTCTAGACGTTTTCGACTATTAATCCGATGTCTCTTTATGCTTCTGGAGTTTTCCCCTCTCAATACTCCCAAATATGTCGGAGGCATTAGTTATTTTTAGAGTTAAGTAAAGCTATCAAGCTGATCCTCCGAGAGTAGTCTTAACATATGTTTTTACACAATTCCTATTTTCAAGTAAGTGAATGATTAAGGTGAAGGTTAAGAGTATTGATGTTTGCATATGCAAGTCTCTCCAATCGTCTTTTCTTAAACCGAAGAAATCTATTCTACCAGAATGCGGCCCCTTAGGCCACACGTATAGAATTAATCCTGTTACGAGAACGACCAATCCTAAGATGAACATAAGATAGAAGATGACCGCTCTTAGAGTTAATTTCATGTAGAGGATAGAGTGGACGTTTGATTTAAGTTTATTGATGGAATTAGCCGGCCTCTCTATATAGCCTTGAGAGAATGATAGGTGTGATAAATGATGTTAAGATAATCATTCCAACTGCTTGTATATAGATAGGCTGGTCTATTAACTCTCTGCTAAGCCCCAGGCTTGCTATAACTAATCCAAGCTCACCTCTAGGAACCATTCCCACTCCTAGTCTTATAGTCTTACCCCAGCTTCTAAGCTTAGGTAATGCAGTGAGAGCAGACCCTAGAAACTTTGTAGCAAATGCAATCCCAGTGAGGATCAGTAGACCTAGCAATACATTCTCGTTAAATACTGTTACATGTATCCTTGCACCTACGACTGTAAAGAAGAGTGGGCTAAACACTTGGTTCAAATGTTTAACGAAATCTTTAACTCTAACTAGTGCTTTAGATTCAGCAACAGATAATCCTGCAACATATGATCCTATTATTGGTGAAAGACCTAGACCCGCGGCTATTGCAGATAATATGAATGCTGAACCTATCGCAGCTGCTTCAACAGCTCCTTCAGCTCTTATTAATGATGCACGTTCAATAAATCTTGGAATAATGTAGACTCCTATGAGAAGCATGAGAAGCCATATAATGAAGAATATTGAGGTTGTCCGCAGAGCGTTCATGAAGTCTAAGCGTCCACTATGTTCTGATAATGCTGAAGAAACTACTGCAAGAATTCCAACTCCAAGTACATCATCAACTACTGCTGCATTCACAAGTAATACCCCTTCTTCTGTAGTTAATGCTCCGAAATCCTCCATAACTCTAACTGTGATAGCTAGGCTTGTTGCAACCATTATCGCTCCAATTATTAGAGCAGAACCTTGAGGGTAACCTAACCATTTAAAGAGATAATATCCTCCAATGAATGGTAATAATGCTCCGCCAGATGCTACGATGAAAGCCCATAATCCAGCTTTCCTCAAACTAGTAGTACCCATCTCTAACCCTGCGGAGAATAGAATCATTATCGCACCTATCTCTGCAAATGCATCAACAAATTCATTTAAGACTACTAGTGGCTCTCCAAAGATGATTATAGCTGTACCAAGCATTGAAGGACCAAGCAGGATTCCAGCCATCAGCTCACCAATAACTGGAGGCAGCTTAAAGCTTGAAAATACACCTCCTAGAACTTTTGCGAAGAAGACTAGTACACTGATAGTTACTATTGCTCTCATTATAGGGTCCATGCCTGTGACAGCAGCATCTACACTCATGTTAACGCCTCATACCTAGTTATCAAAACTTCTTGATAAACATCCTCCTAACCGAGTTGGAGAAAGATGCCATAATACTTTAGCAGAGGTAATTATGGAGTAGCGTAAATATAAAGTAGGAGTACTTCATAATTTATACTGCATGGTAAGAGTTGACGCAGTAGTCTTCGATGTTGATGGGACGCTCTATAAGTCTGCTGAATATGAAAGATATCTTAGAGAATCTATCTATATGGTTCTCGGAGAGATGTTAGGGATAGATTATCGTGAAGCAGGTGTAAGGCTTGAATCCCTAAAGAAGAGTCTGAAAACTGTTAGCTTGAGCGTTGAAGCCATGGGTGTAGATAGAAGAAGATTCTACGAGCTTCTAGCTGAAAGAGTTCAACCATCCATATATATTAAGCCTAGACTGGAAGTTAAGAATCTCTTATCAAAGCTTAGAGAGAAAAATGTGAAGATCGGATGTCACACAAATTCTGGTAGAAGATTATACCTGAAAGTGATCAGGGCAATCAATCTCTCGGTTAGCGACTTTGATGTTATAGTTACAAGCGATGATGCAGACCCAAAACCTCTGAAGAACGGGTATATACTCTTGTCGAGATTACTCGGAGTACCATTTAACAAGATACTATACGTAGGGGATAGATGGGAAGTTGAAGTTAAGCCTGCTAAAGAACTCGGCATGATTACAGCACTCGTTTACTCAAGAAAAGGTAAACCAGACTTCTATCTCAAAGATATAACAGAAATACTTAAGATAATTGAATAAAAACGGTTTAACCTAGATAGGTAATCC
>Ga0272449_1001178_pt1 | contig 27784 bp, 23 predicted proteins | sample YNPCB0241_FD_198679 | JGI IMG/M metagenome (GOLD analysis project Ga0272449, IMG submission 198679) | Hot spring sediment microbial communities from Yellowstone National Park, WY, United States - YNP-CB-024-1 | ecosystem: Environmental > Aquatic > Thermal springs > Hot (42-90C) > Sediment... | reverse complement strand
TCTGTGTATAGTCTCTTAACCCAGAGGGGAATAGATTGTTCTCACTCTTGAAAACCATCTTTACGCTGTTCTCAAGGGGGTTTCTCAATACCCCGAATCTACCCTCAACCCCAGCGTCTACGAGATAGAAATATGAACCCACAGGATTACACCCACCAAATCTTACCTCTATCTCGTTCATCTTTTCATTCACTGGCGAGCAGTTACTCCCTCTACATATCTTATCATCCTCAGCAGGGACTGAGTTGGCGAAAATAGAAGGAGACCTCCAGCTCAGTGCCTGCCAGTCTGAGTAAGTATTGTAAGTATAGACTCCATTTGGGGGAGTAGCACCACTCAGATCACCGTGATTGTACTTCTCCCTCCATCCAATCCTGAACTGAGTGTAGGTTTGAAGTCCAGTAACTGGATTCTTCTCATAAGGTAATTTATTTGGATTTTGCGAGGTTTTTGAATAATAAATATTATTATTCTTAACCCACTCCTCCTTTAGCTGATTTACATCTCTAAAATCCCATCCCTCTTTATAGTCAGAATGGGGATAACCTATATTGATGTTATATTGTCTATTATCATCTTGTTTGTAAAATACCTTACTCTCAGTTTTTCCAGCGATATAATCCTTTCTTATGCAGAACTTCTTTGAGCTGTTATTACCATCATATTTGTAATTCACATCTTTAATACTGATGCACATATCTGTTTTTTGCTGAATGGGGTTGTATGTAATACCAGATGTATATAATGGGTTGTAGTATCTTATATCTACATAATTTTCATTGCGATAAAAACTCTTATAACTATATTCAAGTGCCCAGTCATTATCACTAATAGTATATACAAGTTTATTTGATTTATTAGGTCGTTTACATTGAAAGTCAATACACCATTGGGAATAATCTTTTTCACACGGGCATGCCCCTATGGTAATATCTATATTATCCTTTGGAATCCTTTGATAAGCTATTATATCATCGGGGTTAGAAAAAGTGCGATCATATCCACTGTATATAAAACCTGTTGAGTATATCTCCCCTGCTACATCAAGAGCTGCTATAGATAAATATATCATCCCATTTCTTGTGGGGAAGAATGTCCTCTGACCAATGAAAGGCTTTATAAATACATTAGTATCACAGTTGTCATCTATCCCATTTCCATCGCTATCTCTCTCATAAGAGAAAAAATATTCCTTATATATCTGTCTATAAAAATTATCCTTTATTACTGCACCGTATTGGGCACTGGATGGCTTCCAGAGAAAATCCGGGAGATATCTCTTCCATTTATAATCAGATGGATTTATATTCTCGCAATCTATTAAGTGATTCCCAACTATATCCTTTACAAAATTAGCAAAATAATTAGTAATATTCGGAGTAGCAGGATTTCCAAACCTTGGACATTTGTCAAGATTCTTTTCATTTACAAAGGTCAGACATATTGAGTTGTCCTCTGTAAATGGTGCTGCACCATCCTTGTACTTGTTATATGTTAATTTGCCATTATCACAAATATATGTAATACCTATATTGTTACAGAAATCGATCTTACTATCATAGTCAAGGTCAAGAGTAACTACTGGTTCTCTATCATTAAAATCATTTGGTTTTGCTATACCATCTCCATCTGCATCTGGATCACACTTGTCTCCCAGACCATCTCCATCCATATCAGATTGCAAGACCCTTCCATCCTTCTCTATAAGAGGATTGTAGAGTTTAGAAAATACTGGAGAATAGTGGGATTCATATACACATTCCTTTAGCCTGTTATATGCTGCATCGAGATTAACAATAGTATCTCCCTGTATAACGGATTCAAGATCACATCTGCAATTATCCTGATTAATGTTAATAACTTCATCATTGTCTTTCTTAACCTGCAAATTACTTAAATCTGGCACACAATCATCATCGATATCCATCATTGGAGATAAATTTATATTTGGACATTTATCACAATAATCACCTTTATAATCACCATCTTGATCAAGCAGCGAAGACTTTACTGCATTATAATCAAGTGCCCCGGTAAACGGACACAAATCTATTAATTTTCTGCAGTATTTGCAAAAATCATACGAATTGATATTTTCGTCACATACTGCTGGTATAACGAGGCTATCCCATCTACATCTAAATAAATCCTCTAAGCAGTCTTTCAATGAATCTCTTGCTTTCTTAATTGGGCTGTCACACCCTATCATCTGACTCTCTTTACAATCACCAAATAAATAATAAAAATTCTTCTCCAGTTTACAGTTTGGAATCCCATCTCCATCCATCATCAAATCTACATATACATAATTTTCAAACCTATAGGCACTCTGTTCTATTCCACATCTTATATCTTCTTTGAATGGAATACCATCAATATCAAACCTTATACAATCTTTTAAATATCCACATATCCAGTCTCCTATACTGTCTTTATGAGCCCTTGCCTGTATTACATGATAAATCTCATGAGCAAGAAGTGAAAAATCTCTCTCATTCCACAGATGAAAATCGTCTCTACTTTTCCTAATCAATATATGATTACCAAGTGCGAGGCCCGATTGAGGGAGATCTCTTGCCCCAAAATATACTATGATATTCTCCAGTGAAAACTTCTTCTTATTCATCTCTATTTCTTCCAGACATCCCTCAGTAACCCTCCCACTTTTACAATTATCTGATAAGTTTGGTAAATATATCGTCCAGAAATAATTCTCCATCATTTCTCTATAGTTCCTATACCTTACATTATAAGATTTAGCAATCTCTTCTTCTTCGTCAAATAGATCAGTTAATTGATAGATATTATTTGGGTCAGTATTCTTATAATAATCAAGCAAGAAATCACCCCCAACATCACATTCATGCACTATACCATTAATTTCATATAAAAACCAAAATGTAGGGCGTAGTACTAAATCATTTACAATATCTTCTCCTAAATCTTCAATAAATTCCCAGCTATCCTTTACTACATCCCACAGATCACCCAGAACATTTGCATTTGCAGTTCCTTGTGAGAAGGTAAGGAATAACAAAATAAAGCCAATAAAAACTATCCTTTTCATAATTACCCTCCCTTGTTAAAGATTTCTCTCTTCTTAATTTTCTCCCTACCTTTCATAAATCATATTATACCAAAAAAAAAAAAAAGTTGTGTCAAGAAAATGTCGATTCTATCAGCACACCCCGTCTGCCTTCGGCAGACACCCCTCTTAAATACAGTGTCGGTGTACGGTGAACCGTGGCGGTATTCTGATCAATTCTTTATCAGAGGGGAATTTTACTTACCCATTTTCCACTTCCCACTTATCTATTTGTTTTTATAAGAGGGGAATTAGTCCGTGTCGGTTATCGGTGGTCAGTGGTCGGTGGGTTCTTTTTGTAAAACCCTTTACGATATGTTCCATCTATTGTGTATCCATATCCACTCAGAGGGGTATTTCATTATACCTTCCGATATAATGCCGTTTATCCTCTCCAGTATTACTCTCTCATCCTCGCTATGAGAATATTCAAGCCTCTTTATCTCTATAATGTTCTTTTTGTCCCTTCTATGGATATAACCTACAATCGAAGGTGTATTATTCCTTTTCATAATCCTGACCGGTACCACAGGGGTAGGCGCCAATCTACCAATGAAATTCACATCCACAGACAGAACCTTTGTATTCTGGTCTATCAAAAAACCCATTATGCCATTAGAACGCAATACATTTTCTATCCTCTCCATAATGTTGTCTTCGTTTCTGAAGATACATTTTACCTTATTGTCCTCCCTGAACCTCCTTATCAACTCTGTAAACCTCCTGTCATAACTCTCTTTTGCGATGGTATTGATATCATACCCACACCGGGCGAGATATATCGCCATCAACTCCCAGTTTCCCATATGTGCTGTAAAATAAATAACACCACTTCTTTTTTGCAATGCCTCATCCAGAACCTCCCTTGAACCTTCAGGCATTGTCACAAATTTATCTACATCCTCCCCCTTGACTATGACCCTCAGAATCTCCTCGAGAGACCTTGCCCAGTTGAGATACATATCCTTCCTTATCTGTTCGGATGTCTTTTCATCGAAGAACTGAGCGAGATTTAGCCTTGCAATCCTATTCTCCCTCGTCGGTAAATAATATGCAAATAATGCAATGGATTTTAGCGTTAGCCGCATCAAAAAGGTTGGGATAAACTTGAAGAGACAAAGGAGTAGAACCACAAAAAAATATATCAAATTGTTTTTAATAGCCTTGAACAACCGCTTTCCCATACTCACAAGGGATTATCAGAAAAAGAGGGCAATTAAAAGCAGATTGTTCAGATAGATTTACTTCTGCATTAATAAACTAAAATCTTCCATTTTTCGCAAGATCAGTTGAAACCTCGGGTATTATGCCATTCTTTCTGTAATAATACCACTTTATGAATCGAGGGGCGATAGTTACACAGATGAGTGCAAGAGCCCACCCTGCAAAGACATCTACAACCCAGTGATATCTAAGATAGACTGTTGATATCCACAGACTCACTATCAGTGGTATTGAGACCAGAAAGACTATCTTTCCACCTCTGTAGAAATTTCTAAATCTGTAGAAATACACAAGGCTGATTGTGCTCATTGCAGTATGAAGGGAAGGGAAACAGTCCCTTTTGACAGACTCTATCGAATTCCACGCCTTAAACCCTATCTCGGTAATATATCCATTCAAAGATACTGAATATTCATTAGCCATAAAATATCTTGGACCAACTGCTGGAACTATAATATATCCAAGAAACCCGATAATCACACATATCTCGAAGGCAAGTGCTAATTCACGAAACTTAATAATATCTCCTTTTTTATAGACTACCCCAAGGATAATAGCCGGGTATAAAAAGAATGGAGCATATGAGATGGTCATATAATCATTTAGTACAGGTGTAATAAACCGCTCAAGATATAATGTGGGGTCAACTCCGAAAATGGCCATATCAATCCTCCTCAGTTCCCCATCTAAGGTATCGGGATGAATCAAGTCTGTCATATCGTGGAGGTTTTCATAAATCAGGAGTATAATCAATAGGGGCAACCAATCCCTTGTCATCTTGAGCCCAAAATCCATAATCTCCTTTATCTCACCTCTCCCACCGGAGAGGAGCCTATGTATTCGGGTCGATACCCCGAATATTAACAAACCACCAAAGACAACTGAGGGAACAATCAGGGATCTATTCATAAATGTAAAACTATGATTACCATAGATTATACTCAGCACGACGAGGACAAGGACTAAAAAGGATAGAAATATCAGATCCGGTCCGAGATAAAAACCGATCATATCGATTAATTTATATACTTTTTTTCGTATATCTACCTTTCCTCTTATCCCAATCATAATCAATTGCCCTAATATATAAAAGGCAATTAAAATCAACAAAAAAACCAGAGCAATATTCCAGATGGGATTGGTAACTGATCAAATAAATTACTTTATAGGTTTTATTTTGAGGAATTCCTCAATAATGGGTTCTGCCTTATTTAGATCCCTCTTAGCAATAACCACTCTAACGGGATAAACCAAATTATTAAAACTGAATGGCAACGGATCTATAACCGATAACGGATCTATAGCCGATAACGGATTTATAGCCGATATATGTTCATCCCACAAGAACACCGTAATGCCTGCATCCTCCAATAGACCTTTTAAGAATCCGGCACTTATCTGCGAGCCCGAATAGACTATAATTAACTCTTCATCCTCAGACATTCTTATTTTTCGTTTCCTCCTAAATCGAAATAAATAGTCTTATTCAGCCTGTTCTGTATTACTGTTTTCGGAATCCTTTGTCTTATTCTCCTCGGCTGGTGGCTCTGTCTTCTTGACATCCTCCCCTTCCTTCTTCTCCTCATGGGCATTGTATTTCAAAATTACATTCTTTGAATACAACAGATTCAGAAACTCATCTACCGCCGCTTCTACCTTCTCTCTTGGACCCTCGTTTATGAAGAGGATATAATACCCCTCGGTCTTTCTGAGTCTCTCGAGTTCCTCCATCTCTGCCTTCGTAAGGGGTCTCTGGTAATCCTGAGTAAACTTTACATTCTCAGGCGGTTCTATGAGATATACATAACCCACATTCAGATTCGAGTCATATCCATCGGTTCTGATCTTTATCCCCCTTAGATTGAGGGTCACATAAGGGACGAGTTTTATCCCCGCTTTAGAGAACTTATATTCTACAATCTCTTTCACCTCTTTTGGGCTCAGATGCCCTTCGATCACTGGCTTATAGTCCTCGGGCTCTATAGCCCTTATTCTACAGGAGGATAAAATAAGAATCAGACCAGGCAAAAGAATGAGAGGAAAATATACAGGTCTTCTCATCTCTCTTTTCTCCCTTTATTTTTGTACGATTGTAAGTTTACCGCTATAATAATTGTTCACCACCTGCCTCAATTTATCATCCAGTATCTTTGTTTTCCCATCTACTATTGTGATCGTTCCGGTCTTTATCATCTTTATCCTGAACCTCATAGATATAAGGGGCCTCTTACAACTCAGTGACATCATCGGTGTATCTCCCTTATTGGTAATTACACCTATTATCTCCCCCTTTCTTACTGTAAATTTGTTTATTATCCCGGGGGGGAGTTCTGGGTGGGAGGCGATGGTCTCTACTTCAAGTACATCCTCCGGAAACCTGACTCTATAATATGCACCATAGAATGTGAGTTTCTGGTTGTCATCTCCACCCAGAAGCATATCTACAACGAGGATTTTATCATCAGAATAGGCAGGGACCAGAGCGACCTCCTGATACTGAGGCTTATCCTTGTCTGTCTCAAATATCAATCTGAGAGGGACCTCGGCAGTATCCGATACATCCGTTATGTCTTCAATTATCGCATCAGAAGGATTTATACCCGCATCCTGAAAAGTATGGATGTCGCTGTAATCAAAGTTTTCAATGTATTCTATACTCCTCGTCGAGCAGCCAGATAATACTGTCAGAACTACCATAATCGGGACTATTTGTCTCTTCATATTTACCTCCATTATTTACAGGAACTCAAAATACATTCACCAAAATTCTCTACTACTGCATTCAGGTCCTCATCATCCACCACACCATTCATATTTATATCCGCATTAGGCAAAAATCTCGCATTCTCCTTCTCAAAATAACTATACCAGTTGTAGTTATACGAATAGGCTGTGAGCAGGACATCCAGTCCATCTACCTCCATATCCAGATTTATATCCCCCTTCTGGGCGGATCTCAATCTCTTCATATATATCTTGATTGCAGGATCAACTATTACACTCTGCATATGACCATCAAATTCATAGGTTTTCTCAAAGGTCTCTTTATCTATCCTCTCAGTCACCCTCTGTACCTCTTCCCTTGAATCGTTGTAGAAGGCTATATCTACTGGCATATCGAATAAGACATTTATACCAGGTGCCTTATAGGTAGATGAGGCCTGCTGGATATATACATCTACCGTACTTTTGTCCCCCGTTGTTTTTATATCGTACTTGAGTGTGTAGATTGGGTATCCTGCCTCATTTAGCCATCGGTCGAGATACCAGGCATAATCATCTCCTGTCACATCTTTGAATGCGGATTTGAGCCTCTCCACATCCGTAAACTGGAAGAGATTCTTCGAGACATAGAAGGAGAGAACCTTATAGAAGTCGTCTCCCATAATATTTGCAAGTTGTGCTAACACCAGTGCCCCTTTGTAGTAAGTCAATATAACATATCTGATGTCATCGCTGAATACATCAAAGGAGCGAATCGGGACATCCTCATCGGGTGATACCATATAAAAGTATAGAAATGCATAGACTCCGTACATAAAGGCCCTTGCCAGTTCATTATTCTGAGTCGCAAACTCCATTGCACTGAATTCGGCAAACCCCTCATCTATCCAGGGATATTCATAGTTTGCTGACATAACCATAAATCCCCACCACTGATGAGCTACCTCGTGAGCAAATGTCTCAATAGCCTCCCTGCTATCAGAGCCTGCATCTATTAGATAGGCGGGCATAAACTGCGCCATCGGTGTCGCATAGGCGGCATCAGAGGATCTGTCTATCTCATTGAAAGATATAACCGGGTACTGATAGGGATAAAACTTCTTCGAATACCAGTTGAGTGCCTTACCTACAACGGTATGGAACCCCTTTGCCTTCTCCCCCCTCTCAGGGAGTACAAAACTATTTATAGGGAACACCCTGTTATTATCCCCCTCATATTCGCTATAGAACCTGTCAAATTTTGCAAGCCCGTAGGCCACAAATTGTGCCAGGTCATTGTGCCATAACTCTGTCTTTGTACCATCCCCGTTCTCCACACTCCCGGCAAAACTTCCTGAGGCAGTCGAGAAATAATCGTCCGGAATCAATATGGCTATATCGAATGAAAATGCCTCATCCTTCCCGTCTGCTCTCATAGGATGCATCACGGAGAGGTCGTATGTGAGTGTTTTATTATACTGACAGGTCACGAGTCCCAGAAATGGAGAGGGTTTGCAGTTTGGTTTCCCCTCGGTGGTGATATTTATTCTTACAATGGAATCTCTGGGCAGAGGGTTTTTAAAGACCACATTAATAATCGAAATATTTTCATCATAAGAGTAAGGCCCAACGGTGTATGTGAGCTCGGTATCAGGTGAACTGACTGTTATCCTGTCATAAGTTTTGGAGTAAAACATAGCCGAAGAGAGGGGGTCTGTCCCTGTGACTCTTATCATAACCTGTGTATTGATGGTCACCCGCGACTCCTCAGTAGTATTCCCTAGCTCCGGAAGTATAGTGAGATTCATATTCATTATATTAAAATCCTCGTTCTGCCTGCGAGCCTGAGGGATTGTAGGCATAACCCTCCTGTGAAAAGTCCACTCACCTCGATAAGAATTGAGCCTCTGATATGCCTCTCTGAGGGCCTTCTCAAAATTCTGATTTTCAAAAGGCTGAAAATGTGGAGATTGGGCATAGGATATCAGAGGGACTAATAACAGAAAAGACAATAAAATTAACCTCTTCATATAACTACTCCTTGTTGATTTATGAATTTGCAAGCTCATTTATCTCTTCTATTACCTGTTTATGTTCCTCACAACCAATAATTGAAATGTCATAATCCATTATTTTTATCCCTGCAAGAAGCTTATTCAGCCGATTGAATTTTGCCTCAACTATATCAGGGTTGTCAAGATAATACTGTCTTATTAAATTATATGCCTCTTTTTGAATCTGAGGTGTATGACATATGAGGACAACATCCACGCCGTTTTTTATTGATAAAAGAGAGGCTTCAGGTACCTTGTATCTCTTTGAGATAGCCTTCATCTCCATATCATCACTCATAATTATCCCATCAAAACCCGCCTCCATCCTCAAGAAATCTACAAATCTTCTGGACATAGAGGCTGGAAACCCCCTGTCAATATTCTCAAATAGAATGTGAGCAAGCATAACAGAATCCACACCTTTATCTATGATATTCAAAAATGGGAGTAGTTCCCTCTCATAGAGCTCATCCATTGTCTTAGAGCAGATCGGGAGCTCCTCGTGGCTATCCAGAGATGTGTCTCCGTGACCAGGGAAGTGCTTCGCACAGGTCAGCACTCCCCCATCCACAAGCCCCATTAATACACTCTCTGACATACGCATCACAGTCTCTGCATCCCTTCCATATGCCCTGTCACCTATAACCTTGTTCTCAGGATTGGTATTTATATCGCATACAGGCGCAAGGTTCATATTTATACCACAGGCGCTCAACTCCTTTGCGATGATCTTTCCCACCTCTGTAGCGAGATATTCATTCTCAGTTCTGCCGATTATCTCTGCTGATGGAATGATAGTGAAGGGCTCAGCAAACCTCTGTACTCTCCCCCCTTCCTGATCAACGCAGAATATTACATCCTCCCTGCCTATGGCATCTCTTATTGAATCAACAAGACCCTTCAACTGGGCGGGATTAGAGTAATTCCTCTTAAATAGTATTACACCGAGAGGCTTGATCTCAGAGAGCAAAGCCCTCTCCTCATCGGTAAGGACCGTACCCGATACTCCAACTATCAATGATAGACCTGCAATATCTCTTACTGAATCCATAAAATAGATATAGTGATTGAATTATACATATCTCACTATTTCAGTCAATAGAATAAAAATTATAAAATATTGTCAAAAAAATCATCTCTTCTCAATCTTCAAAAGATCTACACCCTGAGGCTCAATTGATATCTCGAACTCATCTGTGTTTTCTGCTCTGGTGAAGACGATATGGGTATTTTATTACAAATTGACCTGTTAGATTTAAGCCCTTTCGATTTATTTTCATCATCACATTCTTTGGTGAATCACTTACATTCCTGATGATGTAAAACATGGAGGAGTTAATATCCCCGAATCTTTCAATATAGACCTTACTCTCATTCATTCGAGCGTGTGTTATGGGTGTCCAGCCAATCATTTTAATAATCATTTGCAATTGTTGCTTTAATTTCAGATTTTATTATGCAGGGCTGATAAATTCAAATGCAGCTCAGGACACTCAGCCTCTCTCAGCCATCTCATCTATCTCAAGTTCGTGAGGTAAGAGCTTTGGAGGGGATACAAGATACTCCTCCGGGGATACATTCATAAAGTTTGAAACCCTTGAGGTGTATACGCATGCATAGTCCTCAACCTGTGCACCAAACTTGGAGAGTTCATTATTCTCTTTCAAAAGGGAGCCCCAGTACCTGTTGTATCTGGCTGCCATCTCCAGCTTCTTCCTCTCCACCATTTGGAGTGTTCTATTAAATCGCCCCTTCTTCATCTCAAACTGGCGTCTGATACCATTGGACATCCCGTATTTCAGGTTATACCTGAGTTTATTTAGCTCTCTCTCGAGAATTATCCTCTGCATCTCCATCTTGTTGAGTCGCTTTATCACCCTGATATTCTCTTTTGTAATCCTGATCTCGTTTTCCAGTTCGGGGATGATCATACAGGTTCGCCAGAGGGTACTCTTCTTGGAGGACAGGATATCTCCATAGATATGATCCCCGATGTAGAGTATATTCTCACCCTTTATTGCACTCAGTCTTTCAAAATCCAGAATATTACCACCCTGATAAACCACCCCCTTTATAAATGCCGATATGGTGGTCTGCAGGGGCTTTATCTGTCCTGTTCGGGTATTCACAGTAAAGAAATTATTATTCGAGTTGAAAAACTCGGGCTTCCCAGCACCCACAATAATAATATCAAAATAGTTGGTCCAACTAGGATACTCTGATAAACGGTTATTTAATAGATATGACATCACAGCGTTTGTATAATCCCAGTAGGAGTTTGTAAGTAGAAAGAGCTTCTTGCCATTAGACTTGAACCTGTGTAGTGTAATGGGTAGATTGGGGTCAAACTCTATATATCTCTGAATATCCTGAAGCACAATACTCTTTAATGTTCCATCCTGATGTATCTCATCGATGGATCGTCTTACATCATTTATGAGTTCATAGTACCTTATACTCCGCGATAGCCCCTGCCTGTCAATATTATCTATGGCGTCTATTATTATCGACACCTCCGGGAGAGAAAAGAGGGTGTCCATCCATAAAAAGTCATCTGAAGAGAGGTCCAGTTTCTTATTGCGATAGTTGGCATACCGCTCTTCGTAAGAGAGGTGTCTTTTACCGTGCATCGCCCGGTGAACAAAGTTGTACTTATCCAGTTTCAATACATTACCATTCACCTTATCTATCACAAGCCCCCTCATTACATACTCCTGCCCATACTCCCTTTTGAAGATAGACTCAGGATACCCCTTCTGAATCAAACGGTCTATCGTCTTGTTCAATGCGAGGATCTCAAAGTCGGGGTACCGGTAAATCGCGAGGGTATAATCCATATCAAACCCTATCATCTTTATAGAGCTCAACCTGAGATTTCGGTTCACAAATATCAACTTTTCAGGCGGTATTGCATCAAAAAGACTGTTTTCTCTCATAAATCCTTAGTAAAGACATCGGAGTCTACTAATATTATCAAATAAACCCGTATGCAAGAAATATTTTAAACGTACCCTGAAAACAAACAGACTACTCAATAGATTTATTTCACATCCAGTCAAAGGCAAATAATGTTATTTAATTTTCAAGAGTGGACAAAAGCAGGTCAAAAAATGCCTCTCCGAAAGTCCACTCTTCAGCTTTATTTGAGGATTTAAATCTCAAAACTGGACTTAACTTACCTGTTCTACTTTCAACTTTATTTGTGCATTTAAATTTCAGGCCCGATTTGTAATTGGCATTCAAAAGACATAACAGTAAAAAACTTGCGTAGTATCAAAATGTTAGACCAATCATCCAACTCTTTATACACAATCTCGCAACCTCCATATTCAGGCCACAAATTGATTAAGGTCCCTTAAGACTCATCTCAACTTTTTCAGGCCCCAAGTATTGACTAATTGACTTTAATGCATAATATTTATATGGTCTTTTTTGTGGAGGATACCTGCATATGCCATTTTATGAATATCAATGCGAGAAGTGTGGTGAGATTTATGAATTCTTTATTAGAAATGGGAGTGATGTCCCTGAAAAATGCGAGGTATGTGGAGGGAGACTCCACAAGATTATCTCTCTGAGCGCCTTCCAGCTAAAAGGGTCGGGATGGTATATGACCGACTATGCCCGTAAAAACTCACCGGTTGAAAATAAGAACAAAGGGAATGGCTCAAACGGGAATAATGGTTCAGGTGACTCCTCAGATAGACAAAAAGAGACAAAAGATATCAAAACGGCAAGTAAGAGTGGTTCTGCATCACACTCGTCCGAATCAACTGCAAAATAGATATACACAAACTAAAAAGATAAAACACTGATCCTGAACTAAATTAAAGGCTGATATAAGTTCTGGGTCAGAAGCAGATTAATTGTTACTTTTTTGGGCAGAAATCCTCTATGCAGATATCATATTTATCCCTGACATTGATGATCCACATAGAATTGGAGCTACCAAAGTTGAGTTCCGTAAGGATACCCCTCACATAAGAAAACCTCTTACCCACATATCGAGTTGGGTCAAAATCAGAGACATTATCCCTTGAAATTACAAGTAATGTAGCCGCTGCAGTAGTGTCATTCAGTCTTACCTTGTACTGCCCATAATCAAAATATGTATCCCTGTCACGAGTTGAGGCGAACATATCCTCAATAGTAGCGTCATGGATCTCCACTAATGATGACTCTAACGACTCCATTAACTGCTTATTTTCATTATAGATAATATCTGTCTTGAGGTGATATGGCTCAATCCTGTTCTTTCCCTCATATTGTTTCAACTCCTCAACGCATATCTCACACAACAAAGAACTGGTAACCTTACAATCCTCATAAGTCAGCCAGTCTGGAAATGTTATTTGTGTGTTTCCAAGGTGTTCCTGAACACCGCCAATCAACATACATAACATCTGATTGGGATATACACCATAAGGTCTCGAAAAATTGTACACAAAAAGGGAAGATGGGGGATTTTTGGTAGAAGCAAGGTCAGTGACATAGAAACCAGTATTTGTTACGGCAGTAACCACCATTCTACCGATATTATTCTTTTGACCCCTGATATTTACTCTATAACCTGTCATAGTTGAGGTAAAGGGAGGACTGTTCATAGAACTCTTTTGGATATCATCAATTGTAGGATTCCTCAAATAGATAGCCGGGGTAGAACCCGTGGCATAGGAGGGTGAATCTCCGATATCGTCCACAACCATAATATGAACTTTCCCGTATGCGTTATTTATCTCTAAAGTCTCGATATTAGAGAAGCCATCTGTGATCCTGATTGTTCTAACAAAATTACTCCTGCCACCAAAATTAAGATAGAGTGAGACATCCTTAGTTACAGGATATGGATCCTCTCCCTTACTTCCTATGGCCTTTACCTGAAACATAATCGTGTTTGTATCTGCCGGGGCCAGTTTTGTCTCAGAACCCAGATTTTCAGGAGAGATTATCTTCAATTCGAAGGATTGGAGTACATCCTCAATATTTACCTCTTCAGTTGAACAGGAAAATAAAATCAAAACAAAAAACAAAAATGTAAAAACATATTGCCTATTCATTTTTAACCTTTATTCTTTCACCCTCAGATAGTTTATTTAATGTTATACAGGGGATCTGTAAATATTCCTTCGTAAGATTATTATATGCCTCTTTAAGGCTGCTTGCCTTAGTGGCGTCAAGCGATTTGAAGTCATCGTCTGTACAGGCCGGGAAGGTCTGAATGTAGTCTTTCAATGTATCTCGCAGAGAGACACCTGTGTTATATTTGGTGGTATTCCTCTTCAGCATCAAGAACCCTGAGCCACCTCCGGCGATATAATCATTTGTCGCAAGTTTATAACTGGATGAAGGGTCGAGGTGCTTACGGCATCTCTTATCCACAGCACAGAACTCACCATTACCGCACTCTGAGTCATCTCTACAGAGAGAACCAGAACCACCTATTCCCACATTCTCGGCCTTTTGAGTCTTACAGTTCATAACAAAAGAGACACCGGAGACCTGTGCCTGGGCCTTGCAACCGCGCTCAGAGCTTCGCTTCGCTATATAGTCGAGTGTCTCCTGAACCTCAGCACCGGATAGGTACATAATTGTGACAGTATTCTCAAATGGGAATACATTGAAGAGGTCCTCGATGTTAATCAGTCCTTCCTCAAAATCAGTCCGTATCCCGAGAGAGTTGGTAATGGCGAACTCAGCCTCCACCCTCTTTCTGACCCTCATAGCATCGGCCACGAGATTCCCCAGCTGAGAATCACCACCGTTGGCATTAAATCTCCGGATCTTCGACAGGGAGAAGGCAACAGGTCTTGTAATCTGCATCTCATCATAGAGTTTGATCCTGTAGGGCTCGAGTTTCTTCACTATCTCAGCATCCTCAGGGACAGTAGAATCCACGGGGAATATCTGATGTACAAAGTCTTTGATCTCCCCGTCTCTCACCACAAGATCAAGCCTTCCAACAAATTTGGCAAATGCCCCATCGTGACATATAATTACATCTCTCCCATCTACATCCTTCAACACCTTTGGGGGATCGGTGACAATGTGGAGGTGCCCTCCCAATATCAAGTCTATACCGCGCACTCCGGGAACTCTGTATTTCACCCATCCCTCCTTGTGATACTTATTCGGGTTATCAGATTCTTCCTTGATCGGCGTATTCGGATCTTCATATTGTATGGGATTAGTGTCCTCAAGCCTGACCCACCCCTCCGGTGCCTTTTCCCCCTCTGGTAGATAAGTCTCGTAACCCTGGACCATCTTTACATCCCAGCTGAGCCCCATATGGGAAAGGACCACAATAAGATCAACTCTCTTTCTGATCTCATTGATATACCTCGTAAGGGTAATATATGTATCAACTGGAGTAATACCCATAGAATTACCACCTTCACCTATGGAATACATAGAATCTATATCTCCCATACCGATAATACCAATCCTCAATCCATCTACATCTACAATGGTATATGGAGAAACAAATCTCCCAAGTTCACTCTTTTGCTGAACGCCACTATCAAATATGTAATTGGCAGCCAGAAGGGGGAAGAATCCATTATTTACATATTGCAATTCCAGGTTCTTTACTCCAAGATCAAACTCGTGATTCCCTATCACCATCGCAGCAGGCTTCAATTCACTCAAAAGTTGAAACTCCACCTCTCCTTTGAAAAGATTGAAAATCGGTGCACCCTGAAATATGTCCCCTGAATCGAGGTATATAACCCTCGAGGCCTTCTCCCTCTCCCTCTTAATAATATACGAAATTCGGGCAAAGCCACCGAATGGGCCCTTTGCCGGGTCAAGTCCGAGGTCTTCATCGGTTGTCAAAGGCACATATTTATAAGGGAAAAGCCTTGAATGAATATCGCTCGTATGAAGAATAGTCAATCTGATGTCCTGTCCACTTATTCTATATTCCTCTCTATCTCTGGTACTGCAGGATGTGAAAAGAATCCAGAACAGGACGCATAAAATTAAAAAAGACATTAAAATCTTAACATCTGATTTTAACATTAAAAAAAACCCTTTCTTTTCCTTTTATTTAATTTCAATTATTTCTGCCTCTAAATTTTCTGTGTTCAGTAATGCAATTGTACTCTTTCCAGAGACATACCCACACAGTTCGCCGGGATTGATATAAATCTGGTTATTCCTCTTCTCAATAGATGCTTGATGATTATGCCCATAGATTATCACATCCCTCCCCGGCACATTCCCATCCGGGAATTCAAGAAACAGATCGTGAGTGATATAGACACTCTTTCCACCCAGATTGAGTTCATATGGGGGTTCCTGTATACGATTTTCGGAGACCACCGTGAGTCCCTTCTTCTCTCCATCATTATTCCCGAATACACCAATCCATGGGCATACAAACTCCTTAAAAAGCCTAACAGTGAAGGGGGCCACATAGTCTCCTGCGTGAATCACCATATTGACCTTCTTCTCGTTCAAGAGGGCTATCGCCTTCTTGACCACTGGCACATTATCGTGTGAATCAGAAATTATTCCAATAATCATCTTCCTGCTCCATAAGCACTGGCGATTTAAATCTAACAGATAATTAAATTTTTTCAAACAAAATTTTCATTTACTTGATCAATTTTATCTGTTAACAACTCACAATCTATGGCACTGGTAGTTTCAATAGTCATCATTGCTTTGATATTTGACCTGTTGAATGGAATGAATGATGCGGCAAATTAAATTGCTACAATAGTATCCACAAAAGTATTGAAACCAAGACAGGCGGTACTCCTCGCTGCATCTTTCAACTTCGCTGCCCTGTTTGTATTCGAATTGAAGGTGGCAAATACGATAGGAAAGGGTGTTGTAAACCCGGATATTGTCACCCTCCCAATGGTGGCAATAGGGCTCTTCAGTGCTGGTCTCTGGCTCTGGTTGACCACATTTTTAGGATTGCCCATATAAGCCTCCCACTCTCTCGTAGGCGGGCTAATAGGGCCTGCCCTTGTAAAGGGTGGGATATCGGCTTTGAATCTATCAGGGATAATAAAAATAATCCTGTTTATCTTTCTCTCCCCTCTCCTGGGTTTTGTTCTCGGCCTTTTATTGATGATCATCTCATACTGGATTATTCGGAATAAGACACCTTATAAGGTGGATTCTATATTCAGGAAGTTGCAGTTGCTATCTGCCTCCCTATTCAGTCTATCTCACGGTGGGAATGACGCACAGAAGACGATGGGTATCATTGCAATCGCATTATATTCCGGTGGACTCCTCGGAGAAAAATTCTATGTCCCCTACTGGGTCGCCATTGCCTCATATCTAACAATAGCAATAGGTACCTATCTTGGAGGGTGGAAGGTGATAGAGACTATGGGATATAAGGTCACCAAACTAAAACCCATCTCTGGATTCTCAGCTGAGACATCCGCCAGTCTTTCCATAATTCTGGCATCTGTCTTAGGTGTCCCTATCAGTACAACCCATACCATAGCAGGCAGCATAATGGGCGTGGGTTCAATTCAGAGAGTCTCAGCGGTAAAATGGGGTATTGCAAGCAAGATATTCATAGCCTGGGTAATTACAATCCCATTCACAGCCATTACATCCGCCATTGGATACTATATATGGATATTACTTCAGTAATCATTCGACCCTCTTACATTGATAACCAGCATAAGAACATAAGGATATATCAAAAAGCCTTGCACGGAGTACCATCAACTATATCAGAGACCCTCCAGTTATCTTTGTCAAAGTACCTGTTTCTGTCAATCCTCACTAAAGAATACCCTTCCTTTGATATTGTGATATCCGGTGAAAATACATCCATCAATATTCCATCATAATAGAGACAGATCGTCTCATATGAGGTGTTTTTTAAATCCCTTCCAATAATCTTCTCAGCCCCCGAGGCCACAGCACAACTCATATTATTCCCGTAATAAACGGAGTTGGATGCCACTATTATAGCAACCTCGTTAGGTAGTATAAACTCCCGCGACATTTTATTAATTGAAATAGGCTTCTCCTTACAACCACCGATAGATATACGGCTTAAGGCAACCATAGTATTACCAGTATTCATCACCTCAATAAACTCCTTCGGGGTATCATACCCCACAGGATTTGGCAGAACCTCATTTATTATCAGGGAATGTCCATTTTCATTGTAAGATGATGTCGAATACTCCACTTTACTTGAATAATTATTATTGGAATCAATACAGTAAATCTCTACATAGTACTCCTTGTAGGGATCCTGAATCCTGATATCATAATTGAAGTACTGGGAAAAACTATATGTAGAATAAGAGAAAGTCTCATCTGTATCCTCTTTGTATATGAAGTCCACAAATAAGAGACAGGGGATTGAGGTATCAGCCTCGATATATAAATGGTCTTTTATCTGAGCCATATTTCTGATATTGATATAAGGTGTGGCGCTACCGCTTGAGTCAATGAATTGAATACAGAGATTCGTATTGATATTATCTACATACAGACACATATCCTCTGCACCATCTATCTGATCCACCACTGTACAAAGATAGTGGTCTAACAGTTGAGACCTTACACACTGCATTCTCAACTTCTGGATAAGGCCTGCAAAATATACTTCATCGATGTCGAGATTGTACTGCGATGATATTATCTCGAAAAACTTAGTCCCGGCTGGTATCTTATATGTTTGAGGGAAATATAACTTTATAGGGGGTACAGGTGGGGTCTTTATTAGGTTTATAAAAACATCGGTAGGATATGAGTTATAAGAACTATCTCTGAGTAAGGTAGACAGGTAAAGTTTGTATTCTGTGTCATATTCAAGCCTCACAGTCGGTGAAAAGAGCAACTTACTGCCCTCAATCCTGACAATACCATTAATCCTTTTGCTTGAGGGGGATATAAGATATATGCACTGATTGTTTTCACAGGTAATATCCTCATCAAATTCTACCATAACCTCCATATCGAGCTCATTCTCAATAACAGAGTAGGACACAACCTTCGGGGGGAATACATCCTTCATATAGACACTGTTCTGACTCCCTGGTGTCGCCCCGCTCTCAGCGATTGAGTACCACCAGTTGTTTGTATTGTCAGTATTATATGGATTAATTCGTTCATATGATACTCCTCTCTTGGCCTTCCCGAAAGGAATGAATTCAGAGAGGACCTCACCCCTTTCGTTTATCAACTTTATACTTTTCAGGGAGGTATTTGACATACCATTTTTGCCAAACCTGCCGCTGACATAGATAACGGGCTCGCCAGGTAAATTCTGTATATTACTCAGAATTATTGAGTATTGATGAGGCTTCATATTGTATGAACCTTTGTGGAATAGGAGACGCTGGGGTCTATTCTCATCTATCTTTATTGAATACCCCCTTAAGTCTACATCACCTCTGGAACAATTGAAGATCTCGATAAATTCATAATTATTGCTCTCAGAAGTATAACTCAAGACCTCGTTTATCACAAGGCATATATCAGCGGGATTATTCTTACTTTTTATATGATATTTATCACCTGAGATGAAATCACCACTGTAGTAATAGGAAAGAAGGAGGTTGTCCTCGGACATAATCTTTCCACTGATGAGAATATTATAATACCTGTCAGGTTCTACATCTTCTGCGAGGATTGAAACAGTATCACTCGATTCATTGAACTCAAAAAGGGTAATCGGAATCTGGTTTGTGTCATCTGCAACATCTACCAGTTTAATGTCCTGAACACTAAATTTGTCTCTGTTAACAGGCTTTGAAAATTTGATCTTTACATCGATGCCACCCTCAAATTCGCCCGATGAGGGCATAATAGATTCAACGAAGAATTCTCCTCCTGTCTGTGGCGAAAGACAGGAAAACAGAGGGAAAAGAAAAGACAAAACCATAACAATCTTCATACTCATTCCTCCTTTTCTTGAATGGTTTTATACTTATGACAGGTCAAAACATTTATCCTTGCGTTGAGTAGATTGTACTCCTTTTCAAGGGATTCCATCTCCTCAGCCTTGTTCGTATCCTGTAATTTTTTAATTATCTCTTTCAGTTTATAATAAGTATTAGTCAGCTCCTTCTGCAAAAGGATATACCTTTCGAGGCTCGCCTGGTATTCCCTCTTCAACTCGGTCTCCTTGCTGGAAAATAATACCTCATCAAGTCCCCATTTGAGGGAAACCTCAAGCACCCACCCCGATTTGAAATTAGTAAGAAGATAAGGAGAACTCTCTGCAAGTTTATTGGTTTCAAGGTCGTTCTGTTCAAACCTTCCTCCAATCTTAACCTCTGGCAGGAATGCCCTGTGCCTTGAATTCTTCAGTCTCTCTTTTGTCTCTTTGGGATTGAACATTATACATTCATCGAGTGCCTTCATAAGTTTGACTAATTCAACAGGCTCCTTAAAACTCACATTAGAGTTGAAAAGCAGGGAAAGAATCAAAATATTTATCATCCGCTCCTCCTTAAGCCCATAGCCAGAAGGGCCTATAACTCAACTACTTGCGTCTCCAAATTCCGTGCCAGATTTTTTAGGAGGTTTAAAATATCCGGACCAGGATATACCTTACTATAGTTTTTCCAGGATACCTTCTATAAATTATATGAATAAATATCTTATATCTATCTTTTCAGATGACGCCTGTAATAATACCGACTGTCGATTTGATGAGATTATTAAAAATATCCCTTACAGGAAAGGAGCTGAGATTGGAACAGACCACAGTTTTTATCTCGTAATTCTTGATTCTTCTTACCTGGCACCATACAGGAAAAGTAGTGTAATATCAATGCGTTAGGTAGGTTTTCAAGAGATTGATAACTGGCACAAGGCAGGCACCCGGGTAGGTTGTCATAGGGTGGGATAACTGGCACCAGTCATAGTTCACATCCCTCATTTCTGGACTTTAAGCACTTTATCCTTGATTTATTATTCTTTTGATTTAATCTATTATTTACTTTTGCTAGGAGCAAGTTTATGAATACAGAGATATTGTATCAAAATATTATGGAACTTATAGAAGTGGCATCCACGGTAATACCCGAGGATGTAAAGAGTGCATTAATGGAGGCTTATAAAAGGGAGGAAGATGGTTCAAGGGCGAAGAATACCCTTGCCATTATCCTGGAAAACGTAGAATACGCAAAGGAACGTAAACTACCTATCTGTCAGGACACTGGTACCCTCATTTTTTATGTTGATTCACCCCGGGGATTTGACAACAAGAGTTTGAAGGAGACTATAATAAATGCTGTACGGGATTCTACTAAAAAGGGGATATTGAGACCCAATGCGGTAGATCCAATAACAAATAAAAACTCCGGAGACAATACAGGTAAAGGGAGTCCATATATTCACATTGAGGAGACAGATTTCCAGGATCTAAGGATCCGCCTGATACTAAAAGGGGGTGGGAGCGAAAATGTGAGTACTCAATACTCTCTACCTGATACCAGTATCAAGGCAGGAAGGGACTTGCAGGGCATAAAAAAATGTATAATCGATGCAGCGTTCAAGGCTCAGGGCTTCGGGTGTGCCCCAGGGGTGTTGGCTGTAGGGATTGGAGGGGATCGAATGACATCTTATATGTGCGCCAAAGAACAGCTCTTCAGGAGACTTGATGATACAAACACCGACGAGATACTCAATCAAATGGAGAAGGAGATCTATGATACCGTAAATCTACTGGGGATAGGTCCTATGGGGTTCGGGGGGAAGACGACAATCCTCGGAGTAAAGATAGGCACAAGGCACAGGGTCCCTGCCTCATTCTTTGTATCTATTGCATATATGTGCTGGGCATTTAGAAGGGCCGAAAGAGTAATTAAGGTGTAATATATGACACAAAAGAAGATAAAGGCAATCTCATTAATGTCAGGGGGACTGGATTCTACCCTCGCCACAAAGATAATTATGGATATGGGTATTGAGGTGCTTGCTGTAAACTTCACAAGCCCTTTCTGTACCTGCACATCTCATCGGAAAAAAGAGATGGGATGTAAAAACGAGGCATTCAAAGTATCACAGGAGCTCGGAGTCAAAATAAGGCTCATCCCTAAGGGGAAAGAGTACCTTAAAATTATAAGAAACCCGAAGTATGGATACGGCTCTGCCATAAATCCCTGTATTGATTGCAGGATATTTATGTTCAGAAAGGCAAAGGAGATAATGGAGAGCGAGGGTGCGTCCTTCATTGTAACGGGAGAGGTGCTCGGGCAGAGACCTATGAGTCAGAGGAGAGATGCCATCCTCAGGATAGAGAAAGAATCGGGGCTGGAGGGATTGATCATCAGACCCCTCTCAGCAAAATACTTCGAGCCCACAATATTTGAAAAGGAGGGAGTTGTAGACAGGGAGAAATTGTTATCAATAGAGGGGAGGGGCCGGAGTGTCCAGATTGAACTTGCTAAAAAATACAATATCAATGACTACCCCTGTCCCGCCGGCGGTTGTCTTTTGACGGACAGGAGGTTTGCCGAAAAACTTAAAGACTATTTCAAATACAATACCAATGACGATGACTACATACGCCAGATGGAATTGCTGAAGATCGGGAGACACTTCAGACTTTTAGATACAACCAAGGTAATCCTCGGGAGGGATGAGTACGAGAATGAAAGGCTTCTCCTCTTAAATAGAGGGGAATACTATTTGGTAGAGAGTGAGTTCCCGGGCCCTGTGGCATTAATAATCGGAGAGCTGAATGATGAGAATATCACATTTACGACCACAGCCCTCAGATATTTCAACAAAAAGGCACCTCCGGCCCCTGCTTATACTATCTCGAAAGGAGATTTCAAAAAGACCATTATTGCTGATAAGACCTTTTCAGGGGATATAACCCAATTCCAGATTGGTATCGATAGATGAGTAAACTATCAAGGCTAAAAGAAATATTAAACAGTTATAGCAATGTAATGGTAGCCTACTCGGGTGGTGTGGACTCCTCATTTCTTCTGTACTGCGCCAAAAGATATGGCAGAGGAGATGTAATTGCAGTAACCGGGATCTCCGAGACCTACACAAAAGAGGAATTGCAATTTGCAAATAAGTTCTGTAAGCAACTTGGTCTGAGACTGATTACGGTCAGGACATCAGAGTTTGATAATCCTGATTTTATAGCAAATTCAGAGCGTCGCTGTTATTATTGCAAGAGAGAGCTCTTCAGCAAAATAGAAGAGCTGCGAAAGAGAGAGGGTTGTGATGTGATATTTGACGGCACGAATTACTCCGATAAATTCGACTACAGGCCAGGGAGTATGGCAAAAAAGGAATTTAATATAGTTTCGCCTCTTGAGATAGCTGGCTTCACGAAAGAGGATATACGCCGTTATTCAAAGAGATGGGGTATCACAGGATATGACAGACCATCAAATGCCTGTCTCGCCTCCAGAATACCTTACCACACAAAGATTGACAGAGTGACTCTCAGAAAAATTTATGCTATAGAGAGTTTTATAAAGTCTCTCGGGATAAAAACAGTAAGACTCAGACACCACAAAGAGATTGCCCGCATAGAGACTTCAAGTGAAGATATGGGCAGAATCCTAAAACACCGCAACAGGATAATTGAGGAGGCAAAGAAGCACGGGTACATATTTGTAGCATTAGACCTCGAAGGGTATAAAACAGGTTCACTCAACAGAATGAGACAGATATGAAGGAGAGTCAGAATTACAAAATTCTAATAGTAGACGACGAGGCAAATATACTGAAGGTTCTCTCAGCCCTCCTGAAGAAGGAGGGATACCAGGTCATCACTGCAGCAAGCGGAGAGGAGGCTATACCTCACCTTTATCAAGAGGGTCTTTCGGTCGTGATTACAGACCTCAAGATGCCAGGTATGGATGGGGTAGAGCTCTTAAAGACCATTATGAGGTACAACGCCGATATACCTGTGATCATACTCACCGCTCACGGGACCATAAACAATGCTGTAGAGGCAATAAAGATTGGGGCCTTTGACTATCTGACAAAACCCTTTGACAGGGATGAACTTGTTCAGGTAGTAAAAAAGGCAGTGAATACATACGAATATCGCAGGTCCGATGTAAATATAGACTTTGAGACAGATGAGCCCGTTCATATCATAGGCAGGTCTCAGAGGATGCAGGAGATCTACTCTCTGATTGAGAAGATAGCCCCCTCTGATTCTACAGTACTCATCACCGGGGAATCGGGGACAGGTAAGGAACTGGTAGCCAGGATAATTCACCTCAAGAGCAACAGGGCGAAGGGACCATTCATAAAGGTCAACTGTGCCGCCATACCAAGGGAGCTTGTGGAGAGCGAACTATTTGGTTACGAAAAGGGGGCATTCACCGGGGCATTCTCCCAGAAGCCTGGTAGATTTGAGCTGGCAGATGGTGGGACTATACTACTCGACGAGGTAAGTGAACTCCCCATAGACATACAGGCAAAACTTCTAAGGGTCCTTCAGGAACATCAGATCTGGAGGGTCGGAGGGGTAAAGAGCGTAAAGGTGAATGTTAGGGTTATATCAGCCACCAACAGGAACCTCTTGCAGGAAGTGGAGAGGGGGAATTTCAGGTCAGACCTTTACTATAGAATAAATGTAGTACCTATAGAAGTGCCTCCTCTGAGGGAGCACCGGGAGGACATAAAGGATTTTGTGCACTACTTCATTCAGAAATTCTCCAGGAAGAACAGAAAGAAGGTAACAGGTATTACTGAGGCAGCCCTGGAGTATCTCATAAACTATCCCTGGCCTGGAAATGTAAGGGAGCTCGAGAACCTCATCGAACGCCTCGTAATCCTGTCAAACAAAGAGATACTCGACATAATAGACATACCCGATGAGATAAAATTGAGACAGATACCCCGCCAGCACGACCTGCCCTCACCGTCAAAGGGGATAGACTTTAAGGAGATTGTAAAGAAGGCTACATCCGACATCGAAAAGGAGCTCATACTGAAGGCACTCAAGGAGACAAACGGGAATGTGACAAGGGCAGCAGAACTCCTTGGCATAAGTAGAAAGTCTCTGCAGCTCAAGATGAAGGAACTGGGTCTAAGAGAGGAAGAATGATTGTATGGAGACCGAAGAATTCAGAAGGCTGATTGATGTTGTGGATAGACTCCTCTCAAAGGATGGGTGCAAATGGGATAGGGCACAAAACCTGAAGAGCCTTCGGGGGTTCATTCTGGAAGAGGCACTGGAGCTAATAGATGCCATCGAAAGGGATGACATAGAGGGGGTTTTAGAGGAGCTCGGCGATATACTATATCATACAATCTTCATATCAAGACTCACCAGAAAAAAGGACAACTTGAGCAGGGTCATAAGAGGGATTACTCAAAAGCTTATATATAGACACCCCCACATATTCAAACACAGGATTCAAAAGAATGAAAACGAGGTAGTTAGAGACTGGGAGAGGATAAAGTTAGAGAGGAAAGGGGCAAACTCTATTGGCTATGGGCTGATCAAAAGATTCCCTGCCCTCCTCTCGGCGTATAAACTTGGTGTCAGGTCGGTTGCCTTCAACTTCGACTGGGATAATGTAGATCAGGTCTTTGGCAAACTAAATGAGGAGATTTGCGAGTTGAAGGCAGAATTAAAGAAGAAGAGAAAGAACAAAATTGCAATAGAATCCGAGATAGGGGATATACTCTTTGTAGTAGCCAATATCGCCCGACACCTGAATGTTAATCCAGAAATAGCCCTGATCAGGACAAACAAGAAATTTATAAAGAGATTCGACAGGATGTATCATCTAATAAATTCCGATGGGAAGGACATAAAAAAACTTACAATAGAAGAGTTAGAATCCTACTGGCAGAGGGCAAAGAGGCTTACAAGATAAGAGAGGCCCTAAGAAATATTGCAAGAGTGTTATAGATAACTCAGAGTAAAGTCCAAAAAACAATCTACAAATCTGGTTATAACAAATCAGGGAATCGCCTTTGCAGAGGTAAAGGATACATCTCCGTGTTTTACGCCTCTTAAGGATATCAGTTTGTCTGCAAGTTCGTTTATCTCATCCGCCTTCCCCCTGACTGCTATGATCTCCAGACAGTTGTCGTGGTCGAGGTGTATGTGCTGCGTTGAGACGATGTACTTCTGGTAGTCGTGCTGGATGTCTGTCATCTTCGCAAGGAGTTCCCTCTTGTGGTGGTTGTAGAGCAGAATGATTGCCCCGGCAATATCTCCCCCCTTTTCGTAGGTGGTGTGAATCAGCTCCTTTCTGATGAGGTCGGCTATTGCCTTGGAGCGATTTGTGTACTTTCTCCTCTTGATGAGTTCATCAAACTTCTCAATCAGAGATTCTTCGATTGATACACCAAAACGATATATTGCGTCAGTCATAAAAAAGCCCTCCTATTCTTCGAGGACCGCCCTTTCATTAGTTGCGAGGTTATAGAAGAATGTCTTATACATCTCTATAGCACTCTGGTCGTAGAATACCGCAAAGTGTCCCTGATCCTTGAACTGGACCAGTACACCAGTAGAAGAGTATTTACCATCTTCGGTCTTTACATTGTCCGGGAGATTGGATTTGTCGATTACACTGTATCCGTATTTTTCGAAGAATTCCTTGCTTCGATAGAGGTTCTTATACGGGCTGACCCCAATAGATAGTGCAAGCACCTCGATGGCATCGGGTGGTGTGTATGGGTCTTTGGTTCCCTCGGTCATAAATATGTGTTTTGGTCTGCATATCTCGTTCTTGCACACGGGATTCTTGATAAGTAGTCTCCCATAATTTGCAGGGTCTGTTGGGTCTGCTATCGTCTGCAGAATATTGAGAACGGGGTGATAGAGGTCTATATCATAATCCCCCTCTTCGAGCGATAAAAGTGTCCTTGCAATCTTTGGAATATCAACAGGTTCGGTCTTCTGATATACGGATATGATAAATCTCCCTCCGCCCTCAGAGAATAATGCCGCCTTCAGATCCGGCTCTACCCCTGCAAAGAGTGGCCCCGTGAGTCCCCCCTGAGAGTGTCCAAAGAAATATACCTTATTGGGATTGAAGATGATCTTCTTGCCGTTGCAACTGATACCCTTATCTATGCTATTATTCAACAATACCTGCATCAGTACAACTGTATCAATGGCTGACTGCCTGAAATTATCCCTCGTAGCAAGAATATTATTGATGTTGAATGTCTTGAGTTCCACATTCCAGTTTCCTGTATTCCTTGCTCCGTGTAATGGTTGGTCAAACGAGGCAACTGCAACTCCCTTTGATGCCAGATTCTCTCCTATATCTTCATATACGAAGGATTTGTAATCCCCACCTGTGCCGTGAGCATAGATGACAAGAGGATATCCCTCCTGAGGCATATCTGTGGGAGGGACCGTTATATAGAATCGAACATCCTCCCTCCACTGCACTATAGGATTGCCATCTTTGTCGAATTCGAACATCCCCGAGTCCAAGTTGTCATAAGGGGGAGTTCCCTTCTGGAATTGATATGTCTGAAAGACACCTGTTATTCCGCAGTATTCAGGGAGATTTTTATCCTGTTTTATCTCCTTGAATCTGAATTCACCATTCTCAACCACATAGTTTCGTATCCTGATGAGTTCACCAACCGGATCAGAGGTAGTAAACACGGTCATTATCGCAATTTCTTCTCTCTTTATATTCTGACTCTCGAGATATTCATAGACTGGGGAATACAGACTTCGCGCCCTCTCGAGTTTGTTATCAGATAGGCTCGTCTTGAGTTTTGTATACTCGAAGTCTCTTGAACTCCCGAGAGGCTTTCC